>TARA_B110000238_G_scaffold19742_1_pt1 | contig 30722 bp, 30 predicted proteins | sample TARA_B110000238 | Tara Oceans TARA_B110000238 (sample SAMEA4397569) | marine metagenome | biome: Polar Biome; feature: [SRF] surface water layer (ENVO:00010504); material: water (ENVO:00002006), including particulate matter (ENVO:01000060) such as... | depth 5 m | reverse complement strand
TAACAATTTAATAACGATTTGATAACATAACAATTTCTTAACATATAAGGTATTTTATCTTTTTAAATTTAAAAAATGAAAAAAATTAAAATAATAGTTATAGTAATTTTATTTTTTAACTTTAATTACTCACAAGAAGAATTTCAACAAAACGGATCGCCAAACTTTAAAATATTTTGGAATTATCATAGCGATTTTACAGAGGATGTGACAAAGAAAAGTGCTTTTGAACTCAAAAGAGTTTACTTAGGTTATAAACATAATTTTAGTGAAAATATTTCTGCTAAAGTTACTTATGATATTGGAACTAATTCTGGAGGAAGTGCATATACAGCCTACGTAAAAATTGCACAACTAGATTGGAAATTAAACCCTAAATTAAAACTAAGCATGGGTTTGATAGGAAATAAACAGTTTAATGACCAGGAAAGTTTATGGGGATATCGTTACACATATAAAGGACTTTTAAATGAATTTAAATTTGGTCCAAGTGCAGATCTTGGATTTAATTCGGAATTTACTGTTAGTCCAAAATTTAAAATTAATTTATTTGTTTTGAATGGAGAGGGATATAAATCTCTTCAAGATGATGATGGACATCAAAAGATGGGATCAAGTTTTATATATAATTTTTCCAATAAGTTAATTGGAAAAATATATTTAGACTCTCAACGTTCAAATAATACTAGTTCTATAAAAAATAATTCCATTTTCTTAGGATACAATGATAGTAACTATAGACTCGGATTTGAGTATGGGAAAATCAAAAATGGCAGAACTTATAAAAATGCAGATAATGGACACAACAGAGACGGGTATTCAATTTTTGCTATAAAAACCTTAAAAAACAATTTTGAAATTTATGCTAGGTATGACAGCATAGGTTCAAATATTTTGTCAGGAGAATTAAATTCTTGGAATATTAATAACGATGGGAGTTTAATTATGGTTGGAACTCAATATGAAGCAATAAAAGGGGTGAAATTCAATTTAAATTACAGGCTCTTTAATCACGACAATTCAATAATAAATAATAAATCTGCTCTGTATTTAAATGCAGAATTTAAAATATAACATATGACCTTATTTAACATTAATTTTACATCAAATTTCATTGATTTAACGACATTTACTAATCAATTTAATAACGACATGGACATTTATTTAATTATGATCATTGCTCTAGGTCTTCTGGCTATAGGAGATTTAGTGGTTGGAGTAAGTAACGATGCTGTTAACTTTTTGAATTCAGCATTGGGATCAAAAGCTATTTCAGTCAGAAATATTATGATACTTGCGAGTTTGGGTGTTGCCGTTGGATCGGTTTTTTCTAGTGGAATGATGGAGGTTGCTAGAAAAGGAATTTTTAACCCAGATATGTTTTTCTTTTCTGAGATTATGATCATTTTTATGGCGGTAATGATAACCGACATATTATTACTAGATTTCTTCAATACTCTTGGAATGCCTACTTCAACAACTGTCTCTATAGTTTTTGAACTTTTAGGAGCAGCTGTAGCGGTTTCTTTAATTAAAATTTATGCAAGTGGTGGTGATACTAGTATGCTATCCGAATACATTAATGTAACTAAGGCAACTCAAATTATTTTAGGAATTCTACTTTCGGTTTTTGTAGCCTTTTCTACTGGTGCTTTAGTTCAGTATGTTTCTAGATTATTACTTTCTTATAATTACGAGCAAAAAGCAAAATGGGTAGGTTCATTATTTGGAGGTGTGGCACTTACTTCAATTACCTATTTTATATTAATGAAAGGGATAAAAGGAACAGCTTATGCTAAGCAAAGTTTTGAAATATTAAACGGTTCTACAATTGCAAACTTTATGGAAAGTCAGGTGTTGTTAATTGCCTTAAGTTCTTTTATAGTTTTATCTGCTATTTCATATTTATTAATTTCTTTATTAAAAATTAATATTTATAAAATTATTATAGGGGTAGGTACTTTTTCATTGGCCTTAGCTTTTGCTGGAAATGATTTAGTAAATTTCATTGGTGTTCCTATTGCTGCTTGGCAATCATATGAAGCATGGAGTGTTTCTGGAATACAAGCTACCGAGTTTTCAATGGCATTTCTCTCTGAAAAAGTGCCTACACCAACAATATTATTATTTGTAGCTGGTATGGTTATGGTTGTTACTCTTTGGTTTTCTTCAAAAGCCAAAAAAGTTACCAAAACAGAAATTGATTTAGCAAGACAACAAGACACAAAAGAAAGGTTTAATCCAAACTTTTTATCTAGGGGATTAGTAAGGAGTTCTATGAATCTTTCCAGTTTATTTTCAAAATTTATTCCTGAAAATATTCAAAATTATATTAGCACACAATTCAAAAAACCTAAGATTGAATTATCTTCAAATAAATCAATCGAACTACCTGCTTTTGATATGATTAGAGCGGCAGTTAATATGATGGTAGCAGCAATTTTAATTTCTATTGCGACTTCATTTAAACTTCCTCTTTCAACAACCTATGTTACTTTTATGGTAGCAATGGGTACCTCGCTAGCTGATAGAGCTTGGGGAAGTGAAAGTGCGGTTTATAGAGTTGCTGGAGTTTTAAATGTAATTGGAGGTTGGTTCTTTACTGCTTTTATTGCATTTGTTGGGTGTGGGTTTATTGCATTTCTAATTAATCTTGGAGGCCCAACTGCAATAGCAATTTTACTATTCTTAGCATTATTAATTTTAGCGAGAAACTATATTTCACATAGAAAAGAAACTGCTCAAATTAAAAGTGAGGATGCTTTAAGTTCTGCAGAAAGCAGCTCAATTCAAGGCTTAATAATTGAAAGCTCTAGTAATGTATCTAAAGCATCAAAGAAAGTTAAAAAAATATTTACAGCTTCAATTAATGGGTTAGCTACTCAAGATTTAAAAGCGCTTAAAAAAAATAAGAAAGAAGTAAAAAATCTATCTGAAGAAATTGATAATCTAAGAAATGATTTGTTTTATTTTATTAAAAATTTAGAAGAATCAACAATCAAAGGTGCTAGTAATTTTTATATTAATGTTTTAAGTTCTTTAGAGGATATTTCTCAATCGCTGGAATATATCTCTAAAGTTACATTTAAGCATATCAATAATAATCACAAAGCATTAACCTTTAATCAAATTAGAGAGCTTAAAGAAATAAGCGTACAGTTAGAAACTTTATTTGAAAGAATTAAATTTGCTTTTTCAAAAAATAATTTTGAAGAAATAGCTAATATTCTTGATTCCAAACAAGAGCTTTATGACTCTGTCAAGGAAAAAATTAATATTCAAATTTCCAGAACTAAAGATGAAGAGTCAAGTCCAAAAAACACAACACTTTATTTTAGCATACTTACAGAAACTAAAGATTTGATAAAGGCTACGGTAATTCTTTTGGAACTTTACAACGAGCAATACGATTCAAAAGTTAAACCCCCATCAACAAAGTAAAATAATTCTTATAAAAAAAGCGGTTCAAGAAGAACCGCTTTTTTTGTAAAATCATTTAATAATTTAGTTTGAGACTAACCCTCGCAACTTTCGCACTCTTTCTTTTGTTTGAACTTTTGTGCTGCATTCATACTATGTTGGTAATACAAAGATTTCAGCCCTAACTTCCAAGCAGTAATATGAATTTTATTGATCTCCTTAGTTGGTGTATCTGGGTGCACAATGATATTTAGGGATTGACCTTGGTCTATATGGTTTTGTCTGTTGGCAGCCTGGTATATAATCACTAACTGATCTATCTCAGAATATGTTTTGAATATATCTTTTTCATTTTCAGATAGGAAATCAAGATGTTGAACAGAGCCATCTCTGTCTCTAATATCTCTCCAAACTTCAGGTGTATCCATTCCTTTTTCTTTTAAAAGCTTTATCAAAAAAGGATTTTTAATTGTAGTTTTTATTTTCGCAATATCTTTGACATAAATATTAGACCATATAGGTTCTATCCCTTGAGATACTTGCCCTAGTATAAAAGCAGATGAAGTGGTTGGCGCTATAGCATTCAGAGTTGTATTCCTTCTGCCGTACCCTTTCAACACCTCTGGTTCCCCAAATTTTTGTGCCAAATGTTCAGAAGCTTTATAAGAAGACTCTTTTAGAGTTTTAAAAACTTCACTATTTAAATCGTACGCTTTTTGACTATCAAACGGTAGCATTTTAGACTGTAGTAAAGAGTGCCACCCAAGAGTTCCCATTCCTAATGCTCTGTTTTCTTTTGCAAAATTATATGCTCTTTCCATAAATAGAAATGTTTGTCGATCTTCTCTATCAGGAGAATTCTTATACGACTCTAATTTTTCTAAAAATTCTGTAATTACTGCATCCAAAAAATAAATCATGGTTTCAACCGCATCTGTATCTTTCCATTTATCATAATGCAATAAATTAATACTCGACAAAACACAAACAAAAGACCAGTCATGATTGGAGGGCAACATTATTTCTGTACATAAGTTACTCGCATAGATTGGCAACTTTTTGTCTTTGTAAACATCAGGAGCACCATTGTTTGCATTATCTGTAAAGAAAATGTAAGGATACCCCATTTCTCCACGACTCTGTAAAACTTTAGCCCAAACTGTTCTTTTTTCAACATCACCATCAATCATGTCTTGCATCCAATCATTAGTTACAGTAACTCCATGAGTTAACTCTTGAATTGGATTACCTTCTGACCCTATTTCTAGGAATTCCATAATATCTGGATGATCAATTGGTAAATAAGGAGAAAAGCGACCTCTTCTAACTGAACCTTGACTTACAACATCTACCATAGATTCAAAAAGCCTCATGATATGAACAGCTCCAGAAGCTTCTCCATTGTTTTTTATTGCTGCTCCTCGAGGCCTAATTTTACCGAAATAACCAGAAGTTCCTCCTCCTAATTTAGACATCATACCCACTTCAGATTGGGTGTATAAAATATTCCCTATATCGTCATCTATATGAGAACCAAAACAGCTGATTGGTAAACCACGTTCTTTTCCAAAGTTTGACCAAACAGGAGATGCCAATGAATAATACCCTTCTGACATGTAATAATAAAATTTGTCTGCAAAACCTGGCATTTGTAGGATTTCTTCTGCTCTTTTTGCAATATTAGCAATGCGTTCTTCTGCACATAACCCCTCTCCTAAATAACCAGCAGCCAAAAATTTTCTACTGTTTTCGTTCAGCCACTCAAATGGTTTTTCAGAACTTAGATTCATTTTCCGGTTAGATTTTTCTCTGACTTGATTTAAATCTTGGAATGAATTTGTTTGTTTTGGTTCGGCTGTTGTTTTTGTCTGCATTTTTTAAAATAGATCGTCATTTGTTATACTTTGGCTTCTTTTACTATAATTGATAGATCTTTTTACAAAAAAATCTCCATGTTTGGTTCCTATAATTTCATCATCAAACCATTCTGTTTCTGAGACTAAATTTTGATCTATCTCGAACACCTTATCTATTCCGATGCTTTCCAAAGAATTATTAAATCTATTTTTTAAAAATTCATTAATTACAGCTTTTGGTAAAAAGTCTAGTTCCCCATTTTCGAAAATCCAATCAACAACATCTTGCTCTGCTTCAAAAGCTTGTTTACACAAGTTCTGAATATCCTTGTGATATTCTGAAGTAAACCATTCAGGGTGTTCTTTCTGAAGAATTTTAATCAAATCAATTCCAAAGTCTCCATGAATTTGTTCTTCTTTAGAAGTTGCCTCTACGACATTGGAAATGCCTTTCAACATGTTTTTATGCTTGTTGAAAGCCATAATAATTAAGAATTGAGAAAATAGAGAAACATGTTCAATGAATAATGAAAACAAAAGAATGGATTCAGCATATTCTTTATCATTATCACTTTTTGAATTTTTAAGTGCAGTTTCTAAATACCGAACCCTTTTCATTATACTTGGTTTCTTTTTAAGTTCCTTGAATTCTGAGTTCAATCCTAGTATCTCTAATAAATGAGAATAGGCATCCGCATGGCGAACCTCACTTTCTGCAAATGTTGAACCTACCGATCCAATCTCTGGTTTCGGAATTCTGTGATATAGATCTCCCCAAAAAGACTTTACAGCCACTTCTATTTGGGAAATTGCCAACATGGTATTTTTAATTGCACTTCTTTCAGAATCAGACAAACGGGATTTAAAATCTTGAATATCACTTGTGAAATTAAATTCAGAATGAATCCAATAAGAATGTCTTATAGCCGGAACATATTCATAAAGATGAGGATATTCGTAAGGTTTTAAATTAATTCGTTTTTCAAAAATATCAGACTCTCTTTTTTGACTTCTTTTGTTACGATATAAAATATAAGCTTTTGCCGCTTCTGGAAACTTACTTTCCATTAGTTGTGTCTCTACAATATCTTGAACCTCTTCTATTGTTGGGATGTATTCTTGATGCTCATTTTTTCGATCTATCAATTTTTTATAAACTGATAATGCTACATCTTGTGCATTTTGGTTAGTGCCTACCTCAACTGCAACCATTGCTTTATGAATAGCCTCTGTAATTTTATCTAAGTGAAAATCTTTGGTGGTAAAATCTCTCTTAATTATTTGGTCTATCTTCATAAGGTTCAAAATTATTTTAATTCTATTGGGTTCTAGTAAATATCTAATTTATTTCACCTGTTTTAAATGGTGACTATATAAGTTTTTAACAAAATTCTCAACACAAAATTTTTCATTTTTTCAATTATTTACAGAGTATTTGAGACGAAATTCAATGCTTTTAAAAAAAAATTATTTTTTCAAAAAAAATTTAAATTAAATATCAAGCAAGCAAAAAAAGAGAATTATTTGTTCAGTACTTTAATTTTTCAAAGCTTTACCCGCTAATTCTTTTCTAACAAAGACTCCAATTTCGATTTGCATTCAACTAAGTCTAACCTCGCAACACATTATCAATAATTGATTTAATTATTGTAGTTGTTTTGTTTACAATTCTCATTATTCCAATCCATTTTTTGTCAACTTTAAATCTATTTCTTTTTTATTGTAAAATTGGTTCAGCAGCTGGCATTGAAAAAATTGGTAGTTGTTATTAGATATTGTTTTAACAAAGATTCTAAATTGTTTCCATAAATAAAAGCGGTAATTATTCACAATGAGGGTGAGTTCTTAACAATTTGATTGTTTAAAAATTTTGTATTTTATTAATGTTTTAAACTAAATTGCTGGTAACTAATATTTTATATTTTTTTTATTTAAAAAATATAAATATTGTCTTTTTTGGTTAAACTTTTTTTATTTTTTTTGACACTTTTTCGAGCTCCAAATACCACGGGTTTCCAAATCTTCTAATCAATGCTTCTTTTACAAATTCGAATAACGGTTTTTGTAGTTCTTTTCCTAAACTACAAGCATCTGAACAAATACTCCATTCGTGATAATTTACAGCTGTAAAACTTGAGTAATTCTTAACTCTTATTGGATATAGGTGACATGATAAAGGTTTATTAAATTCAATTTCTCCATTATTATATGCTTTTTCAATACTACATTCCACAGATCCATTAGAATCATAATGTACATAAACACATTCTTTGCCATTAACTAGGGGAGTTTCTATCCCCCCTTGCTTATCATAAATATACTTGCCAATTTCTTTAACTATTTTTTTTCCATTATCTGACAAGTATGGTTCTATTTTTTTAAAGTTTTTTTCTATTAATTCTGCTTCATTTTTTTCAAGGGGAGCTCCGGCAACACCCTCAACACAGCATGCTCCTTTACAAGCAGATATATTGCAATGAAAATTGTTCTTTATAATCTCTTCAGAAACTAAAGTTTCACCTATTTTAAACATCCAATGAAAATAATAAATAATAATTCATTTTATTCTAATATAAATTATATTTACAATTGAACCAGAAATGAAAAAATGGATTTAAACTTTAAAGAAATTTTTGCGGCTTTTATGATTCTATTTGCTGTTATTGATATTGTAGGCAATATCCCTATTATTATAGATTTGAGAAAAAAAGTTGGCCATATTCAAAGTGAAAAAGCCTCATTAATTTCTGGAATAATTATGATTTTGTTTCTATTTATTGGAGAAAACATTTTATCATTAATTGGTATTGATGTAAATTCTTTTGCGGTTGCAGGTTCATTTGTTTTATTTTTTATAGCTCTTGAAATGGTTTTAGGGATAACCCTTTACAAAGAAGAGGAAAGCACAAATTTGACTGCCTCAGTATTTCCACTAGCTTTCCCTCTTATTGCGGGTCCCGGAAGTTTAACGACTTTGCTATCTATTAAAGCTGAGTATGCAACTCCTAATATTATAATAGCTATTATAATCAACGTGATATTCATCTATATTGTTTTAAAAACCTCAAAAAAAATAGAAAATATTATAGGCCAAAACGGTATTCAAATTACTAGAAAAGTGTTTGGAGTGGTTTTATTGGCAATAGCGGTAAAGTTATTTACCAGTAATATTCAAGGTTTATTTTAGTGCTTATGAGAAACTATATATTTTTAGGAATTGCTACAGTTTTATTGGGATTTAATATTTATCAATTAGACCTTGATAACCTTTTTAGTGAGGATGGTAAAGTAGCTGTAATTGGAGTTTTAGGTTGCTTGGTTGCAATTGTTCTTTTACTGATTCTTCACAGTTCCAATAAAATAAAAAATAAATTAGAAAATAAAGACTAAAGGTTTGCAATTAGAGAAATTTCTAATCCAGCCTTTTTTAAAAATTCTATTCCAGATTTATCTTTATATTCTTTATGATAGACTAATCTTTTAATGCCTGATTGAAAAATTAGTTTACTGCATTCTTTACAAGGAGATAATGTAATATATAGGGTAGCACCTTCGCTTGATTGAGTAGATGCAGAAACTTTCATTATAGCATTTGCTTCGGCATGAAGAACATACCATTTAGTATAGTTTTCATCATCTTCACACGCATTATCAAAACCTGTTGGTGTCCCGTTAAATCCATCAGAAATAATCATTCTATTTTTGACAATTAAAGCCCCTACTTGTCTTCTTTTACAATGAGATAATTTTGCCCACTCTAAAGCCATTTTTAAATATGCAATATCATATTTTCTTTGCTTGACTAAATCCATATTAAATCATTTCGTAAATCAAATTTAAAGATAATAGTATTATAATAACTGACACTAGCTTTGCTTGAAATAGATGGGATATCTTACTTTCTGTTAATAAATTAATTTGGATTGAAATTGTGTTTATAATTAATATAACAAAAACTATAATTAATTGAGACATTTCAACCCCTACGGCAAAACCTATTAAAGGAATTGCTTTTAAATCCAAAGAATCTGTTAGCATTTCAAAATAATTTCCAAATCCAAAACCGTGTATTAGTCCGAAAAATATTGAGAATATATATTCAAAAAAACTATTCTGATTCTTTTTATAAAATATTATATTATGTAAAGCTGTTAAAATTATTGTTGAAGGGATTAAAAACTCTATGAGTTTAGGCGGAGGATTAACTATATTAGAGGTTGATAATATTAATGACAAAGTATGTCCAAATGTAAAAAAAGTTACAACCCAAAAAACTGTTTTAATATCTTTAAAAGTATAAACTATTGTTAGGGCGCAAAAAAAAAGTAAATGATCAATAGCTGACCAATCTAACACATGGAGAAACCCCGTTTCAAAGTAAAAAAGTAAGTCATTCATCCCAAAGATTATTTTAAATAAAGCTACAAAAAGTGATTCTAAAAGCCTCTTTCTGACTTAATTCTTTCGTATGCTTCTTGAATTTTTTGAAATTTCTCTTGGGCTGATTTTACATAAGCTTCCCCAAGATGTTGAACTTTGTCTGGATGATGTTTTTTAGCTAAATCACGATAAGCTCTTTTTATTTTTTGATCCGAAGCTGACTTGTCTATCTCTAATATTTTATATGCCCCTCCTACTTGATCAACAAACATTGCCTTAATACTTTCAAAATCTGCATTGGATAATTTTAAAAGACTGGAGAGCTGTAAGAGTTTTTTTAATTCAGAAGAGGATACATTTCCATCTGCTTTTGCTATTCCAAATAAAAAGTGTATTACCTGTAATCTGCTTTCGTAGTTTAAAACTGAATTAAAAAGTTTACTAATATTTAAAGAAGAAATTCCTTTTTTGTTAATATTATCGTTAAATATTTTAAATGTAGTGTTTGCTCTTTCCTTTCCATAAGCTGACACAAAATAACTTCTAACATAATCCAATTCTTGCTTAGATACTGTTCCGTCAGCCTTAATCACCAAAGAAGCTAAAGCCAGTAGATTTAATTCAAAATCTTGAGAAGATATGTTTCTAATGTTTTGGCGTTTAAATTTATTTTTAGAACTAGAGCCTTCAATTAGTCCTCCTAAAAAATAACCAAAAAGTGCACCAGGAAATCTAAAAAATATATAACCTAAAATAACCAGTATCCATTTTGACATATGTAAAATTATTTAACAAAAATACAAAGCTGCTTTTAAACATGTTCTTTTTATTGGATGTTTATTATCTTTACATTAAAATATAAATTATATGTACCCATTAGAAATTGTTGCTCCAATGAAAGAAGAGTTGACTTCAGTTGGTTTTAAAGACTTGACTTCTTCAGATGAAGTGAATAAATGCATAGCTAATAGTCAAACAGCGGTTTTAATTGTTAATTCTGTTTGTGGTTGTGCTGCTGCTAATGCGAGACCAGGAGTTAAAGATTCTTTAACTAATGCTAAAGTTCCTGATGAACTATTAACTGTCTTTGCTGGAGTTGATAAAGAAGCTACAAACGCTGCAAGAGATCTTATGATTCCTTTTCCACCTTCATCTCCTTGCATTGCAATTTTTAAAAATGGGGAGCTTGTTCACATGCTAGAAAGACATCATATTGAAGGGAGATCTTCTTCTATAATTAGTGAAAATCTAAAACAGGCATATAACGATTATTGTTAACCGTTTGTAATTTTAAAAATTCATCTCTTTGATATAGGAAAAGAAATTAAAAATGATGTTCCTGAATTAATCGTAGATTTAAATGATATATTTCCACCATAAGAACTAACTAGATTTTTCACCATACCTAATCCAAGCCCCATCCCGCTTGATTTTGTTGTGAATTTTGGTTCAAATATTTTGGTTCTAATTTCCTCTGGAATACCTACTCCATTATCTATAACATCAATCAATACATTTTTATTCTTCTTTTTTATGTTAACTTGAATTATTGGGTTTTCTAATAAGTCACAGGCTTCAAGTGCATTCTTAATTAAATTTGTTATAATTCTTACCATCTGAGTTCTATCAATATTAACCTCAATTATTTTATCTTCAAATTTAAAATTTATATGTTTTTCTTTAAAAATTTTAAGTGCTAGTCTAGTTGTCTCAATTATATTTATTTTTCCTCCTTCTTGAGCTGGCATTTCTGCAAAATTAGAAAATGCAGAGGCAATAGTACTCATAGTGTCTATTTGTTGTATTAAAGTCTTAGAAAATTCATCTAATTTTTTATCAATTTCAATATCATTAATATCAAAATTCCTTTGAAAACTTTGAACACTAAGTCTCATTGGAGTTAAAGGGTTTTTTATTTCATGCGCTACCTGCTTAGCCATTTCTCGCCAAGCTTGTTCCTTATAAGATTTAGATAATTTTTCGACACTTTCGTTCAACATTCCAACCATTTTATTGTACGACTCAACTAAAATATTTACCTCTTTACTCCTAGCCTTAATTTGAATTTTACTATTTTTTTTATCAATTCTTGTGAGCTTTATTTTTTTTCCTATTTCTGAAAGTGACTTTGTTATGTATACCGAAATCAAATAAGAGAAAATGATTGCAATAATTAAAATTAAAAAATATACCTCTCCAAAAATAATTATGAAAGAATCTAACTCATAAGTATTCAAAGTGTCATCATCATAATAAGGTAAGTTTAAAATCCAAATTGGATTTGAAAAAGTATCTAAAACTAACGAATAAGAGGAGCGATATTGGATTCCACCAATATTTGTCTTTTCAATTATACTTAACTCTTTACTTTGATTCAATTTGATTAAAACTGAATCACTTATTTTATTATTAACAGAATCAATAATTGTGGAATTCAAAAGAGTTCCTTCTAAACTGTAGATGCTAAAATTAACATTTTGAACATCTGCTATTTGAAATATTTTTTCTTTAAAAACAGAGTCTATTTCTTTCTTGTTTAAACCAAATGGGGTTTCTTGAAACACATAAGAAATGCTTCTTTGTAGTTGAGTTTTTTTTCTTTCTAATCTTTGCTCATGATACTTGTTTGACTGTTCTTTGTATTGAGGAATAGTTAAAAAAGCTATTCCTCCAAAGGCAATAACTACAAGACTAGTCATGGCAATAAAAATTCTAAACCTTATCGACAAGTGTCTTCTAAATTTGAGATTTTTAATCATTAATTATTTATTTACTACTCTTTCCCCCTTTTCTACACAATCACTTACTGAAAGTCCGTCAAAATAGTTGCCAATAATATGAAAATTACGATTTTTTTTCTGAAATAATTTTATGGATTTAGTTAAGTCTTCTTGATACATATTATATTGAGGAATACCTTTTTTCCACCTAAAATGATTTTTAAATATTAGTTTCCCGCTGTGCCCTATTAATTTTTCTAATTCCTTTAAAATGACTAACTCTAATTTTTCTTTTTGTATTTCGCAAAATTCTCTTTGTCTTTCTCCTCCTACTAGTACGGTAAATAGCTTACTATCACTAGGGGATACAAAATGAAATATTTCTGTACTAAACAATATTCCAAGAAAGCTTTTGTTGTCAGATGGCTTTGTTAATAGTCCGAAACCTTTTTTATAATTTTTAATATTTTTATTATAAAACCCAAAATGAAAAACATCAATTGGGTTATATTGAACTAATTCCAGGTTTTTAGAAAAAGTTTTATCCCATATAATTTTTTTTAAAGAGTACGATGGAATAGTACAGATGACTTTATTACACTCTATTTTTCTTAAACCATTAATGATTACATATCCATCACCTTTTTTAAGTATTTTTTCAACTCTATAATTTAATTTTATTTGGCTGCCTATTGAACTTGATATTTGATTTGTAAGCTGCATCAATCCACCACTAAAATTAAAAGATTTTATTTTTTTAATCCTAGTTCTATCTCTAAAAATTAAACCTCTAAATACACTTCCATATGATTGTTCTAAATTCCAAAACATTTTCAAGCTATGCTTTGCACTCATTTTTTTTGTGTCTCCTGCATAAACACCTGTCAAGAAAGGTTCAATTAAATTGTCATGGAATTCCTTTCCAAATCGCCTGCTTACAAAATCAAAAACATTAGTGTTTTTATTATGCTTCTTAACAAAAGGTTCCATTAGCAGTCTACATTTTGATGAAAAGGATAAAAGAGGACTCAAAACAAATTCCTTAATTGACATTGGAATCTTAGTTATTCTTCCATTTTGAAATACAAAACGATTTTTGTTGCTAGATTCTATTGGAAACTTAATATTTTTCCAAAGCCCTAAATCTTTAATAAGAGTTTCAATAGCTGGGTTATTTAATAATACGGTATTTGGACCATTTTCGCATGTAAAGCCTTTACTAATCTGAGTTTGAATTATCCCCCCAACCTTGTCGTTTTCTTCTAAAACAACAAAATCTTTATGTCTTTTAGATAAAAAATGAGCAGCACTTAATCCACAAATACCTGAACCAATAATAACTGTATCAACTTTCATAATAAGTTTGTTTGCTTAAGTAACAGCCCACTCATCAATCCATCTACTTAAGACTTTAACCCACTCTATGTCATCATTTAAGCAAGGTATTACGTGAAATTCTTTACCTCCTTTTTCAATAAAATCCTCTTTTGCCTCCATCCCTATTTCTTCTAATGTTTCTAAACAGTCAGATACAAAAGCTGGAGTAACTATTGCCATTTTTTCTCTCCCTGATTTAGCAAAGCCTTCAACCACTTTATCAGTGTAAGGCTTGAGCCAAGGTTGTCCTGCTAATCTAGACTGAAAAGAGGATGAGTATGTCCCTTCATTTAATTCTAAATATTTTACAACCTGTTTTGTTGTTTCGTAACATTGGTGTCTATAACAAAATTCATGAGCTGGGGAAGTTTCCTTACAGCATTCTCCATTAATTTTACAATGTGAGCTTGTTATGTCACTTTTTCTAATATGTCTTTCAGGAATTCCGTGATAAGAAAAAAGAAGATGGTCCCAATCTTTTCCTTTCAAATAATTCTGAATAGAATTTGATAAAACTCTAATATAGTCTGGATGATTATAAAAAGCAGGTAGATTAGTAAATTTAATATGTGAATATGACTTATTTCTTATTTCTTCAGCTAAAACTAAAATTGTCTCAGTTGAAGCCATAGCATGTTGAGGATATAGTGGTATTAATAAAACATCAGTAACCCCTTTATCTGACAGCTCTTTTATGCCTTTTTCAATTGATGGATTCCCGTACCTCATTGCTAATGAAATAGGGACTGAAGTCATCTTGTCTACTTTTTTTAACAGTCTCTCAGAGAGAACTATCAATGGAGATCCTTCATCCCACCATATTTTTTGATACGCTTTTGCTGATTTTTTGGGTCTAGTGTTCAAAATAATCCCTTTAACTAATAAAGTACGAAGCCATAATGGTTCGTCTATGACTCTTTCATCCATAAGAAACTGACCCAAATATTTTTTCACATCCTTCTTCTCTGGACTATCGGGTGACCCAAGATTAACTAGTAAAACTCCTTTCATATTTTATAATGACATTAAATATTTTTTAGGCGTTGTGCCAAATTTTTTCTTAAAAGCATTAATAAAATGAGTTGCTGTACTATAACCCACTTTAAGTGCAACTTCATTTACGTTATAATTTCCTGATGACAAAAGCCTCTTTGAAACTTGCATTTTGTAATCCAGTAAAAAAACATAAACCGATGCTCCATAAACTTGCTTAAAACCTTCTTTTAATTTTTTTAAACTTATTTCTACTTCACTGGATAAATCATTCAGAGTTGGTGGCTCAGTCATTCTTGAAATTATTATATCTTTTGCTTTTCGTATTTTTTTAATGTTTTTATCATCTACTAGAAATGGACACTGTTCTATATCCATTTCTTTATCCTTATTAAAATAAAGACTCATAAGTTCAAAAACCTTGGCTCTTAAATAAAGTGTATGCATGCTTACATGAACCGATTGTTGAGCCATTTGATTTAATACAACGGACATCATTGGGCCTTGTCTATTGTCTTTATAAAATTTATTGCCAATATTATCTTGATTTAAGAATGAAATCTGATCCGCTTGATTTGAAAACAAACTATGAAATTTTTTTATAGAAATCAATACGCTTAAAGCTAAACTATTAGGTTCTAAGAAAGCGCTTATTGGCAATTCTTGATTTGGATTGTATAATAAAATTGAGTTTTCATCTATAACTGGGAACGAATAGTTACCATTATTAAATTGAAATTTTGAAGAGCCTTTAATACAAAAATGAAATTGAATATGATTTTTATCGATTTTATATTCAAAAACAGAACCTATTTCTTTATCATTTGAAAGTTTTAAGAAAATTATTCCTTCATCTACAATGAAATCTTGAACGGTACCTATTGCGATATTTTTTTCTTTAATTTGCAATTTTATTGTTATTTAGAAGTGTTCTAAATTAGTTTAGTTACTTTTTAATGAACACTCTGTAAAACTATAAAATATATATAAAAAAACAATGGAAATATATTAAAATTCTTTAATCGTTATTTATAGAACTTATAGGGTTATTTTTTCTATTTTTGCGTTCTTATTTTTGATTCATTAAAAATATAAATAATATTTTGAAAAAACCATCCCTCCATGTAATTGGAATAAGCTATAAAAAAGCTTCTGCTTCAATTAGAGGAAGGTTTAATCTTGAAATTGAAAGCTCAAAAAAACTTATACTAGAAGCAAAAATAGGTGGGATTGAATCAATAATAGTAAACTCAACTTGCAATCGTGTTGAAATTTATTCCCTGTGTAACGATTACAAAGTTATAGTAAAACTTCTTTGTAAATATTCTTCTGGAACTGAACTAGAACTTGAATCGCATGGTTATATCCTAAAGGGTGACCAGGCTATAAATCATATTTTCAGAGTAGGTACAGGCCTTGATAGTCAAATTTTAGGTGACTTCGAAATTATCGCACAAATGCGTCAAAGCTTTAAAATGTCTAATGAATTAAAAGCAATAAGCCCATACTTTGATAGATTATTTAGCTCGGTAATGCAAGCTAGTAAAAGAATTAAAAATGAAACAAAACTTTCATCTGGAGCCACCTCAGTGTCTTTTGCCGCAGTAAGATATATTTTAGATAATGTAACCAATTTAAAAAATAAAAAAATACTTCTTTTTGGAGTAGGGAAAATTGGACGTAATACATGTGAGAATTTAGTTAAGCATACATCCAATAAACAAATCACATTAATTAACAGAACAGAGGATACTGCGAAAAAAATTGCGGGAAAATTCAAGCTTATTGTTAAGAATATTTCTGAAATTTCTAAAGAAATCTCTAAGTCAGATGTATTAATTGTTGCAACCTCTTCTTCAAATCCAACAATCACTGAGAAAACAATTTCTCTATCAAAAAATCTATTAATATTAGATCTTTCTATCCCAAAAAATGTGGATGAAAAATTAAAAAGTAATCCTAATATAGACCTTTTAGATTTAGATCATTTATCCAACATTACAGATATAAACTTAGATAAAAGAAAACTCTATATTCCAGATGCAGAACTTATCATAAATGAAATAAAAAAAGATTTTGAAGGTTGGGTTGAAACCAGAAAATATGCGCCAACCGTAAATGCTTTAAAGACTAAACTCAAGCAAATTCAAAATAAAAAAATAAATGTCTTAAAAAAGAAATCTCAAAACTTTAGTGAAGAAAGTGTAGTCGAGGTGGGGGAACATTTAATCCAAAAAATTACAAATCAAATAGCTAGTCATTTAAAAGAAAGTAAAGAATTTGAAGAAGAGTTGGAGTCTATTAGAGCTATTTTTCAACTAGACTCTGATGAATGAGGTTGTAAAAATAGGAACCAGAGATAGTAAGTTAGCCCTATGGCAGGCTAACCATACCAAAAATCAATTAGGAAAATTAAATATCCCAGTTAAAATAATTAAAATCAAATCACAGGGAGATTTAAATCAAACTACTCCACTTTATGAATTTGGAGTTACTGGAATATTTACAAAAAATTTAGACAGGGCATTATTAAATAACGAAATAGATGTTGCAGTTCACAGTTTAAAAGATGTACCCATTAAACCCGCAATAGGAATTCAAATAGTTTCTGTGTTTAAAAGAGCGAATCCATTAGATGTTTTAGTTTTAAGAAATGAAGAAATAAACTATTCTAAAAATCTAACAATTGCTACGAGTAGTATAAGAAGAAAATGTCAGTGGATAAACAAATATCCAAATCATAATATTGAAGTTTTGAGAGGAAATGTAGACACAAGACTTAAAAAATTAAGAAATAGCAATTGGGATGGAGCAATTTTTGCAAAAGCCGGAATTGACAGACTAGATTTAAATATTAAAAATACAGAAATACTAGAATGGATGATCCCCTCTGCTGCGCAAGGCGCAATAGCATTAGCTACAAGAGAAAATAATAAAAGCTTAATAGAGAAAATAAAAAAAATTAATTGTAATGAAACAATGAGATGTGTAAATCAGGAAAGAAATTTCTTAGAATTAATGGGTGGAGGTTGTTCAATGCCTATATCAGCTTATGCTTATTTTAATAATGACCAACTAATAATGAAAACAAATATATGCTCTATTAATGGTGTTCAGTCTATTTCTGATATTTCTAGTTATGAAAAAAACGATAGTGAGGCGGGATTAAAAAGCTACCATACAATACTAGAAAAAGGTGGAGGGAAGATTCTCAAATCAAATTTAACATAGATGAAAAAAATAACTATTTTATCTACTGTAAAAATAAGTGAAGCATACTGTGAATTATTTGCTAAAAATAATATCGAATTAGTTCAACATAATTTCATAAAAACATCTCCAGTTAATTTCAAATTACCTAAACATGGTGGAGGTTGGATTTTTACGAGTAAAAATGCTGTAGAAGCTGTTTATTTATCTAAAGAGAAAGAAAAATGTGATGGTATGCAACACTTTTGTGTAGGAGAAAATACAAAATCTATTTTAATTAAAAATGGTCAAAAAGTGTTAAAAATGGCTAATAATTCAATAAAATTGGCTAATTTTTTAAAAAAAATGAATAAAAATGAAAATTATATTTTTTGTAGAGGTTCTATTAAAAATAAAGATTTTACAAAATTTTTTCAAATACATGCTATGAATTTAATTGAAATCCCTGTTTACAAAACTAAGCTAGCGCCATTAAAAATAGATTTGACTTTTGATGGAATCATGTTTTTTAGTCCGAGTGCTATAAAAAGCTTTATTAAAAAAAACCAAATTCAAAACTCAGAGTGTTTTTGTATTGGTGAAACCACTTCTAATTTTGCTAAAAAATTTTCAGATAAAACTCATTTTTCATTAATCCCCTCAGTTGAAAATGTTATAAATCAAACTATTAATTTTTTTAAAAATGATTAAAATTAAAAACGACTTATTTTTAAAGGCTCTGAAAGGAGAAAAGGTAGACAGACCCCCAGTTTGGATAATGAGACAAGCAGGAAGGTATTTGCCAGACTTTATGAAGTTGAAAAACAAATATGATTTTTTTACTAGATGTCAGACACCTGAACTAGCATGTGAAATTACCCTAATGCCAATTCAACAAATTGGATTAGATGCTGCAATAATATTTAGTGATATACTTGTTGTTCCTCAAGCAATGGGGGTTAAAGTAGAAATGAAAAATAACTTTGGACCGTTCATAGAGTTCCCAATCAAAAATAAATCAGATATCCAAAATCTAGACATTAAAAATGCTGAAGAACGGTTAGATTATGTTTTTAAAGCAGTTGAAATGACTAAAAAAGCTCTAAACAACGAGGTTCCTTTGATTGGATTTGCAGGCTCACCATGGACAATTCTTTGCTATATGATTGAAGGTAGTGGATCTAAAAACTTTGCTTCTGTAAAAAATTTCTGTTTTAAAAATCCGGAACTTGCTCACAATTTACTTGAAAAAATAACAAAAGTGACAATAAGCTATCTAAAGAAAAAGATTCTTTCTGGAATAGATGCTGTCCAGTTATTTGACTCATGGGGAGGAGTTCTTTCTCATACAGATTATCAGATTTTTTCATACCCATACATTAAACAAATTTCTGATTCACTTAATTCAATAAGCCCAGTAATAATTTACCCAAAAGGATGTTGGCATTCATTATCAGCCTATTCAAAAATCGGAGCTGCAGCAATTGGAATTGACTGGAGCTGTTCAGCTAGAAATGCCCGTTACTTAACAGGTAACAATATAACTCTTCAGGGAAATTTTGATCCTAGTAGATTGTTTTCTTCAAAAAAAGACATTAAAAAACATACTTTATCTATGTTAAATGAGTTTGGAAAACAAAGTTACATAGCCAACCTTGGTCATGGTATTTTACCCAACACACCTGTTGATAATGTAAAAACATTTGTGAAGACAATTAAAGACTATAAATGAAAATGAAAAACAAATTTTCCGTTTACATTGATAGTCTTCAAGAAAGAATAACAAGTGATCTTGAAAAATTAGATGGTAAATCTAAATTCATAAAAGACAACTGGGAAAGAGAAAAGGGTGGTGGTGGTTTAACGATGATTCTTGAAAATGGAGATGTTTTTGAAAAGGCAGGGGTAAATGTTTCAAAAGTTTATGGGAATCTTCCAGAGTCTATGTCTAAACTATTAAAAGTGGATCAATCTCATTTTTTTGCATGCGGGATTAGCCTAGTGCTACATCCAAAAAATCCAATGGCTCCAACTTTTCATGCTAATTTGAGATATTTCGAGCTCTATGAGCACAATGTATTAAAAGATAGGTGGTTTGGGGGAGGGCTTGATTTAACACCTTATTATATCTTTGAAGAAGATATTGTGCACTTTCATAAATCTTGTAAAAAAGTATGTGACAGTTACAATGAAGGTTTTTACTCTAAATACAAAAGAAAATGTGATGAATATTTTTGGAATTCTCATCGAAATGAAGCCAGGGGAGTTGGGGGTTTATTTTTTGATTATTGCAGAGAATCTAACGAAATGAATATTGATAATTGGTTTTCCTTCATTTCTGATTTAGGAAATTCTTTTTTAAAATCATATGTTCCAATTATTAAAAAAAGAAAAGATTTAGACTACAATAATAGTCACGAAAAATGGCAGCAAATTAGAAGGGGCAGGTATGTTGAGTTTAATCTTTTACACGATAAAGGAACTCTTTTTGGATTAAAAACAAATGGAAGAATAGAGAGTATACTTATCAGCATGCCTCCTAAAGCACAATGGGTTTATAATCAAACCCCTTCAAAGGGAAGTGAAGAAGAAAAATTATTAAATATTTTGAAATCTCCAAAAAAATGGACTTAAACTAACAGGTTATGTACCCACAAAACAGAAACAGAAGATTAAGAACAAAAACAGCGCTAAGAAATCTAGTGAGAGAATCTAGCATAAGCCCTCACGATTTTATTGCCCCTTTATTTGTTGTTGAAGGCACAAGTGTTAAAGAGGAAATAGTTTCTATGCCAGGTTATTACAGGCTAAGTCTAGATTATATAAAAAAAGAAGTAAAACAACTTTACTCAATGGGAGTTCAGGCAGTTCTACTTTTTGTGAAAGTTTCTGATTCGCTTAAAGATAATTTAGGCACTGAAGCTCTTAATAAAGAGGGCCTAATGCAAAGAGCGATAAAAGAAATTAAAAATAATATTCCAGAAATCGTAATAATGACTGATATTGCTTTAGATCCTTACTCAAAATACGGGCATGATGGAGTTGTAAAAAATAAACAAATATTAAATGACGAAACCAATCTTATACTTTCTGAAATAGCATTGTCCCATTCTATATGTGGAGCCGATATAGTAGCCCCGAGTGATATGATGGACGGGAGGGTTTTAGCTATTAGAAACGCATTAGAAAAAAATGGACATGTTAATACTGGAATAATGAGCTATGGTGCCAAATATGCTTCGTCTTTTTATGGTCCGTTTAGAGATGCTTTGGATTCAAATCCAGGATTTGGAGATAAAAAAACTTATCAGATGGACTTTCACAATAGGAAAGAAGCACTAAATGAGATTAATGCAGACATTAATGAAGGGGCCGATATAATAATGATTAAGCCTGGATTATCTTATCTTGATATTGTTAGAGAAGTAAAGAATTCCATAAATATACCCTTAGCTGTATATCAGGTTAGTGGAGAGTATTCGATGTTAAAAGCAGCTGCTAAATTAGAATGGATTAATCACGATGAGGTTATGATGGAACAATTAATTTCAATCAAAAGAGCTGGGGCTAATATGATTGCCTCATATTTTGCAAAAGACGTTATAAAGTTAATCTCTTAAATTTTAATACATTAGCACCAGATGAAAAAAAAAATTGGAATAATACTGGCTTTACTTTTAATATTTTTGAATTTCAACTTTAGTTCGGATATTATCTATTTGACCGAACTAGTTAGTACTATTTATAAAATTCAAAGAACAGAAGCAGATATAACAGATTATAAATATTTTGATAATATAGAAATTCCTAAAAGCAATACTCCTCAGGCTTGGCCAATTCATAAAAACTACAACCAAACTAACCTAACGGACAAATTAAATAAAAAAAACAAAACCCTTGGAACAGTGGCTTTTTTAATCATTAAAAATGATTCTATTTGGCATGAAAAATATTTTGAAGGATATGGAGGGAATTCTTACAGCAATTCTTTTTCTATGTCAAAAAGTATAGTTTCTGCCATAATGGGAAGAGCAATACAAGAAGGTTTTTTTACTAGTATAGACGACAAAGTTGGAAATTACATTCCTGAATATAATGATGGTTTTGCTTCTGATCTGACCATTGGCGACTTGTCTAGCATGTCTTCTGGAATGAAATGGACAGAGAGTTATACTAATATTTTTGGAGTCACCGCAAGAGCTTACGTGGGCAGTAATTTAAATAAACTTATAAAATCTAGACCCATAATTAAACAGCCTGGAAAATCATTCGAATACCTAAGTAGTGATACCCAGTTATTAGCAATGACTATTGAAAAAGCTACAAACCAAAAGTTATCTAAACTGGTTTTTAATTGGTTTTGGGACCCTATGGGGGCTGAAAACAAAGCCTTGTGGCAAGTAGATGATAAAAAAACTAATACTGAAAAAGCATATTGTTGTTTTAATTCTAACGCGAAAGATTTTGCAAGATTTGGTAAACTTTATAAAGACAATGGGGTTTGGGAAGGAAAAAACTTACTAGATTCTACTTTTGTGAAAAAGTCCATAAAAGCTAGATTTGATTCAAGTCCTGAATATGGATATGGATTTTGGATTGGAACATTTAATGATAAAAAATATTTTGCCATGAGAGGACACTTGGGTCAATACGTAATTGTATTTCCTAAAGAGAATATAATTATTGTCCGTCTTGGAAAACAGGAAGAAAAATCGGAAGAAAGAGTGTACATTGAAGAAGCTTTTAAAATGATTAATGCATAAAATTGAACTCAACTGAAATTCTTTCCGTTAAAAATCTCAATGTATCAATCTCCAATTCCCCTATTTTAAAAAATATTTCATTTACACTTAAAAAAAATGAAATATTAGGGCTTGTTGGAGAGTCTGGAAGTGGAAAATCAATAACAGCTTTTTCAATTATTAATTTTTTTAATACTAGTGAAGTTCTTTTAGAAGGAGATATTTTTTTTAATAATAAAAAAATTAATTCATTATCAAATAAAAGTTTAGAAAAAATTAGAGGATCTCAAATTTCCATGATTTTTCAAGAACCTATGAGCTCATTAAATCCAAGCATGAAATGTGGGGAACAAATATTAGAGATTCTTTTAAAACATAAAATTACTGAAACCTCAAATGGGAGAGAACATGTTTTGGAATTATTTAAAAAAGTTCAATTAAAAAAGGTTCAAACAATTTTCAATAAATACCCTCATGAACTTAGTGGAGGACAACAACAAAGGGTCATGATTGCTATGGCAATTGCTTGTGAACCAAAAATTTTAATAGCTGATGAACCAACAACATCCTTAGATGGTATTGTTAAAGATGAAATATTAGGTCTTCTTAAACAAATACAAAGTGAGACTAAAATGAGTATACTTTTTATTTCTCATGATCTTGATTTAGTTTCAAAATTTGCAGACAGAACTATTGTTTTAAAAAAAGGGTCAATTATTGAGTCTGGAAATAGTAAAAGCATTTTTAATGATCCTCAAAAAAATTACACACAAATGCTTTTAGCTTCAAGAACACCAAAAAAAGAAAGACCTGTAAGACTCCCAACAATAGAAAATAAGCTTAAAAAATACAGATTAATCTCTAAGAAAGAAAGAAAAGAAGTGCATGAAAAAATATATAATTTAGAGCCAATATTAAAAGTTAAAAATTTAAGTTTTTCTTATAAAAAAACCTTGATTTTAAAAGATATTTCATTTAATATATTTAAAGGTGAAACTTTGGGTTTAGTTGGAGAGTCCGGCTCTGGTAAATCAACTATTGCTAAATCTATATTAAACCTTAATAATTACCAACATGGCAAAATTTTATTTAATAATATTGATATAAAAAAATATAATACTAAAAACTTTAGACGAAATGTCCAATTAGTATTTCAAGATCCCTTTTCTTCTCTTAATTCAGAAATTACTGTTGGTGATTCTATAATGGAGCCAATGATTGCTCACAATATATACAATAACAGAAAAGAAAGAATTACGAGAGTTTATCAACTTATGAATGACGTTGGTTTACAAAAAAGTGATTTTTTTAAGTATCCAAATCAATTTTCTGGAGGACAAAGGCAAAGAATAGTTATAGCAAGAGCCTTGTCTTTAAATCCTATTATTCTTATTTGTGATGAATCCGTTTCAGCGTTAGACGTTTCTGTTCAAGCTCAAGTATTAAACCTGCTTAATACCCTTAAAAAGAAGTTTTCTTTTACATTCTTATTTATTTCACACGATCTGTCAGTAATTAAATACATGACTGACAGAGTTATTATTCTAAACAAAGGAGTTATAGAAGAATTTGATGAAACTGATACGGTATTCCATAACCCAATAAGTAATTATACAAAACAACTATTTAGGGCTAGCGGATACTAAAAGCCAATATCATAAAAGTAAGTATATTTAAACTTTCTATTATTTAGATGGATATAAAGCTCTTATTTTCGGGATTCTTTAAACTGTATTTCTATTGGGAAATTCTGGTCATAATAAGCACATCAGCTGTTGTGATAAACTCTTTTTATTCTATAATAACAAAAAAAATATTCAATTTTTTTGACTTAAGACTTACATTATTTACTCTTATTTTTAATTATATATTATTTATAATCGGCATTGTTGTTTTTATAGCAAATTTTGTTTTATTGTTTTGGGACTCAGATCTAACATTAATTGTTCCACAGAATAATATTCTTTTTGGATTTACACAACATTTACTAAATTTATTTTCATTGCTTGTTATAACAATAGGGTGGTCTTTACATAAAAAGTCTACATTGGATTTTAAACGATTTTTGAGGATTTTTATTTTTTATTTAATGGGGCTTATAATTTTAATTGGAAAATTCTTATGGCTGAAATAAACCAAAATATCCTTCTTGAAAAGGGTATTAAAAAACTAAACTATTTATGAAAGTTTACATTCTTATTATGAACTTAAAACATAAAACCCTATGCAAGTCACAAATTTTTGTTAATCTTTGATTATGAAAAAGTTATATGGTGTTTTAGGCGGAGGGAGCTGGGGAACGGCTCTTGTAAAAATATTATTAGAAAAAAACGAGTCTATAAATTGGTATGTAAGAAATGAAGAAAATCTTGAGCATATTAAAAATTTTAAAAGAAACCCTAATTACTTAAGATCACTAGTTTTAGATACTGAAAAAATAAAACTTAGTGATTCCATTGAAAAAGTAGTCAAAAATTCTGATATAATAATTTTAGCTATTCCTTCCCCTTTTTTAGATTCTGAATTAAAGAAAATAAAATCTTCCCTAAGTTCAAAAACTATTTTTTCTGCTTTGAAAGGAGTTGTGCCTGAGTCACACTTAATAGTTAGTGAGCATCTAAATAAAGTTTATAATCTTCCTCTTTCTAAAATTGGAATAATTACTGGACCATGTCATGCCGAGGAAGTTGCGCTTGAAAAATTATCTTATTTAACTGTCGCTTGTAAAAATCAAGCTATTGGAGAATCAATGAGAGAATCACTTGATACTAAATTTATAAAAGCAAAATTATCTAAAGATAGTGTTGGAGTAGAGTATGCTGCAATGCTAAAAAATGTTTATGCTTTAATTACTGGTATTTCACATGGCTTAGGTTACGGTGATAATTTCCAAAGTGTTTTAATTAGTAATTCAGTAAGAGAAATGAAAGAGTTTATAAAAACTATCTATAAGTTTAAAAGAGATATAAATGACACAGAATATCTTGGCGATTTACTAGTTACTTCATATTCTACTTTTAGTAGAAATAGAACTTTGGGGAACATGCTAGGGAAGGGTTATTCTTTAAAAGCTGCAATTTCAGAGATGTCTATGATTTCAGAGGGGTATTATGCGACAAAAAATGCGTATGAAATTGGTATTGAAAACAAAATAGAATTTGATATTATTAATACTGCTTATGATATTCTATATAGAAATTTAAGCCCTAAAAAATGCATGAAAATTCTTGCTGACAAATTAAATTGACTTTTTAAACTGACTCAAAAATCTTGAATCATTTTCATATAAAATTCTAATATCTTCAATCTGATACAATAACATAGTTATCCTCTCAATACCCATTCCAAAGGCAAATCCTGAAAACTCTTTTGAATCAATTTTACAATTTTCTAAAACGTTGGGATCTACCATTCCACAACCCATTATTTCTAGCCAGCCTGTTCCTTTAGTTATTCTATGGTCGGTCTCTGAGTTCAATCCCCAGTATATATCAACCTCAGCACTTGGCTCAGTGAATGGAAAATAAGAAGGCCTTAATCTTATCTTAGATTTCCCAAAAAGTTCTTTGGTAAAATAAATTAATGTTTGCTTTAGATCAGCAAAAGAAACTTTTTTATCAATATATAACCCTTCTATTTGATGAAAAAAACAATGAGATCTTGCAGAAATATCTTCATTTCTATAAACTCTCCCAGGTGATATAGTTCTTATCGGAGGATTGTTATTCTCCATATGTCTTATTTGAACGGACGATGTGTGGGTTCTTAATAATAAATCTGGATCTTTATTAATAAAGAAAGTATCCTGCATATCTCTTGCAGGATGATATTCAGGTAAATTTAAAGCAGTAAAATTATGCCAATCGTCTTCAATCTCTGGTCCTTCAGAAATATTGAAGCCAATCTTATAAAAAATATCAATTATTTTATCTCTAATAATTGAAATTGGATGTCGCACTCCCAATTCCAATGCAGAAACTGGCCTTGTCAAATCCTCTGCTTTATTTTTGAGTTTATTTTCAGGATTAGTTTTAGGCTTAAATTCTTCTAATTTTTGTAATGTGATTTTTTTTAAATCATTTATTGCTTTACCATATTCCTTTTTTTCATTCTCTTTGATTTTCTTGAATTGTGAGAAAAAATAAGTAACATGTCCCTTCTTACCTAAAAATTCAATTCTAAATTTTTCTAATTCCTTTAAATCTTTGGGTTTAAATTGAGAAGCCTCCTTTATTTTATTATCAATCTCGGATATCATTTTTAAAAATATTAATCAAAAATAAGGTTTTAACTATTGTATTAATTGTTTTTCTATAAAATAATTTATTATGGCTTCTTTCATTAAAAGAGTTTGTTCGCCAGATTTTAAATTGGGGAGCTTTGTTAAAGTTTTGTAGTGTGGCCAACCTTCTTGGTCCATGTAATTAAATTGATAATATCCCAAGGGCTCTAACAATTTACAAATAGCGATATGCATTAAATCTATTTTTTGATCTTTCTTAAATTTAGATTGTATTTGTCCCAATTCTTGTAAGCCTATTAAATAAATTACTCCTTCCAAATCTAAGTCTTGACCATCATTAAATTTATTGCTCAAAAGCATTAATATTTCATTCCACTTATTTTTTAATTGTTTTTGATTCTCCATTGTTCTATTAACTTACCAAAAAACAATATACTTATATTTGTAAAAAAAATTGAATTACTTAGATATTTTTATTGCCTGTTTAATGGTGTTTGGTTTTGTAAGAGGCTACGCAAAGGGGTTGGTGTTGGAATTGTCTTCTATTATTGCATTAGTTTTCGGAGTATATGGGTCTCTAATGTTTTCTGATTTAACTTTTGTGTTTTTTTCTAATAACTTCCCTGAACTAATTGAAAATATTGATGTAAATTATTTAAAAATAGGTTCTTTTGCTTTTACATTTTTATTAATAATTATATTTATTTCTATAATTGGCCGAGTACTTACCAAAGTGCTTAAAATGGTTTTTTTAGGATTTATAAACAAACTATTTGGGGGCTTTTTCGGAGTGTTTAAATTTACATTAATCCTTTCATTGTGTATTGTATTCCTAGAGAATTTAAACTCTTCTTTATCGCTTTATGATAAGGCTTTTTCAAATTCATCTTTTTTCTATAATCCTGTAAAAGAATTAGGGTTTAAACTAGTTGAACTTTTCAATACAAATAAAAGCTCAGTCAATTTTTTTAATTGATTGAGATTCAATCCACCCTGAATTTCCATTTGAAATTTGAACTAAACTCCATTCGTTTAATTCTTCTTTTACTATAACTTTTGTTCCCTCATGTAAATTGAAAAGGACTTCGCTTCTAAAGTTAGGCTCTGTTCTAAAGTCAATTTTATTTTCAAAAATTATGGCATTCACAATATTTTTTTCGATTTCAAATCGATTTATACCATTAAAAATAAAAACCATTGATAAAATAAAAAATACTGATGATAAAGAAAAATAATTTTTCTTTATCATAGTATTATTATTGAAATAATAGAAAAGAAAAGCTCCTAAAAAAAGATATAATAAAGCAATGCCAATAAACAACCAGTGATTGATGGTTAAAGCATTAGAAATTAAATTTAAAAACTCAGATACTTGATTTTTGGGTAGTATTTCAACCTTATCAATTAACATGTTTTGGGAATAGGACAAGTTATTTAAAACGTCCTTATCATTTGGATTTAATCTTAAAGCTTTCTCGTAATAATATATACTGTTTGCAATGTCATTAACTTTATAATAAGAATTCCCTAAATTAAAATAAAGAGCCGCTGAGTGTTCTCCCTCTTGAATTATTAATTTAAATTGATTTATCGCTTCTAAATATTTACCCTCATTGTAAAGCTCTAGCCCATTAGAAAAATATTCTTCATTACTGAATTGAGTAAATCCAACACTTGAGATTACCAAATAAAATAAAATAATTATGTTTTTCATGTTTTATATTTGCTTGTCAATTTCAGAAATTACCTTCACTGCATTTTTATAATCATTATTGACAGCAACGTCAGAAGCAGGTGTAAACCTAGCAATCTCACAGTTCTCAATTAAGTTTATAAATAATTCTATTGATTCTTTTTTAATATTTTTTTCAGATAACAATCTCGTGATTTTAACTTTATTAAATTCTGAAGTTTCAATCAAAAATTTCGATTTTAAAAAATTATGTAATGCTTTTTCTAATGCTATATAAAAAACATCTTTCTTTTCTAAACTATTTTTTGATTCTAATAAATATTTTTTCGCTAAGTTGTTGGCTCTTCTCGATTTATAATCTTTTATTTCAGATAATGAATGTTTTTTAGATTTAAAAAATAGTAATACTAGAATAATTAATGAAACAGGAAATAAAAGTAATAGATAAAAGGTCATTGAATAGATGAAATTTGATTTCTTTAACAAAGTAAGTCCTGCTTTCGTTTTTATAAACTTAAACTCATTTTTAGAATTAGAAATTTCATTTGTAATGCTATTAGAAGATTTTAAATCTATGTTGTTTTGAGAATATGAGGAAGGTCCTTCTAAAACATTAATTAATATTTCTTTTGAAAAAATAGTTTCATAAGATTTTGATTTAGGATTAAAGTACACAAATTCTACTGAAGCAATCGGATATTTGCCTTTAAACTGTGGAACTAATGTATAGGTGTTTGCAATATTACCACTCATCCCCGCAATGTTTGTTTTAACATTTTCTTTATATTCGGGATCGTATTTTTCAAGTGAACTTGGCACCTCTAAATTAGGTAATGAAAATAATTTCAAGTTTCCTTTTCCAGTTACTTTTAACGTAACTTGTAGAGATTCGGAAGCGTTTAGTTCCGTTTTAGTACTGGTTAATTCTACTTCGAATTCACCTACAGCTCCACTAAAATTCTCAGGAGCATTTTCGGGTAAATCAGAAACATTAATTTCTCTTTTTCCTGCAGTTACAGTTTTTGATAACTGAGTATAAATTCTATTCCCAAAAAAATCTCTTTTATTTGTCGGCACATCAACGGAAACGTCTAAGCTTAATGGTAAAATATTTAATTTACCTGATTTTTGAGGATATAAAACAATTTTTTTCCAAATAACATAATTATAGCTTTCACCTTTGAAACTTCCTCTTTCAATCTGAAGTCTGGGTATTTTTATATTATTAGACCAAAAATTATTAAACTCAGGACTTTCAATTTCTCCAACATTAGTTACATTTATTTGAGGACTAAAATATAATTTATAAACAACTGAAAATCCTTGATTTAAATAAGGCTTGATGTTCGAGATTTCTGCAACCAAATGTAGGTTTTCATTTGCCACGTAAGAGGCGTCATTTGGATCTTTATTTATAGTTACTGATTCTGAAACAGTTATTTTGACTGGTATTGTTTTATAAATTTTACTGTCAATTTCTATTTTAGCTTGCCCAATAGAATAAGATCCTTTTTTTATCGGGGTAATAAAGTAGGAGTATGTTTTAGAGAATGTTCTTTTCCCGTTAATCCACATATTACTTACCGATTGATTAGGCCCCCCAACAACTCTAAATCCATCAAAACTAGGAGCTTCAAAATTATCCCCATCTTTATTCATTTTAAAATCTACTCTTACGTTTTCATTTACTCCCAGTTTTTTTTTACTAACCTCCGTTATAAAACTAACTCCTTGATCTTGTGAATAAACACTTGAGTAATAAGTAAAAAATATCAGTAAAATAATCTTAATTTTCATTGCGTAAGTTTACCAATCCTTTTTGTTTTTTACAGGCTTGCCTTTAATTTTATTTTTATTAACCTTTTCTTGAACCTTTTTTTCTTCATTATTCATTGCTTTTAAAAGGTTTTTTAATTGTTCAGGAGAAATTTGATTTGGCTTTGGTTTATTTTCTTTCTTTTCATCGTTCTTTTCGTCTTTCTTCTTGTCTCTATTCTTATCTTCCTTTTTTTCGTCTTTCTTTTTGTCGTCCTTATTCTTATCTTTGTTCTTGTCGTCCTTGTTCTTATCCTTGTTCTTATCGTCTTTCTTCTTGTTTTTTTGTTCATT
>TARA_B110000238_G_scaffold120817_1_pt1 | contig 32813 bp, 27 predicted proteins | sample TARA_B110000238 | Tara Oceans TARA_B110000238 (sample SAMEA4397569) | marine metagenome | biome: Polar Biome; feature: [SRF] surface water layer (ENVO:00010504); material: water (ENVO:00002006), including particulate matter (ENVO:01000060) such as... | depth 5 m | reverse complement strand
TTAATTGAAGAACGAGACGGTTATCGGGCGCAGCGTATCAATAAAAGCAGCGTGTGAAATAAATAGCGTGTGAAAGAAGCCGCGCTTAAAGGCGGCTGGCCTAAAAGAAACAGGGGATAAAAAAGGCTAAACCTGAAAAGTTAACGAGGCGCCGGGAACTGGGCGCAGATCAGGGATTTAAATTAACAGGGATTTTACGAAAGGAAGTGTTATGACCATAGAAGCGTTTAGAGCAGAAACCAAAGCCTGGCTTGGTGCCAATTGTCCCGTGAGCATGCGCGATCGACCGGTTCACTTTGAAGATGCCTTTGAAATTTACGATACCGATGACGCCCGGGCTTGGCGGGATGCTTGCTCCGCAAGGGGTTGGACCGCGCCTTTGTGGCCGAAGGCTTATGGCGGCGCCGAAATGACGGCCGAGGAGTATCGAGTTTTCCAGGAGGAGATGGCCGCGATAAAAGCCTTGCCGCCTGAGACCGGTATGGGGCTTGCGATGATTGGGCCAACTTTGATGGAGTTTGGTTCCGAGGAACAAAAGCAGCAACATTTGCCGAAGATTGCCTCCGGTGAAGTGCATTGGTGTCAGGGCTACAGCGAACCCGGATCTGGGTCAGACCTTGCGAGTTTGCAAACCAAAGCCGTTATGGAAGGCGATCATTTTATTATCAATGGTCAGAAGATTTGGACGTCCGGCGCGGATCATGCCGATTGGATGTTTGCGCTGGTTCGAACCGACCCCAACGCGTCGAAGCACGATGGGATTAGTTTCGTTCTGTTAGACATGCACCAGGCCGGGGTCACCGTGAAGCCGATTCCGCTGATCTCTGGATCGTCGCCATTTTGTGAGACCTTCTTCGATAACGCGATTGCGCTGCGCTCGAATTTGATCGGCGAACTTAATAAAGGTTGGACGGTGGGTAAGCGATTGCTGCAGTACGAGCGATCAGCGGCGCCAGCGCCAAGACGGAAAAAGTCCGTTAAGACGCTCAATCCTTATGCACAGATTGGCATGCAATATCTCGGTGAAAGCGGGGGTCGTATCACCGATCTTGAAGCGCGAGAAAAGATCACCAAACAGGTCATGCTCGAAAAATCGATGCAGCTGACGGTTCAGCGCGTCATGGCAGAAGCCAAAACGGGTCGGGCCCCGGGTGCCACGACCTCGATCTTTAAACTCGTCGGGTCAACCATCGCCAAAGAAGGCTCTGCTTTGAAATCGGAATTACGCGGTTTGGCCGGTGTGGGTTGGGAAGGCGAGGGCTTTGACCAAGACGAGCTGGATGCGACGCGAGGTTGGCTGCGCGACCGCGCCGTCACCATTTATGGTGGCACCAATGAAGTTCAGATGAACATTATTGCGAAGCGGGTTTTGGGTCTGCCCGATTAATTGGCTTGGCGCGAGGCCCGCTCGTGCCAAGACGCCTTTGTGTTCTGTGGGGCCAAAACGTTAAATCGCGATGGCGCCTTGTTCAACCAAGGCTTTAATATCGGCTTGGGAAAGGCCTAGCAAGTCGTGTAATACCGCGCTCGAGTCCGCCCCGAGTCCTGGCGGGTTGGTGAGCGGCGGTGGCGTATCGCCTGAAAGCCGCAATGGGGTCTGCATTTGAGCAATCATGCCCAGACTGTCATGGCGACGCTGATGCAGGCTACCACGGGCGGTCATATGAGGGTCTTGCACGACTTCTGCCAACTGATTCACCGGTGCACAAATTACGCCGTGCGCTTGGGTTAAGGCCAACAGTGTTTGACGGGTTTTGGTCGCGCTCCAGCGCGTAATTTCCGCATCGAGTGCCATCACGTTTTGACACCGCGCTTCAAAATTATGAAATCGGGGATCCTCTGCGAGCTCAGGTCGGTCCATCGCCTGGCAAAGCTTTTTGAAATGCCCCTCCCGAATGCAAATGATGGCGATATACCCATCGCTTGCGACGTAGGTGTTGTAGGGCGCCAGGGTATTGCCGGTATGGCGGTTGCCGGCCCGAGGCATCTGCTGGCCTTGGGCATAGAAGCTGCCAATGGTGGTGGCAAGGGTTGGGAACACGCAGTCCTGCATCGAGATGTCGACAATGGCGCCTTCGCCAGTGGTTTCTCGGCGAAACAATGCGGTGACGATTGCGGCATAAAGATGCGTGCCGGCAATGAAATCCGCGAAGGCCGCAGCCGTTTTGAGGGGTGGCCCACCTTCTTCACCGGTGACGCTCATGACGCCACTGATCGCCTGAAGGGTAATGTCCATTCCCAAGTAATCTCGATAAGGGCCATCAGCATTGCCGTACCCGGTGCTGGAAGCATAGATTAACCGAGGGTTGAGCGCTGTTAGCGCTTGTGCGCCAATGCCGTATTTGGCCATGGTGCCGGGCGCAAAATTTTCTGAGATTACATCCACCTTTTGTGCAAGGCGTTGTATGAGCTGTTGGCCGTGTTCTGATTTGATGTTGATGACGAGGCTTTTTTTATTGCCGTTCAATAGGGCAAAAGGATAGGTTGCTGAAGCTTTTGGGTTGGTTGAACGCAGGGTTTCGCCCTTCAAAGACTCAACCTTGATCACGTTCGCGCCGGCTTGCGCCATCAAAAAACCGCAGTAAGGCCCATTATAGACTTGGCCAAAGTCGAGTGCTGTGAGACCAGACAAGGGGTTCATCGAGGGTCCTTTGACGAGAAAGTTACGCGGAGTCAAACACGTTGGCCTTTTACGGGTCAACCTTTGATGCTGCTTGTTTGTTCTGGACGTGAGGCTATGGGATCAGGGCAGTCCGCTTTTTAATGGGTAATGGCGTGCAAGGCCCCGTGAGAAAATAGTGGACACCCTGTGATGACGGCGATAAGAACCAAATGGCGGCCTCATCGCGCCGAGAAACAGGATGTGGAAAACGGTCGCGTAGGGCGTTTGGATATCCCCCTTGCCGTCGGATTGGCGCCAACACCCGAGCTAAAAGTATGGCGACTCGCTGGCACGGGTTAAGGCGCCAAAGGGGTCCTCAACCAGGCCGGGAGTCGGGCTTTCCAACGGTTTTTTCGATTGTCATCGTTGAGTACAAACCGTATCCTCGAGTCACGATAGGCAGGAGAAGCGATTGTGAATAAAGGTCTTTTAGTGATTGGCATTGCGGTGATCGGCGCCGCCATTTACTTTTTATCGAACGATGTTGGACAGAGCCTGGAAACCTCAGGCAGTGCGCCCGTTATGGCCGCGCCAGAACCCACCGTTGGATTGATCGATGATGCCAGAATTATTGCCGCCGATGATGAGCCCGGTAACTGGCTGTCGTTTGGCCGAAACTATGGCGAGACACGCTTCTCACCCCTGACCCAGATCAATCGAGAAACTGTGAGCGAACTGGGGCTTGCTTGGTTTAAAGATATGGGCACCAATCGCGCGTTAGAGGCGACCCCGATTGTGGTGGATGGCATTATGTTTTTTACCACCTCCTGGAGTCGCGTGTACGCGGTGGATGCCAGAACCGGCGAAACCCTCTGGTCCTATGACCCGAAGGTGCCAGGCGAATGGGCACGATGGGCCTGTTGTGATGTGGTGAACCGGGGTGTAGCCGTCTATAAGGGCCGGGTTTATGTTGGCAGTTTAGATGGTCGTTTGATCGCGCTGGACGCCGGCACCGGAACTGAAATTTGGCAGGTTGACACGCTGGTTGATCGTGATCGGCCGTACACCATTACCGGCGCACCTCGAGTGGCCAATGGCAAAGTCTACATTGGTAACGGCGGCGCCGAGTATGGTGTTCGTGGTTACGTCACAGCTTATGATGCAGCCTCAGGCGAGCAAGTCTGGCGGTTTTATACGGTACCTGGCGACCCTAATTTGCCGTTTGAGAGCCCCGAAATGGAAATGGCTGCGAAGACGTGGAAAGGGGGCGAGTGGTGGAAGGTCGGCGGTGGCGGCACCGTCTGGAATTCGATTGTTTATGATCCGGACTTTAACCAGTTGTATATCGGTGTTGGCAATGGCTCACCCTGGACGCGGGTGATCCGATCGCCGGGTGGTGGCGATAACTTATTCTTGTCCTCGATCGTGGCATTGGATGCCGATACGGGCGAGATGAACTGGTATTACCAAACAACCCCTGGTGATAACTGGGACTATACCGCGGTTCAGGATATGGCCTTGGCGGAGCTTGAGATTGAAGGCGAGCCGCGCAAAGTGCTGTTGCAAGCGCCTAAAAACGGCTTCTTCTACGTGTTAGACCGCAGCGACGGCGAACTGATCGCCGCGAATCCCTATGCCACGGTAACCTGGGCGACGCATGTTGATCTTGAAACCGGTCGACCTGTTGAAAACCCAGATCTCGACTACAGTAAAGAAGGTAAGTGGGTCCTGCCGGGTCCACTGGGCGCGCACAATTGGCAGGCAATGTCGGTCGATGAGGCAGCAGGGCTGGTTTATATCCCCGCGCAAGACAACCCCTTATTCTTTGATATGGCCTCGGAATGGAAAGAGACCGGCGTCTATAAGCACAAGCCCAAAGGCTGGAATACCGGTTTAGAGTTCGGTCGCTTGGCCCAAGTGGTGTTGGAGAATATCGCTGACCAACCCATGCCTAAGGGCTATTTGAAAGCCTTTGATCCTTTAACTGGGGAAGACCGCTGGGTGGTTGAAATTCCGCATTATTGGAATGGCGGCGTGCTCGGTACCGAGGGCGGTCTCGTGTTCCAGGGCAATGCGCTGGGTATGTTCACCGCTTACGACAAGGCCACCGGTGACAAACTTTGGGAATTTAATACCTACACCTCGATGCTGGCGCCGCCCATTACCTTTGAACTCGATGGCGTGCAATATGTGTCGGTGCTGACGGGCACGGGCGGCGGGGACTTGTTTGGCGGTGAGCCGTTGCCACCGGTTGCAGAGCACGCGTCACTCACCTATAGCAACGAAGGCCGGCTGTTGGTGTTTAAGGTGGGCGGAACGGCAGAGCTGCCCGCGCCCACCATCAGAGATCGTAGTATCCCCGAGCGGGATGTCGCAGGTGTCGAGCAAGCGAGTATCGCGCGAGGCGAGATGGCCTACAACGAAAACTGTGCGGTGTGTCATGGCTTCCTCGTTCGATCCGGTGGCGCGATTCCAGATTTACGTCGTGTGAGCGATGAGACGATTGCGATCTGGGACCAGATCGTCATTGATGGCCTATGGTCTGCCAAGGGCATGGCGGGTTTTGGCGATGTGCTGACGCGAGACCAATCTGTTGATGTCATGAACTATGTGCTGGCGCGGGCAGAAGAAGACCGATTGGTGGCCGCGGGTGAAAAAGAAATGCCACAAATGACATGGCTCACGGGCGGCGACTAAACGCGATTGCAGCAAAGTCGAACGCAATCGGGTGGTGGCGGGGTTCTGATGAACGCGCCGTCTGCCGGTACTGCTTTGCTGGCAGGCTTCAGGGCCGTTGATCCCGATGAAAGGCGTCGCCCAAGGTGCCCCCGGCAGTGCTTGCGCCCCCAATCCGGTTGTGCGATGAGCGCAAGGTTAGTGCCGCTGGGTCAGACCTCGGGTTGGACGTGCAGCGTCTTGTTTACAATGATCGCGACTTTCGGTATCTAACTTGACGCAATCGCGCGTTGCCTGTTGTGCACGGTTTGATCTTGCGAAGAGTCTGACCGTAAGCTGTTGTTCTTAAGCTGTTGTTCTTAAGCGGTTGTTCTTAAGCGGTTGGTAGGGCGGTTATCCGAGCCGCCGGGCAAGGTTGGCAGCGGCGATGGTGAGTCAAAATCGAGTTTGCGGTCTAGTCTCGACTTTAGCGAGCCGCTGACGACGCAAATCTACTGAATGGGTACCGTCTTCATCGGCAGGGTGGGCGGCACAACCGTTGTGAACGTAAAGGTGGGTCGCTCGTTATCGTCCCCTTCTGGGGACTGCCCTTCCCCTGGCGGCATCTCTTCAGCCTCTGGTTTTTCACCATCAAGCACGTTGTGACTGATTCGTCCGTTCAGCAACTCACCGGCATCCAGTCGATTTTTTGCATCTTGCGCGGCTTCTGCCGCATCAATCGTCCACGGGATTCGGTGGGCTCTGGGTGGGCTGCTCAGTAGATCGGCGGCATCCAAGGCTGAAACCCAGTAATAGATGGTGCCGGTGTCGCCTTGGGATTTGTTCGGCTCATCGATATGGACCCAGTGCACTCGAAAGGCCTCTGGAATGGGGTCTGGGGTCGCCCATCCCATCATGCCTTTGAGGTAGAACCAAGTGACTATGTAAAACGCGCTGGTGAGGACCACCAAGCCCAGCTTAAAGGGCCGTGCGAGCGCCGAATGCTTGAGACTGAGCAAGACCAAAAGTGCGAGCAAAATATAGCAAATGATCAAAATGCTTTGGGCGCTCATTTCTGTTGAGCCTTCGACTGCGTGACCAAAGATTTTGGCAACTGGTTTAAGTCAATCACATTGCCCTCAGCATCCAGGCTAAATCGAAGGGCTGTGAGTTCGTGGCCCACGCCAGTCAAAAAATGTTCGCCGTAGTAGACAAGGTTCACCTTTGGATTCAGCCGTTCGACCTTAACGGTCACCGGAAGCGGGTCTTGATAGTTGGCTTTGTAGTGCAGCAGGTTCACAACATACTCGCCGGACTGAACGCCCCGCAGGGTCACGGTTTCTTGGTTGATTGGATTCACAATCCGCTCACCACCACGCTCGATCTGATCGGCGAAAACCCCGCGATCATCTCGATCTAAATGCATGAGCCCAGAATCTCGGTTGTAGTACCAAATAATGTCGCCGTTTGGGTCTTCAACAATGGCGTCGACATCATCGGGGTGTTGGTCTGCCCATCGTACGGTGATCAGCATCTCGGCTTTAGATTCAATGTCACCGAGCTTTTCAGGATCGCTGATCAGCAGAAACGCCATCGCAAACATAAAGACAAAGCCCAGGAGGGCATTGAACAATAAGTCGGTGAAGACCTCTTCTTGTTGATGCCGGTCAAGGCTGGGGTGACGCATCCGTTGAGCCTGTTGTGGATTCGAGCCATTCCAAAGTGTTGATGATCTGAACTACCGCATGATCGGCTAAATGGTATTGGCTTTTGATGAGCGTACTGGTGACCAAGCCCGTAAGCGTTGTATACAGGGCAATCGCCATGCCGCCGCTCATCGCAGTGAGTAACTGCTGCATTAAAGCCGGTTCAAATTGCTTAATTTCTGCAATGGGCCCCAGCATCAAAATAAAACCAATCACCGTTCCCATAAGCCCCAACTTCAGCAACAGATCGCTCACAAAATAGCCAAGTGCATGGGGATTCTGTAAATGGTCGGCCAGACTGACAACCGAACGTTGGCTGCTCAGGGTTTGGGGTTCGCTCAGGCCTAGAATTTGATGCTGCAGGATGAGGTAGGTGGCCAATCGGTCCGATTCATTATTTTGATGCGCTGGGGCTTTGAGGTTTGAGACAACCGACTGCAGGGCTGCCAGTCGATGGCATTGCGCTAACCAGCCGACCGTCACTAGGGTGTAAAGCGCCAAAATAACGAGCGATAGATAACTTCGATCAGATTCAATCAAAAGCGTGAAGTAGCGGAAGTGCCACAATACAAAAACACCAAACATCAGGCAGCCGGTAACAACCAGCGCATCAAAAAATAGGTTGGGTTTTTTTCTTAAAAACAGGCGTTGAAACACAGCGTAATCCCAAGTTGTGGAAGCAGATCGGATGACCCCAACGGGGCAGTCCTAGCGGGTAGGGTGCGCGGGTCTTCCCAAATTCGACTTAATCATGTCTGACTACGATTGGCAATGGACTTAAGCCTTGGCGTCGGCTGGCATCAAGGCTTCTTGAATCAGCTTTGCGGTCCGTCGGCTTTTCTCGCCGGTTGAGGCCTTAAGGGATGAATGCAAGGATTGATCGCTGCGTCGGTTACCGACTAACTTGCTGCGACGGTGCGCGGTGTTGTAATGGGGTCTCGCAAGGGTTGGGGTTCATGTTACATTCGAAAGCAACTTACTTTGAGATGCAAACGATGACCCAACCTATTTTTGAAATCCGGGATTACACCATTGCTCACGCAGACTACGCCGCCTATAAAACGTGGGCTGAGGACCTTGCTGGTCCGTGGTTAAAAGCAAATTTGAATGTCTTGGAGTTCTGGATGGATGTAGGGATTGAAGCCGAGGTCAGCGGCACCGACCCGAAGGTTTCACCCCATGGCCAGGCCAACGTCTGCTGGATCATTCGCTGGGACAGCATGGCCGAACGAAAAGCCAGTTCAACCTGGACGAGTTCGCCAGAATGGCAGGCCATCTGGGCGAAGCATCCCAACCCCAACGCCTATTTGCATATGAATGCGCGGTTTATGACGGCAGTTGGGTGACGTTCAATTTTGGCGTATTGGGTGCGGCAAACATTACGCCCATGGCCTTGCTGGAACCGGTCAGCGTGCACCCTTTGGTCAACGTGCATTGTGTTGCCGCACGGGATCCTGCGCGGGCAGAGGCCTTTGCAAAAAAGCACAATATCTCAAGGGTCCACACCGATTATCAATCGGTTCTGGATGACCCAAGGGTCGACGCCGTGTATATCCCGTTGCCGATCTCTGAGCATGCTCAGTGGACTTTAAAAGCACTGGCCGCCGGTAAACACGTGCTTTGCGAGAAATCAATGGCGTCGAATGCCGCTGAAGCCCTTGCCATGCGCGATCAAGCGACGGCTTGTAACCGGGTGCTGATGGATGCTTTTCATTATCGCTATCATCCGCTGTTCGACGCGGCGGTCGAGGTGATCCAAACGGGAGAGATTGGCACGGTCGATCATCTTGACGCCGTTTTTCAGGTGAAAGGGCCGATCCCGCCCGACGATATTCGTCGGAACTATGCCTTGGCCGGCGGCGTGCTGATGGATATTGGCTGCTATCCGGTGAGCTGGGTTCGGCATCTCATGCAATCTGAGCCAGTTGTGACCCACGCGCGGGCAGTGACGGATCCTGAACAGGTGGATGTCGAAATGAATGCCACGCTGAACTTCGAGGGTGGGGCAACGGCGGCAATCCAGGGCAGTATGCAAGCGGATGTCGACTTCAAGGCCGTTGTCGAAGTTGTCGGCTCGAAAGGGCGCATGACGCTGCACAATCCGCTGGTGCCGCAATTGGGCCATGAACTGATCGTGACCGGCCGCCACGGCAGTCGCCGCGCAACCTTTGGTAAACGTTCGAGCTACGCCTACCAACTTGATGCCTTTTTAGGCGCGGTCCAGCGCGGTCTGCCGCTCTGGACGGACGCGGAGGATGCCGTGAAACAACTGACGGTGATCGACGCTTGCTACCAACAATCGGGGTTGCGCCTGCGAGGCCAATAAGCGGCTGATCGTGATCAACGGCAAGATAAACGTTTTTTCGGGTTGATAAAATCGGTTCGGTGATGGTAAAAATAAAGACTAATGCATGAAACCGGTTCGCTTCCGTTGCAAAAAAAGGCAGTTTTTATGACTGAAAATCATCCAAAATCTGGGGCAGACATCACGCTGGCCTGGTTGAACGCAATGTTGACATCTCAAGCGCAATCAACAAACGATGCCCTTCAGGTAACCGGATACCGTTGTGAATCGGTTGGCGAGACGGCTGGGTTTCTTGGGGATATTTTTCGGGTCTATCTTGACTGGAGCGTGCCCGGGCAGGGGCCTGAATCCATCATTGCAAAATTTCCAACGCTGCGAACGGCTAACCTTGAAACCGGTAAAGGGCTTTTGGCCTATGAACGGGAGATGAAGTTTTATGAGGCATTTTCTCAGGACTGCCCACTTAATCCGCCGCGTTTTTATGGCGGCGCAGATATTACTGGGGCGGGGGATTACCTGATTTTGATTGAGGACCTTATGGGGGCTCGATTCGTCAGTCAGATTGAAGGATTGCCAGCATCGGACGCGGTGAGTTCGGTTCGAGGTTTGGCGGCCATGCACGCCCAATATTGGAATCATCCGCAGCTGGATGAAGCGAACCAGCTGTATCAGTTCTCGGACTGGGCGCCGATTTACGAGCCCAGTATTGCCTCCGGCTGGCCCTTGTTTGAGGGCGATTTCCGGGAGCTCATCCCGGAGGCGATGTATCCGATGTTCGAGCCGGGCAATCGAATGACGGGCCCCATCTTTCATTACTTCTCGCGTTATCGCCCAAAAACCCTCCTGCATGGTGATGCCCGTATGGAAAACATCTGCTTTGACCCTGTCACAGGGCAGCCGCGGATGTACGATTGGCAGCTCGCCGCGGCAGGGCCAGGCGCTTACGATTTGATGTACTTTTTTGCCAACTCCATTGAGCCCGTTGAGCTCGCGAAGGTGGGTGACGGTCTGATTGCCGAATATCACGCCCGGTTGGTTGAAGGTGGCGTAAGCAACTATAGCCTTGAGGATCTCAAACAGGATCTGCAGTTATCGGCTTGTCTGTTGTTTGGATTTGCGAGCATGGTGGGGAATTTCCTGGCCAATGGCGGCGAAGCCGAGCGAGCGATTGTGTCGGCAACGGTACCCCGATATTGGGGCGTCTGTGAGCTGCTGAATGTGGCTGAAATTATTCATGATCTGCCAGCCCGGCTTGCGTCTTAATACCCACAACACCTCTTTCATGACGTCATGATCGTGGCTCGGCGCAGTCGCCGCGGTGGGGTTTGATCTGGTGTTTGTGCGCGGCGTTGGCGCCCACATTAAAGATCGATCGTGTGGATGACCTCGTGCGCTGAAAAGCCTAACGCCTCGAAAGCACCTCTGGCAGGGGTGTTTGCGGCCAGTGTTTTAAGTTTCAACTGCTGAACCCCGCGGGCTTGGCAATGACCCATGGCGGCCTGGATGAGCGCGCGGGCAATGCCTTTCTTTTGATGATTCGGATCAACGATAAGATCGGTGACCTCACCTGCCAGCTTAAAACCGTTCAAAAGGTGTCGATCGTCAGCATCTTCCTCGGTCAGGATTACGACGCAAAAGCCTAACACCTCATCACCCGTCATAACGGTTAAAAAGGCGCCATCCGTCGCGTCGGCGAGGGCCATGAGATAGTCAACGTGCCTTGGCGCCATGGCTAGGCCTGGCGCTCGGTCAGAGCTCAAAGCGCGTTCGGTTTCCTGCAACTGCGCCATTAACCCGTCCACCTGATCGCGTTGGCCTTGGGTTAAGGTCTTGATGAGGCTGTTTGAAAGGTGCCAGTCGGCCGTCATCAGTCGTCCAGGCCAAAATCGCCGTAGCGCTTTGCCGGCCCTTTCCCGCCTTCGCCAAGCCGACCGGCGTCGCCAAAATGGCCTTGGCCCGGAACGAAATTCACTTCGATGCGGATGCCGGTGGGATCGGTAAACAAAACGGAGTAGTACCCGGGTGCAAAGTGTTCAGACATTGACGGCGCGCGCAGGATGTTGGCGTTAAGTGTGTGTTCGGCAAAGGCGCCAACCGCGTCGACGTCCTCGGTTGAGCGGGCTCTGAAGCAAAAGTGATGCAGGCCTGGCGCATCTTGATCAAAAACCTGGTCTGCTTTGCCTGCGGGCGCTTCTCTGACTAAGATCCCTGTGCGGCCGCCAATGCAATACAGGACGTCTTCACCCTGAATTAGGGTTTCTAGGTTTAAGAAAGCGCAGAGTTGGGCCCAGAACTCGAGCGCGCCACAATTTCGCGCGACGGTGAGTTGTAAATGCGCGATGCCATTGATGTCGATGGTCATAAAGGCGGCCCCGCATTGGTTCGTGTTTGGAGAGTTGACCAGCCGGTCGAGGGGCTTGTCAAACTTTGCACGACAACCCATAAAGGTTCTTTGCGTGCAGTCTTGTCGCTTGTCAAGATATGACGTGCTTTGAGCGCGGCGCACGCTGAGCGCGCGCGGTAAAACTTGCCTTTGGTTGCGTTTCAGCTAGCGGCCTTTAAACTTTACGCATTCTTCAATAACGGATCAAAAGAGTGTTAAACCGATCAATCACAATCCCCGCTCGGGGCCTTGGAGGCTTACTGTTCGTTTTATCTGCCGCCCTCACCAGTTGCGGCGGTGGCGGTGGCGGTACGAGTCAACCTGTTCCGGTACCCCCAACCGGCGGCGGTGGTGGCACCGTTGAGCCGCCCCCAAAAGGCCTGTTGGTCGCCTTAGAATCCCCAGATCAGTTTAAGCAACAGGTCACGGCAGGCTTAAACAAGGCTTATACCCAGCGCTCGGAATTCGCTGGCGGTGAAACTGATTCTGGTGATGTCATGGCAGCTGGGGGTGATACCGGCGGCACTGACGGCGGAACCGATGGTGGCACGACGTCGGAGGCCTCTGAAGGTGTGGCGGGTGACGCGGTCGGCGGCACTGACACGGTTTCGTTTACAACAACCTATACTTTGGAGGCCAATGTCGATGAGTATGACGTGGTCAAATATAACGGCTCACAGTTGTTTATCGCCCCCAGTCGCGGCATGGACTGTTGCGTGGTGTTTGAAGATGACGTCGCTTTCGACATCCTGGAGGAAGGTGATTCAGATGGTCTGGGCGCTGAAGGCGAGACTGGTGATGCAACCGACGTCGAGGGCGACGCCCTTGAGATGCCTGTGCGCGGTATTCGAGTCCTCACAACCGATGCCGTAAACGGCTTAGCGCAAGAAACTCATCTAATTCCGCTTGCTGAGGATCAGAGTGTTGAGGGCCTATATTTGGTCGACAGAAACCTCATTGCCTTAACCAGTACGGCCTGGTGGGGACGACATGGCGATCAATTTGCCAGGCCGGAAGGGTGGTTGAATCAATCGGTTGGGCTTGAAAGCTTCGACCTTGACGAGGATTTTTCGGCCCGGCACAGCATTCGGGTTGAGGGCGCGTTGGTAAACAGTCGCCGTACCGACGCCGGTATTTTCCTCGTGACCCGGCACACACCCGCGATCGATGGCCTGACCTATTACCCGGCGAGTCAGGACGAGATCGACCAGAATCAGAATTTGTTGGAGGCGCTCGAGCCAGCAGATTTTCTACCGGTGATCGAGCGCGATGGTGAGGTTCTAACGCCGGTCACCTATGATCAGTGCTATGCCATCAATCCGGAAGATGATGCGGCGCCCGAGGCGCGGGGCAATCCTATTTTAACGCTGGTCCTACAAATTGACCCCGATTCTGCTGAGGTGATCGACGCCATGTGCTTGCTCGAGTCGATCGATGGGGTCTACCTAACCACCACCAGCTTGTACTTCACAGCGGGGCTTTATGAGATTGGTGAGTCTGAAACCTTGATTCATCAGTTTCAGCTCGAAGACGGTTTGCCTTACGTGGGTTCAAGTCGACTTCTGGGCGGATTGTTCTTAGGGGGCAACGGTGACTACCGGTTGAATGCGAATGGCCGGACCCTAAGGACAGTGCTAACCCGCTGGATGGATGATGTCGATGACCGGATAGACCATACCCTTTACGTGCTCGAACCTGCGAGCGACAAACCGGCGTTAAGCATCCTAGGCCAGTTGCCCAATGACCAACGACCGGATGAGTTGGGTAAACCCAACGAAGATCTTTATGGCGTTCGGTTCATCGGTGATCGCGGCTACCTGGTGACCTTTGAGCGAACCGATCCCCTGTATGTGATTGATCTAACGGACGCGAGCGATCCAAAGATTGCTGGCGCCTTGGAAATCCCAGGGTTTTCTAACTTTTTGCATCCTGTGAGCGAATCCGTCTTGATGGGTATCGGCCAAATTGATCAGTTGGCGAAAATCGAGTTTTTTGATGTCGCGGACTTAACCGCACCGAAGTCGCTGGGCGCCATAGCGCTCGATGATACGATGGCCTACAGCTATTCGCCGGCAGAATGGAACCGAAAAGCGTTCACTTATTGGCGCCAAACAGACGATCAGCATCGCATGGCCATTCCCGTTGAAGGCTATTTGAACGACAGTTGGCAATGGGTTTCGCGGTTGTATTTGTTCGAAATCAACAACCCGGCCGATCCTGCGACCCTGACGCTGACAACCCCAGGTTATCTGTCCGTGCCAAAAGCCGTCGAGGCGCCATTTTGGGGCGGCGAGCAGCGCTCGATCCTGCATGAGGACGCGGTGTTCTGGGTGATTGGCCAAGAGGTGATCACCTCACTGTGGGGCAATCCAAGCCAGGCGGTTCGGGCAGAATAGGGCTCTTATGTCCATGCGGATCGTTTGAGCCGATGATAGGGTGGGCTGGTCGTCAGCTTCCCGTTCAAGTTGGGCGATTTAAATTTGGTTATGCGGAATGAAATCATTCGATGCTCAAAGTGGTGCTTAATTATATTAGATGAAAGTAATCAATCTGATTTAGCGTTGATCATTGCTAAAAGGCTGGTTTTTACGAAGACTGTTGGCGATTTGTTTTTAGTCGCGAGGGGGTCAAGGCTTTCCATTTAAAGCAGCGTGTTGGCCCGTTCATAATTCTCAATTGAGTCTTCCTATGCTGAGTTACAAAGATGGTTATGTCTCAGACATCACCTACACCAAAGGCTATTACGAAGCCTTAAATCCTCTGAAAGCAAAGCTGGTTTTCCTGCAGCAAGGTCAAAAATTCCCGGAGGTTACAAATGCTTGCGAGTTGGGTTTTGGTCAGGGCGTTAGCGTTAATTTTCATGCAGCCGGATCCCAAACGAACTGGTTTGGCACGGATTTTCTGGAAGAGCATGCGAGTTATGCGAAGACCTTAGGCGTCGCAAGTATCGCAAGACTCAAGCTCTTTGATGAGTCTCTAGAGGCGTTTTGTGAGCGGGCAGATTTGCCCGACTTTGACTTCATTGGACTGCACGGCGTTTGGTCCTGGATATCAAGTAAAAATCGAAGTTTGATTGTCCGGTTTCTTCAAAAAAAACTAAAGCCCGGCGGTGTGCTTTACGTGAGTTATAACGCTTTACCGGGTAGTGGTCGCAAAAGTGCGATTAGAGATCTTCTGACTTTATTTTCTAAGGATCAGGGAAGCAAATCGGGCCCTGATGAAGGCATCCTGCGGGCCTTTCAGCAGACTTCAAAACTTCTGAATTTAAGTCCTCGTTATCAGAAATCTAATCCCTCCGTCATCAAACTAGTCAAAAAGCTAGAGGGGGATTCTGCTCGTTATTTGGCACACGAGTTTTTGAATGAAAATCATGACGCGATGAACTTTACTGAAATCGCTGGTTTGCTGAACGACGCTAAAATGAGGTTTGTTGGTGAGGCAAATTGTTGTCGGAATATCCGTAGTTTAAATTTAACGAAAGACCAACGTATCGCGTTGAGGGATGTAGACGATTCTGTCCTGCGTGAAACGATGACAGACTATCTGTTGAATACAGAGTTTCGGCGCGACTACTGGGTTAAAGATGATGGGTCATCGGAGAAAGGGTTTGACGCTGCCGCACTAGAGCAGACCCGCGTGATGAATACATCACAAAAGCCGACGTTACCGTCACATATCCGGACAAATATAGGCCGAGTAAAATTAAACACTGAAATTTATTCTAGACTGATCGAGTCTTTAAGCTGTTACCAAACGAAGTCTATAGCAGAAGTAGAAACCGAGTTGAGTGGGGCTAATATTTCCGTAGGCCGGACGCGACAGGCCTTGGCTGTTTTGTCTGATCTTAATCAGGTCGCACTGGTACAGAACGATGCTCAGGCCTTTGCGTCGTATGCCCAAACCCAGCGGCTTAATCGATATATCCTGTTAGAGGATCCATCTTTAGCGGAACGAAATATCTTAGTGAGTCCAGTTTCTGGCGGCGGGATTCGGTTAACACGTCTTCAGATGTTGTTTTTGCGAGAAGCGTTGGTTCAAGGTTACGACCCTGATCAATGGAAGCTTACAGAAGCTCAAACGCGGGACCTGCTTAGAACGAATTTAGGAAAAGTAAGTGTCACCCAACGCCTTACGCAAGAGCAGTTCTTGGATAGGGCAAAAACCTTCTTTGGCGATCAAGGAGCGTTCCTAGACGCACTCAAGTTAGTGTGAATGGTTGCGAGTCTTGTTTTGAGTGATCCCTGTTACGAATTGATCGTAAGCGTGTTTTAATTGCCATCGATTGTTATAAGTTTGGAGCAAGCTTCGGTGCAACTATATGCAGTCGTGAGGCGCTAAATTGCGAGTGTTTGGGTCTATCAATCTATGGTGACCCTGCTTGTTTAGGTGGATTGTACGTGAACAAGCCAACCCGGGTATGTTTGAAAATTCCGAGTTCCTTTAACGCGGTTACGGAGAAAGACGCTCCTGAGCTGCGATAGACTGTGTCGCCGAAGCGGCGTCCTGATTCGAATTCAAAGCGAGCGCCATTTTTTTATCTCTGATCTAAAAGACTAGGACCATTATGAAATTTCAATCAATCGCCGCGGTTATTTTGGGGTTGCTGGGGTCGGGGTGTTCAACTTTGGTGTCGAAAGTGTTCCCTCTGGATGACTTACCTGCGCCCTCGGGGCCGCACGCCGTTGGTACCCAGTTTTTTGAATGGGTCGATGCGGCGCGTGAAGAGCCGTTTACCGAGGACCCAAGTGATAAACGCCGTTTGTCCGGGCAAATTTGGTACCCAGCGGAAATGACCGAAGACCCGCTCAGGCAGCCTTACCTGGATTATCCAGAACAGCGCTTGGACATGATTTCGTATCAGTCGGGGCTGCCGCGGTTTATGGTCGCGCATATGCAGCGGGTGCAAACCAATTCGATGTTGAATGCGCCCTTGTTACAGCAGGCGCAAAAGCGGCCCTTGGTTTTGTTTTCCCATGGCTTAAGCGGGATGAAAAACCAGAACACGATCCAAGCCGAGCTTTTGGCCAGTCACGGCATCACCGTAATCAGTGTCGATCACGCCTATGATGCTTATTTGACGATCTTTGCGGATGGGACGGTTGCGGATTATCGGTCATCGGACACCGAAAATCGGACGGGGGATGCTTTTTGGGCTTTTCGATTACCCCAGTTGAAAACCCGAGTTGCGGATCTCGTGTTTGTGCTGGATGAAATTGCGCGTCGTAGTGGTGAGACTGGCAGCCTGTGGGCCAATATTGCAACCGATGACGTCGGCGTGTTTGGCCATTCTTTTGGCGGCGCCACAGCGCTCATGTTGGCGGCGCAAGATGATCGAGTGGCTAGATCGATGGCCCTAGATGGTTGGATGGTGCCCGTGCCACCCGAAGTGATTGCGGCGGGCACGCCCAAGCCGTTTTATTATCTGGGTCAGGCTGCTTGGGACGACCTAATCAATTACAAAAAACTCGATAAGTTTTTGAACGCGTCCCCACAAGGTAAAAAACAGTTAGAGGCTGGCACCAAGCATTTTGATTATTCTGATGCCCCGCAATTTTCAAACTTAGCGAAACGTTTTGGTCTATCGGGTGAGGTCTCGCGCCCCGCCCTTAGGGCGCTGATTAATGACGCGGTCATGTCGTTCTTTATCAATGATGTCAGCCGCGCTCAGGCGGGTGAGGCTAATCTGGATCAATAAGGTTATAGCGGTTTTGAACTTCGGTGACCGTCAGAATATGCCCGCTGAGTTCGGTCAATGCAGAATCGGTTGCAAGCGCCGCAACCGCTCGGCCACTCAGGCGAACCGATTGCGCCTCCCCACCATCCAGCGACATTTTGCCCGCTGCGACCATCTCCAGAATGAACTCGGTCTTAACCTTAGACGGTGAGAGGGACACGGCTGAGACACCATGAGGTTTGAGTTCAATAGCAAAATCCTGGGCCATTCGGTCAACGCCTGCTTTCCCAACCCCATAGCTCGCACTGAACACATATTCGCGTCCGCCTCGCGACGAGATGTTCACGATGAGTCCTTGTTGATGCCGGATCATAATGGGGGCTGCGAAGACACTGGCTGTGTAATAGCCTCGAAGGCCAACCCCGCACTGGTCATCCCAAACCGAAATCGGATGCTCCCAAAAGCCCTTGTTCATAGCGGGCGGATTGGGGATCTGATAAACGTTGTTGACCAGAATATCCAAACGGCCTTGCTCTTGGTCAATTCGCTCGAAGAGGGCGCCAACCGCTGCATCATCGTTGTGATCCAGGCATACCGGAATCGCTTTGCCGCCGAGTTTGTTGGCGGATAGGGCGGTGGCTTCGAGGGTCATGGGCGGCGGTGGGGTCTCGGTGCTGCTGCTGCGGCCGGTGAAGTACACCGTGCAGCCATATTCGCAGAGTCCCTCAACAATACCTTTACCGATCCCTTTACTCGCGCCGGTAACAACGGCGACTTTCCCAGTTAAGTCAATCATAGTCATTTATTCCTCTATAGCGTGGTTCAGCAGCCCAAGATTGAGCTGATTAGAATGGTTTGCTGTGATCAATAACGCCCTGGATGCCATCAATACCTAGGGCTTGCGTTGCGGTCAGCCTTGAATGAGTTCGGCTGCGAGTTTTTCAAGATCAAACATTAACGACACTTGGGGATAAAATCCCAGCATCGGAATGACCCGAGATACGCCGAGGGCTTGATAGTCCTCGACCATTGCCTTGGTGGGTGGTTTGGGCGGGGTAATGCTGATTTCAATCTCGCCCAACCAATCTGGACGTTCGTAACGGGCTTCTGCGGCGCGCAGTCGAGCGATGGTTTTACCCGCGGTGGCCACGTCCATTGCAAACCCGTACCAGCCATGACCTTTCGTCACGGTTCGCCGCAGGGCAGCAGGGCTTGCGCCCCCAACATGCAGGGGCGGGCCTTCCGGTCGGGTCGGCCGAGGTTGGGCTTGAATGCCATCGAACTGATAGTATTTTCCCTGGAAACTCGGTTTTGCATCTCGCCAAAGGGCTCGCATTGCGTCGATGCTTTCATCCGTTCGCGGGCCGCGGCTATCGAAATCAACGCCGAGTGCTTCGAACTCTTGATGCAGGTAGCCCGCGCCCACACCGAACAGCAACCGCCCCTCGGTGATGAGATCCAAGGTGCCGATCTCTTTGGCGAGTACCACGGGGTTGCGTTGGGCAACGAGGGTAATTCCGGTGCCCAGTTTTATGGTTGAGGTGAGGGCGGCGAGATACGCAAGAAAGGCGGGCGGGTGGGCCATGGGCGTGTCTGGATCGGCGGGTGAGGGCGCTTGTCGTGGATCCGGTAGCACCACATGCTCACCGGTCCAAAGCGATTCAAAACCCAGAGCTTCGGCATGTTGCGCAATGATCGCGGCTTGCTTAGGTTGCGCAAGATAATTCATGTTGATGCCAAACAGGCCGATATTCATGGGGGTCTCCTATGGGAGCCGTTAAGGCATCCGTTTCTATGGGGCTGCTCAAGGCCAGATCACCGGGGCTGAGAGCGACGTTTACAGAGGCGGATATGGCTCTGTAGTCTGATATGGTAACCCTTTTTCTAGGAACGACGCACTATGCGATGTGCCCGCTTTTTTCTGATCCTATCTGGCCTGCTGTTATCGGGCTGCATGCTGAATAACCCGAAAATGACCGCGGCACCGATTCCGGGCGCCGTGACCGAGTTCAACAAATGGCAAGACCGGGCCAGTCGTATTGAGATTGTTCGGGATGACTTTGGCGTGCCGCACATTTATGCCAAGACCGATGCCGATGCGGTGTTTGGATTGCTCTATGCGCAGGCTGAAGATGACTTTCCAAGGATCGAGCAAAATTATATCTGGGCCATTGGTCGGCTGGCTGAAGTTGAAGGCGAAGCGGCCCTGGCCAGCGACATTAGAGCCCGACTGTTCATGACCCTTGCTGAAGCAGAAGCAGCCTATGCGATCGCGCCAGACTGGCTGCAGGCATTGTGTCAGGGCTTTGCCGATGGTTTGAATTTTTATCTCGCGACCCATCCTGACGTTGCGCCAAAGCTATTGACTCGATTTGAGCCCTGGATGCCCTTGTTCTTCAGCGAAGGCTCGATCGGTGGGGATATTGAGCAGGTTTCTTTAACGGGTATTCGTGCGTTTTATGGTTTGCCAGCGGTTGCTGCCGCGCAAGGGCCGGGCGCCGGCGGCCAAGCGCTTGCCCAGGTCGATCAATTTGAAGAGCCCAGAGGCAGTAACGGCATTGCCATCGCCGCAAAGTTAACCCGGCACGGCAACCCCTTATTCCTCATTAACCCCCATACCTCTTTTTACTTTCGGGGCGAAGCGCATGTGGTCAGCGAAGAAGGGCTCAATGCCTATGGCGGCGTAACTTGGGGTCAGTTTTTCATCTATCAGGGCTTCAATGAAAGAACGGGGTGGATGCACACGTCAACGCGACTGGATTTCATGGATGAATTCTTAGAGGACGTCTCGCACCAAGCGGGGGCCTTGGTGTACCGCTATGGTGATACGTTCAAGCCCGTCACGCAGATCCAAGAAACCTTGAGCTACCGCGTGGGAGAAACGCAACAAGCGCGTACTCTCACATTGAATCGAACCGATCACGGCCCGATTACCGGTGAAATCGAAGGCCAGTGGGTGGCGACCGCGATGAACTGGGATCCCGTGCCGGCGCTCATGCAATCGGTTATTCGAACAAAGCAACAGGGCTTAGCCGGATTTCGGGCGATGCTGAACCTTCGTCGTAATTCCTCGAACAACACCGTTTACGCCGATGCCGATGACAATATTGCATATTTCCATGGCAATTTTGTGCCCCGACGCAATCCAAACTTTGATTACACCAAGCCGCTGCCGGGTTGGAACCCGGCGGCGGACTGGCAGGGGATTCACGCGCTGGACGAGCTGGTTTATCTCATCAACCCAGCCAACGGCTGGGTTCAAAACTGTAACTCAACCCCGTTCACCGCAGCCGGTAGTGCGAGTCCGGACCCAGAAGATTACCCGGTCTATATGGCGCCAGATGCTGAAAACTTTCGGGGAATTCACGCCGTTGGCCTTTTGGATGGCGCGCAAGACTGGACCCTCGAGCGCTTGCTCAAGGCCGCCTATGACCCGTATTTACCCGGGTTTGAGCGTTTAATTCCTGGCTTGGTCTCAGCCCTTGCGGGTGTTGACGGCCTCTCGCCCGAGGCCCGGGCGGCAGCGGCTGAGTTGGGCGCATGGGACTTGTCCAGTTCGGTCGACAGCATTGCCATGACCCTCGCCCACTTTTATGGCCTGCAGTATCTTGCCGCCGGTGATCGGCCGAAGGGATTGAGCGACATGGCCTTGATCAACCACTTTGGTGTGGGCTCAGAGCCCAGCGAACGGGTTCAAGTGTTTACCGAGACCTTGCAGGATCTCACGCAGCGATACGGGGATTGGCGCCTGCCATGGGGCGAGGTGAACCGCCTGCAACGTTTAACCGGAGATATTCTGCAGCCCCATGATGATGCTCAAGCCAGTTTGGCGGTTGGCTTTGGATCTGGGCGCTGGGGTGCCTTGGCCTCTTTCGGCGCCAAGCGCTTTGCTGGGACCCAAAAAATCTACGGCGCCTCCGGCAATAGTTTTGTTGCGGTGGTTGAGTTTGGCGACAAAGTCCGCGCCAAAAGTTTACTTGCCGGGGGGCAAAGTGGGGACCCAAGCTCCCCGCACTTTTTTGATCAGGCGAATTTGTATGCCGAAGGCCGATTTAAAGAGGTTGCCTATTATCGCTCTGACGTGCTGGCTCGGGCTCAGATGATTTACCATCCAGGGCAGGAATGACGCACCTGGCGGCCTTGGCAACCGACCCAATAGCTATAAGGGCAGCGCGGTGAGCCTTCAGTCAAGCTGAAGGCCGTCGGATCGGCGGCGTGGTCGCTGTGTGACTTCGGCAATGGCCGCCGAGGCGGCCGGCGATTATTTTGGCGTGACCGTGACCATCATTTTGGTATAACCCTTTACGAACGAAGAATAGGTTCGCTCGGGTTCGGCCAAAACTTGAATGTCATCGAAGCGCTCGAGAATCTCTTCCCACAAAATCCGCAATTGCATCTCGGCTAAACGATTACCCATGCAGCGATGAATACCGAAGCCAAAACTTAAGTGCCCCCGGGCATTGGGTCGATCAATCACAAGATCATTGGGGCGTTCAAATGCGGTTTCGTCACGGTTGCCCGACACATACCACATGAGCAACTGGTCGCCGGCTTTGATTGATTTGCCACCCACTTCGATATCGTGGTTGGCAGTTCGGCGCATGTAGGCCAGCGGCGTCTGCCACCGAATGATTTCGGCCACCATGTTTGGAATCAGGGCAGGATTGTTTTTTAGCTTTGCGAATTCAGATGAAAATTGATTCAGCGCATAGACGCCGCCAGTCATCGAGTTCCGGGTGGTATCGTTGCCGCCAACGATGAGTAAAATCAAATTACCCAGAAACTCCAGCGGCTCCATATTGTGGGTTTCTTCCCCGTGGGCGAGCATCGAAACCAGGTCGCTACCGGGATTGATTTTGCGTTCTTCCCACAGTTGGGTGAAGTATTGAAGGCATTCGATGAGCTCAGCACGACGCTGCTCTTCTGAATCCACAATGCCCGCGCCTGGCACCGCGGTTGCAACATCCGACCAGCGGGTAAGCTTTTGTCGATCCTCGAAAGGAAAGTCGAAGAGGGTCGCCAGCATCTGGGTGGTGAGTTCAATGGAGACCAATTCAACCCAGTCAAAAGGCTGGTTGACCGGAATGCTGTCTAAAACCGATTGTGTGCGCTGCCGAATAAGGTCTTCTAGATTCGCCAAATTACTCGGTGCAACGACAGGAGAAACCGTTTTACGCTGAACGTCGTGGGTGGGCGGGTCCATTGCAATGAACATGCTGACATTGAGCGCGCCTTCCGGCAGTTCTGCATCGATCGGAAAGCCAAGGGTAATACCATGGGCTGACGAAAAGTTGTGATGATCCGAATCCACCTGTTTAATTTCTTTGTAACCGGTCAAAGACCAATAACGACCAGCGAGCTCGGTTTGATTAAAATGAACGGGATCTTCGGCGCGCAACCGTTTGAAGTAGTCCCACTGCTTATCTTCGCTGAATAGTCTGGCGCTGACCGGGTTAAGGTCTGCGAGCGGAATTGCATAAGGGTTCGGGATTTCTCCAGAGATGACGTTTTCCCCGTCACCCGGACGCTTAAAATCTGGGATGGGCTGTGCTTGGTTCTCTGGATTGGCTATTGCTTCGCTCATCTATGAGGTCCTTTCGTATTGATCAAAATAAAAGATTGCCTCAGTTTAGCCCAAGACTGCTTGATCAATAAAGAGGGCGTTAAGATGCGGCAGGTTTCGGCGCCTTGCGTTTAATGGTTCTCTTGGGCTCGCGCGCCTCGGCAGGTTTGCTTGCCGGGCGTTCTCGTCTGGGTGCGGGCCTGGCGTTGTCTTTCTGCCAGGCAGGCTTGGGTTTTCCGCGCGCAGCGGATGTCGCGGCACGGGGCGACTTTTTGCTGCGTTCTTTTTGTGCGTTGGCTTGCTCAGCATCCAAGCGGTGAATGCTTAAGCGGCGGCCGCGAATCCAAACATTTTTGAGGGTTACGAAGACCGTTCTTGGTAGGGCATTGGGTAGCTCTAATAAGGTGTGGTCAGCGAAGATCTGGATTTGTCCAATTTCTTTGCCATTCAAGCCACCTTCATTGGCGATTGCGCCGACGATCTCACCGGGTTCAACCGATTGATCGTGCCCGACTTCAATTCTAAAAATCGCTTTGCCCTTTGATGGGGAAAATCCGGGCTGTGACTTCGGCGGTGGCGGTGGCGCGTCTGCCGCAGTGGATTGCGCTCTGGGTCTTTCTTTGGCTTGAGACCTTGGCGCCTCGGTAGCGGCCGTTTTTCGACTACCTGAACTGCGTTCGGGGAGCAGTTGGCTGGCCATAACGGCCGCAATGGTTAAATGGTCGGTTTCCAGTTCGTTGGCGATTCGGTCGATGACTTCGATCAAGTCCTCGCGGGCACCGGCTTCAACGGCCGTCTTTAACGTTGCAGCGAAATCGGTCAACTGCTTTTCGCGAATCATCACAGCGGTCGGCAGGTGATACTGGGTCAACTTGTTTTGCGTCTCGCGTTCTAAGCCGCGGATCAGTCGTTCTTCTCGTTTGTTGAGAAAAATGATGGCTTCGCCACTGCGGCCGGCACGACCCGTTCGCCCAATCCGGTGAACATAGGTCTCAGCATCATGCGGCGCGTCAAAATTGATCACGTGGCTGATGCGCTCGACATCTAAGCCGCGCGCAGCAACATCGGTCGCCACGACAATGTCCAGTTGGCCTTTGGACAGGCGTTTAATAATTTGCTCACGCTGACTTTGCGCCAGATCACCATGAATGGCGGCGACCTTGTGCCCGCTTTTGCTCACGAGCTCTGCGAGGCTTTCGGTTTGTACCTTGGTGCGAACAAAAATGAGGACCGCTTCGAACGCCTCGAAGTTGAGTAGTTTTTGCAGGGCCTCGGGCTTTTCTTTCGCCGCCATAATGCTGTAGCGCTGATTGATCATCGCTTTCGCGCCGATCAACGCCTTAATCGAGACTGTCTCGGGGGACTTCATAAAACGCGTAGCGATGCGTTTGATTTCTCGCGGCATCGTCGCAGAAAACAGGGCCATTTGGCGCGTATCGGGGGTTTGTTCAAGAATCCATTCAACGTCCTCTAGGAACCCCATTTTGAGCATTTCATCGGCTTCATCCAGCACCAATGCCTCTAAAGCATCGAGTTTGAGCGTTCCACGGCGGATATGATCCATGACGCGACCCGGCGTGCCCACGACCACATGCTGGCCGGCTCTAAGCTGTTGAAGTTGGGGTCCGTAATCCTGTCCGCCGTAAATGGACAAGGTTTTCAGGCCTTTTAAATCAGCGCCATACTGCTTCATGGCTGCGGTGACTTGAATTGCCAATTCACGGGTTGGTGCTAGTACTAATACTTGGGTGGTATTTTTGGTGACGTCGATGCGGGCGAGTAACGGAAGGCTAAAAGCAGCCGTTTTGCCCGTGCCAGTTGGCGCGTGCCCCAGTAGATCCTTGCCAGACAATAAATGCGGGATACTGGCCACTTGAACCGGGGTCGGGTGTTGGTAGCCCAGCCCAGTCAGAGTGGTTAAGAGGTTGGTTGGTAGCTCGAGATCATCGAACGTTGTTGGCACGTCAGTAGTCAGCAAAGGATGGTATCCTGTCGGAGTTTGGCACGAGGGCCGGGGGAAAGGCGCGAAGTATAAATGTTTAGACAGTCTTTACAATGATTAGTTTGAAGTGTTCACCAACCGCGCTGCGCCCGTTTCACCTAACCTCTTGAATAAAAATGCGCACCGATGGTGCTTGCTCGGCTGCCGACTTAAGGTGGAGCGTGTTGTATGCCTTGACGCGCGAGGACGCCGACCGTTTGCAATGGGCGTATAAATGGGGCGCGATGCGTAATAAAGGAGCGGTTTTATGAAGGGTTTTAACGCATGCTAACGGCGGAATGGGTAAACCAATACGCCTTGCCGGCATTTTTACTGGCGATTTTAATTGAAGCTTTTGGGTCCTTTTTTTACCAAAAATCTTGGTATCAGCCACGGGATACGGTGCTATCGCTTGGGCTTTTAGTGCTCTCTGGCTTGATCGATGTGCTGCCGAAGGCTTTGGCGGTCATTGTTTTTTACCACTTATACGAGTTGTCGCCGCTGAAGACGGTCATCGGCACCCAGTGGTGGGCCTGGGGGCTGCTCTTCTTATTGGATGATTTTATCTATTACTGGTTTCATCGCGCGAACCACGAGGTGCGCTTATTTTGGGCAGGCCACGAAGCGCACCACTCAGCCCAATTGATGAACTTTGGCACGGCGCTGCGCCAAGGCGTGGGCGAGCGCGTGCACAAGTATTGGTTTTGGCTGCCGCTACCATTGCTTGGGTTCCACCCGGTGATGGTGCTCACGATGATCAGTCTCAACCTGGTGTATCAATTTTGGGTTCATACCGAGACGGTGAACAAACTACCAGCCTGGTTTGAGTGGCTCTTTAATACTCCCAGCCATCACCGCGTGCACCACGGGTCGAATATCGAGTATTTGGATCAAAACCATGGAGGCGTTTTGATTATTTGGGACCGGTTATTTGGCACCTTTGTTGAAGAAGCCATAGAGCGACCGGTGGTGTATGGCTTAACCAAGAATTTAAAAGGGCACAACCCAGTGTATTTTGCGGTTGCCGGTTATCTCGCGCTTTGGCGCGATCTCAAAACGTGTCAAACTTGGCCGCAGCGATTCGGGCTGCTGTTGAAGGCGCCGGGCTGGCACTTTGAGGGACCGGATCGACGCGCTAAGACCCTTCGTGCGGCTCAGGGCTAAGTCGTTTACAGCGCGAAGTGCGACATTCGGAGTTTTCGGATCAAAGCGTCCCGGTGCACAGTTTCAGGGCATTGACTGTCAGGGTGGTCATCCGCGGACTTACCCGCGATAGGGGTGATCACTGGACAGACGTTTAAGTCGAAGCGGGTCATTGTGGCCGTTGATTTAGGCGCGTCCTAGGATTGAGTGGCGCTCGCAAGGTTTCGTCGTGGTGGTTGTGCTTCGATGTAATCGAGCATTTGCTGGATGCGATCTAGGTTCGTCAACTCGGCGATGACCCGCATCATGTCGCGATGCTTTGGACGCACAGTGTTTAGGCCCGCGTTAAAAACGCAAACTGAAATGGCCTCACGAACCCGCATCATAAACCCGCATCATAAACCCGCATCATAAACCCGCATCATAAATGTCGGTCTGGCGGCTGAGCTGTTTTTTGTCAGGGGTCGAACTGCAGTCCCAAATACAATGATGCCTAGTCGGCAAAGGTAAGAAGACCCAATCTGTTTCGAGCTTTATTCTAAAGCAGCCTTTAAAAATGTTTTAACTTTTAGTTTGGCGTTGTCTCTGATGTCCATATAAAACAGCGCGTAGTCCAGACCATGGTAGTTGCCAGCCGACCCACCAAAAGTTTGAAATTTTGTTCCCGTTTGGTCTGATGCAAATAAAATACCGGCTTTGCATTGTGCCTGCACATACTGTTTTAGGGGCGCGGCCAAAGGCCCAAATGTTTCATTTTTCGGATCATCGTCGCCCGAGAACGCTAAGGTAAAGTTTCCGGTCGCGTAAACAGACCCCTTGGCATCTGCCAGTTTGGATAAAGCGCCTTCGTTTTCCCAGGTGATGGGGTTTACACAGATACCGTTTTGATAGGTGGGCATTTCTTTGTTTAACTGAGTCACATTGATGGTGTCCCAGTGAACCAAGCACCCAAGCTGTTCAGCGCGCTCGCAGACCGTAATATTCGACATTTTGTTCATCCAGTCTTTCGAGATCATGCCGCCTATAAGATAAGCCCCGACCATTCGAGGATAAAGGTCTGAGCGATCAATCTCCTCTGCTAGTAACCTGATTGAGTGATGCGTTCCTTGGCTATGGCTGGCAATAATAAAGGGTCGGCCCTTGCTGAAATTATCCAGAAAGTGCTCAAAAGCTTTTTTTACATCTTGGTAAACAAAGTCATGGACCTCGGCTCTGACGTCATCGGTGCCAAAATAACTATAAATCGATGCTTGGCGATAATAAGGCGCGTAGATGCTACAGCATCCGTTAAAAGCGCTCGCTTGGTTTGCCATCATCCATTGAGTGTTCTCCTTGGTGGCGGATTGTTCCGCCAATGGATCTGTCCAATGATCGCCTTTTAAGTAACCGGTCGGGTGAACAAAAAACACATCGACTTCGGTATTGGCCTGGTCAACGGCTTCTTCACCGGCCGGAAATAAATCGGCTTCATCTTCAATGAAGGGCAGAGCAGCCCAAGCGCTGGTTTTCGCATAGTCTAGTTGGTCAACCGCATCGTTTGGATCAAAGGGTTTGTCTGGACCGCTAAAAAAATAATCATAAGCCAGATCCGCGGTGAGGCCGGTATCACTGAGTTCGTCAATAACAGTGTAAATCCAACCCCCAATGCCTGATAAAACGATCACGCAAATGAAAATAATTTTTTTCATAAGTTCACCTAGTTGTAATGAATATCCAAAAATCCAGCCCTGTGGTGACAAGGGCTTTAAATGTTTGAGTTATAACGACCAGCAATGAAAATCTAAAATCTAGATGGCGATTTCAAAGCCAGGTGTAAAACCAGTCCACGTTGGTCATAAAAATAGTGCGAGAACCTAACGACTATAAGCCGCCTTTTTCTCAGATGTCAAAGTACCGCTAATCGAGGGTTTTGGATCAAAGGTTCAGGGCAATGACTGTCATGCAAAGAATCTGCGGATCACCACATTGCTCATGGTTTGGGTTGGGTCATCGCGCTCGGTTTCGCGAAGATGCTCGCAGACTGCATTGTTGGGATCCATGGTTTATAGTCCTTTAAACCGGTGATCGCACTAACAGGCTTTGCTGGACAAACTGAAAGTGATCCTGCGGAATATAAAGCGGCAAGATAGCGCGGCAAGATAAAGCAGCAAGATAGAGCAGCAATATAAAGCGGCAAAATGACAGCGTAAAGGTAACGGCAGTAGCGCCGATGCGACCGCCAGCCCGTGAGCCTTTTAAATCAGGCCAAGTAAAGTTTTGGGAGTGCACTATGGATTTTCGTCAAACTACAATTTTGGAATTGTCACAGCAAGTTCAATCTGGACAGACGAGTTGCCAATCGTTGGTGACCGAAGCGCTTGAGAATATCCATCGCCTCAATCCAACCCTCAATGCGTTTTGCGCCGTTGACGCCGCGCGATCGCTTGATGAGGCTGCCAAGATTGATCAGCGCTTAGCACGCGGTGAGCGGCTCCCGCTGGCGGGCATTCCATTTGGTGTGAAAGATCTGGAAGACGCCCAGGGCTACATCACCACTTTTGGTTCTGCGTTTCATACGAATGATGCGCCAGCGCTCGAAGACTCTGAACTGGTTCGGCGATTACGGGCCGCCGGCGCCGTTGTGGTGGGCAAAACCAACACCCCTGAATTTGGTTACAAAGGTAAAACCGACAACGTGCCATTTGGCTATACCAAGAACCCTTGGGACTTAACGCGTACCCCAGGCGGGTCCTCGGGCGGCTCGTCATCGGCGATCGCCGCGGGCATGATTCCGCTGGCCACTGGCAGCGATGGCGGTGGCTCGATCCGGATACCGGCGGCATTGTGCGGCTTAAGCGGCATTAAAACCTCCCAAGGGCGGGTGCCGAACGGCGGGCCGAAACCCACGGGGTCTGGTTTGCTGACGGTGAAGGGGCCCATGACCCGGCGCATCCGAGACGCAGCCTTTGTGTTGGATCAGTGTGTTGGCGCTGAACCGACCGATATCTTTTCCTTACCCGCACCGACGGAGCCTTGGGCGCCCCAGCTCGATGGCGTGCTGCCCAAGGCGGTGATCTTTTCGCCCACCATGGGGATCACGAGTTGTGATCAAGAGATTTCAGATCTATGCGAGGGCGCCATCGCAAAGCTGGTCGCGGCAGGGGTGCAGGTCATCCGGCAGGACAAAATCTGGGATCAACATCCTTTCTCAGACTGGCTGGTATTTTGGACCGCAGCCCGCGCGCGGGCTCAAGGTCATTTAAGAGGCACAAAAGATTGGGAAAAAATTGATGCGGCGCTACGGCCCCAGATCGAAATGGGTCTGGATCGATTTTCGGCCGCCGATTATGCGGTGGCCATCGATCATTGCCACACCTACGCCTACCAGCTTGAAGCGGTGCTGCAACAGGCCCCCATATTGTTAACGCCCTTAACCCGAGGTCATGCGCCGACGTTAATGGGTGACGGTTTGGTCAATGGCGAAGAAACCCCGGACTGGGTTTCGTTTACGATGGGGCTCAATATGACGCGAAACCCTGCGGGCAGCGTGCCGATTGGCTTGGCGGCAGACGGCATGCCGATTGCGATGCAGGTCATCGGACGTCAGCGGGATGATTTAACCGTGCTGAAAGCCATGGCGGCAATGGAAGATCTGATGGATTTCACAGCAGTAGCCTCCGGCTTTTAAAGCCAGAATGCCGAGCGGTTTTAGCGGCCGACTGAAAGGCCATGATGAATGGTCGCCATGAGTTGGTGGTGGATAGAGGTTCTGCGTTTTGACTTTTTGATCTCGTATGATATTGATGGGACTGATAGCAGACCTTCTGATATCAAAGTTGATTCAGCAGGGGGCATTGATTGATTGGGTCAGATCAAGGGCGCCAATCAATGGCTAGTAATCAATGGCTAGTAATCAATGCTGTCAATAAATGGCGCGTAATCAATCGCGCTCATAAACATTACTGGGATGAAGCGGGCCATGAGGGTCCGGCGTTCATCTTTTTATTAAGAGCCTCGTTAAGGAGTGTCAAATGTCCGTTGAAGCACGCGTTGTCGTTGTCCCAAAAAATGCAGGACCGTTAGCAATACACTCGGTGACGTTGCCGTCACCCGGGCCATACCAGGTCCTGATTAAACAGTTCGCCAGTGGTATTTGTCATAGCCAGCTGCACACCATGCACCGGCCGAGAATGGGGCCGGAAGTCTTAGGTCACGAGTCAACCGGCGAGGTGTTGGAGATCGGGGACCAAGTGTCACATTTGGCAAAAGGCGATCGAGTGATGGTCACTTGGGTGCCGCGTCAAATCAGTGCCGGTGACCGTCTGCCTGAAGGCGCGCGCGTGGACCTCGGCGATGGGCAGGTGGCGACAAGCGGTAATGTCTTTACTTGGGCCGATCATACGCTAGCGGATGAGCGCTACGTGGTGAAAGTGCCATCAACCATCGAGCCATTGGTGACCTCCATCATTGGTTGCGCGGTGATGACGGGCGCGGGCGCGGTCGAAAACACGGCCGACGTTCAGGCGGGCGACAGCGTGGCGATATTTGGGGTGGGGGGTGTGGGTTTGTCCGCGGTGGTCGCGGCCCGCGCGCGGGGTGCTAATCCGTTGATCGCCATTGACTTAGATGATGAGAAATTGGCGTTTGCTCGACAGTTTGGTGCAACCCATGTGATCAATGCTGCCAAAGAAGACCCAATTGCTGCAATTCGCGCCCTGACTACCCAGACCGATCGCCATACGATTCGTCGAGAGACCGTTGCTGGCGCGGATTTTGTTTTTGATTGCATCGGTATACGAAAAACCATGGAGCAAATTGTGCCTTCGGCGAGAGACGGATTTTTTGGTGCTGAACCGGGCGGTACAGCGGTTTTAGTTGGGGTGCCAACGACACGGGTTGAGCTTGATCCTCTGGATCTGTTGATGAATGAGAAACGGTTCATTGGCAGTATTGGCGGCTCGTGTAGTCCGGATCGCGATTTTCCGCGTTACATCAAATGGTATGAAGAAGGCACGCTGGATTTAAATGCAATGGTGACTGCCCGGTATCGCCTTGATGAGATTAATGAAGCAACGCGCGCGCTGACGGCCGGTGAAATCCAGGGCCGAGCAATTTTAGTGTTCTAGTGCGGTATCGAGGCAATTTAACGGACCAGCGCAGGGCGCAGCGCGTCCGCGGCTGCCTTGACGTAAGGTATGCGCGCGAAGGCTTGCTTGAGACGTTAACGCAGGCGCTAGCAGCCTGCGGTTTTTTTATTGAACCGCCGGCAAAGCCGGGTGCGTCGTTCAATGCAGCGGTTGCGCGCCTTGACTCAGGTTGTAAGGAGATCAAGATTGATCCATTCAAATTGGAACTATCCAACCCAAATTCACGTCGGGGCCGGGCGACGATCAGAGCTAGCGGAATATTGCCGAGCGCTGAATATTACGCATCCAATGGTTATCACCGACCACGTCCTATTAAACCTGCCGATGGTTCAGGCGATCCTGAACCAGTTGTCTTTAGCGGGCCTTGATCCAGGGCTATTTTCTGGGGTGAACGGTAATCCCACGGGTTCGGAAGTGGACGCTGGCTGCCAGGCCTATCGAGCAGGCGGTCATGATGGCGTGGTGGCGATTGGCGGTGGCAGCGCGATGGATGTCGGTAAGACCATTGCGGTCATGGCGCGTCAACGCTGCGCGCTGTGGGACTTAGAAGACCTTGGTGATCAATGGCAGCGGGCTGATGCGGCCCAAATCCAACCGATTATCGCGGTGCCTACCACTGCTGGAACCGGCTCTGAAGTCGGTCGGGCGGCGCTGATCGTGAATGAAAGCAGTACTCGTAAGGTCATTATTTTTCATCCGCTCATGTTGCCGAAGAAAGTGTTACTTGATGCGGATCTCACGGTTGGTCTACCAGCGCATTTAACGGCGGCCACTGGGATGGACGCGCTCTCGCATTTATTGGAAGCGTATTGTTCACCGGTATTTCATCCGATGGCCGAAGGGATCGCGCGGCAAGGGATGGTGATTATTCAGGGCTATTTAATCCGAGCCGTTACCAACGGCGAGGACCTTGAGGCCCGGGCGCAAATGCAGATTGCGTCGATGATGGGGGCCACGGCATTCCAAAAGGGCCTCGGCGCGATGCATGCCCTAGCGCACCCACTTGGGGCGCATCACAATGCGCATCATGGCCTGCTCAACGCCATCCTGATGCCCTACGTGCTGCAAGCAAACCGATCTGCGATCGATGCGGGGTTGGCGTCGCTCGCTCGACATTTAGATCTCGGGGATTCGTTCGAGGACTTTTTGAATTGGGTGTTGTCGCTTAGGGCCAGCGTGGGGATTCCGCATGGATTAACCCAGGCGATTGCGGGTGTCATCGATGTGCCAACAATCGCCCAAGCCGCGGTCGAGGATCCTTCAGCCGCCACCAACCCCATTGACTTTAAGGCGGCGGATTTCGAGCGAATCTTACGGGCTGCGATGGCCGGTGCGGTAGGCTCGGCATCGATCACAGCGTGACGGTCGTTGCCCGCAATGATGCGGGTAGGGCGCTAAACCTTGCTCTACTTGCTGTGACCTTGACCGTTGGTGTTTAAAAGCTTGCGGTTAGGCCCTCTTAGGGCGCGGTGACGGGTTATCGATGCGAGCCTGACCGGTTTTTTGATAAAGCTGGGTCCTTCTCAAAAAGCGGGTGATCGTTCGTTAACGCATTGCCGTAATCAAGGCAGGCGCTGCCAGTACGCCCTGCGGGCAAAGCCGGGCGTGGCTGGGTTCAAGCGCAATGTCCTTGAGATGATCATTGCGCTTGGGCCAACGTTGTGGCGCCGAGATT
>TARA_B110000238_G_scaffold201169_1_pt1 | contig 33295 bp, 17 predicted proteins | sample TARA_B110000238 | Tara Oceans TARA_B110000238 (sample SAMEA4397569) | marine metagenome | biome: Polar Biome; feature: [SRF] surface water layer (ENVO:00010504); material: water (ENVO:00002006), including particulate matter (ENVO:01000060) such as... | depth 5 m | reverse complement strand
CTTTATGGTTGTACAGACTCTACTGCCACTAATTATTTTCCTGGAGCCAATATTGATGATGGATCTTGTATTTATACAGGCTGTACAGATTCTTCATCAATAAATTATAACCCTTATGCATTAATTGATGATGGATCTTGTTTATCTTACTCATGTCAGGAGCCTGCACCTATCAATTTATTTATCTCTGATATTACTGATAATAGAGCAGTAGTTAATTGGGATAACATGAATTCTAATTCTTGTGTAGTATTAAAATACAATATTCGTTATAGAGAAGTTGGTTCTAACTCATGGATCACTAAATCTGGAGGTATTGGAAATGGACTTTGTAACTTTGGTGTAAATACAATATCTAAATTATTGAAAAATTTAAATCCTGGTACTAATTATCAATATAAAATGAAAGCTTTCTATTGTTTTGGTGGGTCCTCTACTTGGACATTACCTAAATATTTTACTACTGATGATATCTGTCCTGAGATGACTAATTTAACTACTCAAACATACCCTCTAAATACAGGAAAGGTTACTTTTTCTTGGGATTCAACAGGAGCTTATGTATTTGCTAGAATAGCCTTAAGAGTTAATAATACTGGATCGCAATGGCAAACAGCTGGAGGTTTTGGAGTATACTATCCTTCTCTTTCAGTTAATAAATTTGGATTACAGTCCGGAACAGACTATAGAGCTCAAGGAAGAACATTTTGTGACTCAAATATTACTTCATACAGATCTTGGTGGACATCTCCAGTTTTTTGGACTCAACCTGGAACGATTAGATTAGATGGTGGGGTAATTATTAATAATTTAAATATTTATCCAAACCCATCTAATGATATTTTTAATATTTCATTTAATAGTGAAGAACTACAATCCATTAAGATGAGAATATTAAATATTTTAGGAGAGGTTGTATATAAAGAAGATTTGTTGCAATATATTGGAGAATATACAACTCAGATAAATCTTTCTAAATTTGAGAAATCAATTTACTTTTTAGAAATAGAAACTAAAAGTGGAATAATTAATAAGAAGCTAGTGCTTCAATAAAATTAAAAAATATGAAGAAAATACTTTTAATATTAGGTCTAGTTTTTTTTACTACACAAACAAAGGCTACTCATTTGATGGGAGGAGAGATTACCTGGGAGTGTATTAAGAACGGCTCAAATGCTGGGTTTTATGTATTTCAACTTAAAATATATCGCGACTGTCAAGGTGTTGCCATTCAAGGGGGTTCAACCCAGTATCTAACTACGCACAATATTTCATCTATTTCTAATATTGCAATGAATGTAGTATCAATAACCGATTTATCCCCCGATTGTAATACTTTTAATGGGCCTAACACTCAGTTCTCATGCGGTGGTAGTAATATTGGTTTTAGTGGCAATGGACAGGGAGCGGTAGAAGAACATATTTACAGATCTGACACAATGAGAATTATTGGTTCTCCAAATTCTGATGGTTGGCATTTTACTTGGGATGCCTGTTGTAGAAATAATGCTATAACTAATATTTTAAATCCAGGAAGTACTGGTTTTACTCTTAGAGCTGTTATGTATCCATATATTGATTCACTTGGAATATCATATCCTAATAATAATAATTGTTATGATTCTTCACCAAAGTTTTATGAGAAGCCAAGAACAATTTTAGAAGTAAATAATGGGTATGATGCATCATCATTAACAAATGGGTTTACATACTCTCATAATGCATTTGATCAAGAGCAAGATTCTATTGTATATAGTTGGGGTCAACCAATAGATGATAATACATATGATTATTTAAACCCCACATATAACCCTGTATATTTTTCATCTGGTTATTCTTATTCAAATCCAATAAACGGTATTTCTTTAAATAGTATTACTGGAAGAACTTCTTACCCTGCTAATCTTCAAGGGAATTATGTTACTTGCACAAAAGTATCTGCTTATAAATGTGGCCAAATTACATCTGAAATATATAGAGAGATTCAAATTGTTTTAATTGCACCTACTTGTAATTTAGGAGATACAACTAATGGTAATTTTGGTGCTGACACTTTATGTAATGTTAGACCATTAGTTCAACCGCCATTTTATTATCCTGGCTCTACTAACGCTTATCAGTGGGATACATTAGTTCATTGTGGGGATACTGTATCTTTTGATTTTATTGCAACTGATAATGACATATATCCAAATGGAACTGCTCAAAGTTTAATATTTGAAGTTTCTGGTGGCCAATTTTATAATTATAATGATGGTATTCTTTGTCAAAATCCCCCATGTGCTACTTTTGTTGAATCTATTTCTGGAATAGACCCTCCATTTACCACTTATAATGGTACAGGAACTGGATATTTTGAATGGATAACTTCATGTAATCATGTGATAAATAGTTGTAGTGGTTATCAGGCAAGTGTTTACACTTTTGTTGTAAAAGTTTCTGATGATTTCTGTCCAGCACCAGCTATTGAGAATACTGCCCAAGTTATATCTATTACTGTTTACCCTCCATGCAATTTGAAAGGAAATTCCGTTGTTACAAATCCAGTATGTGATCAAAATAATGGCAGTATAATTTTATACCCCTCTGGAGGCGTTGCTCCCTATAATACTTATGTTTTTGATATGAGTGGTTTTCCTGTTAATCCAGATTCTCTTTACGCAGGATCTTACCAAGTACGTATTACTGATTCTACATTATGTGAAACTGTAGATACTATTGTTTTGTCTAATTCCTTTTCTCTTGTAAATTCAATTAATTCATCAAACCCTACTTGCAATGGTTTATTAAATGGTAGTATTAATATTTCTTCAAGTGGTGGTAACGGTCCTTATATTTATCTTTGGGATAATGGAGATACTTCACAGTCAATTCAGAATTTAGGGCCTGGTCAATATATTATCACAGTCACTGACTCTAATAATTGTTTTATTTCAGATACAATTTTACTTACAGATCCTTTACCTATTTCAAATCAACCTACTACATTAAACGTAAGTTGCTTTGGTTTTAATAATGGAAGTATCTATCTAAATCCTTTATCAGGAGTAAGTCCTTATACTTATTTATGGAATACAGGAGATTCTACCATATCTATAAATAATTTATCGCCAGATACATATAGTGTTTTAATTACTGATTCAAATAATTGCTTGTATACAGAATCTTTTATAATTACAGAACCTACTCAACTTATAAATAGTCATAATTTATTAAATCCAACATGTAATGGATATATAAATGGTAGTATTACTTTATCTGTTAATGGAGGTTTACTTCCTTACACTTATTTATGGAACACTGGTAACACAACACAGAATTTGCAAAATATAGGGGCTGGCCTTTATTCTGTGATAATTACCGATTCAAATAACTGTATTGTTTATGATACTGTACATATTGTTGAGCCGAATCCTATTTTAGTAACTGATAGTATAACTAACGTAAGTTGTTTTGGATCAACTAATGCTTCAGTTACTTTCTCGCTCTCTGGTGGTACGCCTGGATATATAATTAATGCCTTTGGACAAACATTACCTTTATTAAATCCAACCTCTATAACAGTACCTACATTTATTCCTATTCCAGCTGGCAATTACCCCTACAGTATAATTGACTTACAAGGTTGTATGCTTTTGGATACAATAACAATAACTCAACCTTCTCCTTTATCTAACTTTAGTTCTATAAGCTATATAACATGTGCTGGATTTAATAATGGAAGTATATCCATAAACCCTACAGGAGGAATTGGTCCTTATACCTATTTATGGAGTACCGGAGATACAACACAGTTTTTATTAAACATTCCATCTGGCCAATATTTTGTTTCTATTTTAGATTCAAATAATTGTTTAGCAATAGATACGATTATGATGTTACAACCAAATCAATTTAATGACAGTAGCTCTATAATTATCCCTTCCTGCTACGGATATAATGATGGAAGTGTAAGTGTTTTTGCATCTGGGGGAACAGCTCCATATAATTATTTGTGGAGCACTGGTGATACGACACAATCTATTAATAATATTTCTTCAGGCCAGTATGTTCTATCGATCATTGATTCAAATAGTTGTATTTTATTTGATACTATAAATATTCTAGACCCTAGCCCTATATCTACCATTGATTCCATTACTGATGTAAGTTGTTATGGCTTATCTGATGGTAATATTTCATTATCAGTATATGGTGGCACAGGGTCATATTTATTATTATGGAATAATGGAGATAGTACCTCATATTTAAATAATCTTTCTTCACAATGGTATAATATTTCCATAATGGATTCAAATAGTTGTTTATATATAGATTCTTTTATGGTCATGCAACCATCCATATTAAATGATAGTAGTTTACTGCTTGAACCTACTTGTAATGGGTATTCTAATGGGAATATCACTGCCCTTGCTTTTGGAAGTGTTCCTCCTTATACCTATTTTTGGAGTACTGGTGATACAAATCAGAATCTTCAAAATGTGATAGCAGGACAATATTCCGTTATAATAACTGATTTTAATAATTGTGTAGTTCGTGACACATTCACTTTAGAAGAACCACTTATACTTACTTATTTTGACACCAGCGACTCTGTAAGTTGCTTTGGAATTAATGATGGAAGTTTAGATTTAACTGTAAATGGTGGTACAACTCCATACACTTATCTTTGGAGTAATGGAGATACTACACAAGACTTAAGTAATGTTTATTCTGGTGTTTATTCTGTTGATATATTAGATTATAATAACTGTCTTTTAATAGCAAGTGTTGTAATTGAAGAGCCTGATGGTTTATTTGCTTTTTTTAATTTGAATTATATTAGTTGCTTTGGCTTAAGTGATGGTAGTATAGATGGTACTACCACTGGAGGTGTAGCTCCTTATACCTATTTATGGAGTACAGGAGATACCATAGAAGATTTACTTAATATATCTTCAGATATGTACATTTTATCGTTAACTGATATAAATAATTGTTTTTTTACGGATACAATTGTTGTTTTTGAGCCTAATCAATTATTTGCAGATTTAAGCTATAGTTCTGGCGCTTTAATTTCTATTGGAACTGGTGGAACATTGCCATATACATATGAGATTTATGAACCTTCAGGATTGCTTTTTTCAACTGCTTCAAATAATATGGGTGTATCATTTACTATTAACCCAGTATTAACGGGCATATATACGTTGGTAGTGACTGATGCTAATGGTTGTATAGATAGTTCCCAGGTGAATGTACTGCCTAGTTCACTTGTTGAGTTTAATTTAATTAATGATATTAATATTTATCCTAACCCCTCAAGAGATGTTTTTACAATGTCTTTAAATAGTGTAAAAAAACAAGATATTAGTATTTCAATATTTAGTCTTTTAGGAGAGCAGGTTTATTATAAGTTTATTAATGATATTATGGGAAAATTTACAACCTCATTTAATTTAAATAGATTTGGGAAAGCAGTATATATTTTAGAAATTAAAACAGATCAATTTATTATAAATAAAAAAGTTATACTTGAATAAATGAGAGCAGCACTTTCTATATTATTTCTTTTTATATTCTCGTTTTTTTCTTTTTCTCAGATAAATGTTGATAATAATTATCCTTATAATTCACCTCAATATTTGGTGAATGATGTGTTAGTTGGTGCAAATTGTATAAATACTAGTAACATAACATTTCAAGGAGACCCTATGCAGATTGGATACTTTAGTAACGCTTTATCTACAAATTTAAATATTGATGATGGTTTAATTCTCTCCACGGGTGATGTAAATATAATTGATCCAACTTTTAGTAATTATGTTTTCCAACCTCCAAATCTTGTTTCAGATCCTGATTTATTAAATGTTGCCAATGAAGTTCCTCCATTACTTCCAGCTCCACACACTAATTCTTTTACAGTTAGTAGTATTAATGATGTAGCAATACTTGAATTTGATTTTGTTCCAAATACAAGTATTTTAACTTTTGATTATGTTTTTGGTTCTTTAGAGTATTTTCAATTTGAAAACACAGAGTTTAATGATGTTTTTGGATTTTTTATTTCAGGCCCTGGTATAACCGGCCCATATTCTTCTCCTTCATACCACCCTAATGGTTCAATGAATTTAGCTCATGTTCCATTATTTAGTCCTGATTTACCAATTACTGTGTCATCTGTTAACGATACTACTCCTTTTAATTCACAATATTTTATTGATAATAGAACAACGCAGAATTTAATTTCTGAGGTAGGAGGACATACAACTGTTTTTACAGCAAATGCGACATTAGTTCCAGGGCAAACTTATCATATTAGACTTGCTATTGCTGATGGTTCAGATAATAATTACAATTCTTTTATTTGGCTTGATGGTGGTAGTTTTTCTTCTTCAGATTTTTCTCCATCTGTATCATCTACTATTTCTGATAACACATGTAGTTCTCCAACTGATTTAACTATAAATGTAAGTCAGGATCCCAATGAGGAAGATATAGACTTTGCAACCTTTACTTCAAATAAAGGTTCATTTGATTTAGCAGCTATCTTAGTAGGAGATGTGATAGGTTCAGCTACATTAAATTTTACTATTAATTCAAATACATTTAATACTGATTTAATAGTAAGTAATATAATTTCTGGATCTGAGATTGAGGTACAGGCTATTGATAATTCAAATGGTTTAGTTCTTGGAGAATTTATACTCAAAAATTTACCCACTGGTGGAGTAGAGATTTTTGCCGACAGCCCAACTGATGGAAATAATACAACAGGAGGGAATAGTTCAACAGTTACTTTTAACAATATATTTATTAACCCCAGCTCTTCCTCTTTATATTTTTATTATAATCTAACTTCTGAGTTGTTATGTACTTACAACGATAACGAATATTTTAATATTGTTAATTGTATAACATTTTCCCCTTCATGTAGTGTTGGTTTGTCAGATTATAATTGTCAAGCTAGCACTGATTTAACTATTAATGTTAGTCAGAATTATAATGAAGAAGATATAGATTATGCAACATTCACCTCTGATGTTGGCTCTTTTGATTTTACTTCTTTAGTAGTTGGAGATATTATTGGACAAGCTACAATGATCTTGAGTTTAAATTCTTTTACTGCAGATATAATAGTTAATAGTATTTCGTTAAATGAAATAATTGTTCAAGCTATTGATCAAAATACAGGAGCTAATTTGGGAGATTTTACTTTAGAAAATCTTTCTGGCGGGGGAGTTGAAATATTCGTAAATAGTCCTATTGATGGCAATTATTATACAAATGGTAATAGTTCATCTATTACATTTTTTAATATTTTTCAAAATCCTAGCTCAAGCTCTATAAATTTTAATTTTTCATTTACCTCAGAATTAGGTGCTACATATAGTAATTCTTATAATATTTCTATTGTATGCTGTCCTTCTTTTTCTCCAATTATAAACTATTATCTTGCTGATCTTATTTGTGTAACTACAGATTTAACTATTAATGTAAGTCAAGATTGTAATGAAGAAGATATTTCAAATATATCCATTACTTCAAACACTGGTTCTTTTAGTTTGTCTACTATCAATATTGGAGATAATATAGGTAACGCTAATTTGAATTATAGTTCTGGAAATTTTAATACCAATTTAATTGTTAGTTCATTTGTCTCTTTAACTGAAATTATTGTTGATGTTATTGATCAAGTTAGCGGAAATACTTTATCAACTATAAATATTGAAAACCTTTTTCCTGCTGGTATTGAAATTACTTCTTTAGATTTATTAAATGATTCTCCTGGAGATGGAGATAATTACACTACATATCTTAATGCATCAATAAATTTTTACAATGTCTTTGTGAATCCCGATAATTCTATTGTTTTAAATTTTAACACTCAAATAACTTCTGAGCTATCTAGTAACTACTCTTCCGATAATAATTTTAATATTACTTGTCTCCCTGATTTATATCTTTCTTTTTCCTATCCTAGTTGCTTTGGGTATAACGATGGTAGTTTTGAGTTAAATGGTTCTGGTGGTACAGGAACATATAATTATCAACTTCAAATTTATGATCCTATTCTTTCTCAATGGATTCCTATAGGACAAAGCCCACTAGCTGGTAATTACACTATACATACAGTTTCTTTTAATAATTTATTTGCAGGATGTTATAGAATTAGTATAACTGATGATGCAGGTAATGTTACTGAAGAAAATATATGTTTGTATGAGCCTGATGATATTATGGCTTATGAATTAATTACTCACGTTACTCCAGGATTGAATAACGATGGGAGTATTGAAATTATTAATTCTACTGGAGGAATACGACCTTTTACTTATTCTTGGACTGGACCAAATAGTTTTACCGCTATTACTGAAAATGTATTTAATTTAGAAGCTGGGACATACTATCTAACTATCATTGATGGAAATAATTGTACGCAAACATTTATTTATATAATAGATCTATTAATTCCTGGGTGTATGGATATAATTGCAAATAATTATGACCCTAATGCTTCATTTGATGATGGGTCTTGTTGTTATTTAAATTTTTATAATGACAGTATTATACTTTGTTTAGGAGATTCAGTCGAGTTATTATATTCTAATCTAGGAGGGAATGCTGATAGTTATTTATGGTCTACAGGAGATGTTTCTTCATCTTTATATGTAGATCCTATTCTTGCGTCTACATATTTTCTAGAAATAATATATAATGGAAATGTTTGTAGAGATTCCATTGCAGTAACTATTTCATGTCTTTCATTTAGCCCTTCTGTTGCTGTTACACTTTCTAATTTAAACTGTGCGTTAACAGATTTAACTATTAATATTTCACAAGATCCAAACGAAATTGATATGGATTCAGCAGTATTTATTTCTGATGCAGGATCATTTTTAATTTCAACAATTAGTGTGGGGGATAATATTGGATTTGCATCTATGGATATTGGGTTTGTTAGTATAAGTACCGATTTAATTGTAAGTAACATAATTTCAAGTTCACAAATACAAGTAGAGGCAATTAATCAGATTAGCGGTCTTGTACTTGGAACATTTTTAATTAAAAATAGATCTTCTGGAGGAATTGAGATAATTGCTACAAGTCCTGGAGATGGTAATAGTTATACTCTAAACGGAAATAGTTCTAGTGTAACATTTGTAAATATCTTTGATAGCCCAGATACTGGATTTTTGAATTTCACATCATCTATTTATTCCGAACTAGGTGATAATGATATACAATACTTTCCGTTTATTTTAAATTGTACTGATTTTAGTCCATCAGTTTCTGTATTGTTATCTAGTTTTAATTGTAATAGCTTATCAGATTTAACCATTAATATAAGTCAAGATCCTTTTGAAGTTGATATGGATACAGCAACTTTTATTTCAGATGGTGGTTATTTTATTATCTCATCGATGAGTGTTGGTGATGTTATTGGTTCTGCTATCATGAGTTTAAATTTAAATACTTTTAATACTGATCTTATAGTTAATAGTATATTATCAAATTCAGAGATTATTGTGGAGGCAATTGACCAGCTTACTGGGGTTGTTCTTGGTACTTTTACAATAACAAATTTAATTGGTGGAGGTGTTGAAATAAATGCTGTAAGTCCGAATGATGGAAATAGTTATACCAATGGGAATAATTCCACAATAATTTTTTCTAATATTTTTCATAATCCAAGCTCCTCATCCTTAATTTTCACATCTAATATTACTTCTGAATTTGATACACTTTATCAAAATATATCACCTTTTGTTTTAAACTGTTCAATAAGTCCAACAGTTTTAATATCATTATCTGACTACAATTGTGTTTTAACAGATCTTACTATAATAGTTAGTCAAGATAATAATGAAGTAGATATAGATACCGCAATTTTTATATCTGATGCCGGGTCCTTCATTTTATCTTCATTGAATATTGGTGATAACATTGGTGTTGCTACTATGATCTTAAGTCTAAATACCTTTAATACAGATTTAATTGTTAATAGTATTGTGTCTTCCTCAGAAATTATTGTTCAATCTGTAGATCAGCTGACAGGAGCTATTCTTGGAACATTTACTGTATTAAATTTACCTGGCTCTGGTGTAAGGATTGTTGCTATCAGTCCAGATGACGGAAATAGTTTCACCAGTGGACACCTTTCAACAATTACCTTTAATAATATTTTTCTTAGTCCAAATACTGGCTTTATTAATTTTACATCTGAAATTATCTCTGAGACTGGAGATATAGATATTCAGAATTTTTTATTAATATTAAATTGTACAGACTTCTCACCAACATTTACAGTGTCATTATCTGATTTAAATTGTGGAGTTTTAGCTGCTTTAACAATAAGTATTAGTCAAGACAGTAATGAAGTAGATATGGATACAGCTTTATTCACTTCTAATGCTGGATCATTTACAATATCTTCAATGAGTACAGGTGATAATATTGGTACTGCTTCTATGATTTTAGGTCTCAATACATACAATACTAATTTAATTGTAAATAGTTTTGTTTCTTCCTCACAAATTATTGTTGAAGCTGTCGATCAAATTACGGGAGTGGTAATTGGATCCTTTACAATAACAAATTTAATTGGTGGTGGTACAGAGATTCTTGCGATTAGTCCTGATGATGGTAATTTATTTACAAATGGAAATAGTTCAGTAATATCTTTTACAAATGTTTTTACTATATCTTCTTCTGGGCCTTTATCTTTTACTTCAAATATTTTGTCTGAGCTTGGTGATATAGATATTCAATCATCCTCATTTACTATCGGATCAGTCTCGTCATATTTTACAATAGTTAGTTGTGATAGTTACTTATGGAATGGTAGTATCTTTGGTAGTTCTGGAATATATGTTGATACTATGTCAAATGTGCTTGGTTGTGATAGTATAGTAACCCTTAACTTAACAATTAATGATAGTTATTCTGGCTCATTAGATGTTACATCTTGTGATGACTTTACATGGGATGGAGTTGTTTATAACTCAACAGGAGCATATATTAATATTTATACTAGAATAAATGGTTGTGATAGTACAATAACTTTAAATTTAACGATTAATAACAGTTACTCACGCACAATAGATATAACTGCTTGTGATAACTTTACATGGGATGGATTTGTTTATGATTCAACAGGATTATATACTAACACCTATTTTGATATAAATGGATGTGACAGTACGTTAACTCTAAACTTAACAATTAATGATAGTTATTCAGGCTCTGTAGATATTACTGCTTGTGATGACTTTCTTTGGGATTTAGTAGTTTATGATTCAACAGGATCATATACTAATTTTTATACTGATTTAAATGGTTGTGATAGTATTGTAACATTAATTTTAACAATTAACAATAGTTCTTCAAGCTTTGATACTGTTGCAGTTTGTTATAATTATTTATGGAACGGAATACTCTATGACTCTAGTGGTGTTTATGTTGATACTATTTTAAATAACGTTGGATGTGATAGTGTAATCCTTTTAAATTTAAGCATAAATTCAAATTTTTCAAATAATGTAATCACTGCATGTAATAGTTTTCTCTGGAACGGTGTTATCTATGACTCTACTGGTATTTATATTGATACTTTAATTAATACTTTTTTATGTGATAGTATTGTCAGTATTGATTTGACTATTGATTCTTCTTCTTTAAGTATAGATAGCGTAATTGTATGTGATTCATATTTATGGAATGGAGAAACTTACGATACTAGTGGTGTTTACTATCTTGGAGGTCGAGTTAATAATTATGCAATGAGCTTTGATGGAATAAATGATAATGTAATTTTAGATCCAACACCAGCATTTGGACCAACAACAACATCAGATTTTACAATTAGTATTTGGGTTAATCCAAATATTTCTCATTCTGGAATGATTGTAAGTCAGTATGAAAATACAATTCCGAATAATAGTAATTATTTTTTATCAATTAACTCTAGTAACTCATTCCGGATTTCAGGTAATGCTACTAATTATTATGATTTTGGTCTAGTTAATATTGGTACTTGGCAATATGTATCTCTAGTTTTTCACTCTAGTGGTTTAGTAGAGACTTATATTAATGGTATTGCTTCAGGCTCTTCAACATTAAATTTATTAAATACTATTAGTTCAATGCCCTTACAGATAGGTGATTTTCTTACAGGTGGATGTACTGGATGTATTGGGCCTTTTAGTGGCAAGTTAGATAATATTGATATATGGAATACATCACTTTCACAACAAGAAATTCAAGATAATATGCTGTGTTCGCCAGTTGGTAATGAAAATAATTTAGTTGGATATTGGAATTTTGAAGAAGGAGTTGGTACAACGGCATATGATTTAACTTCAAACCTAAATGATGGTGTAATAAATGGAGCAATTTATAATTCAGATGCTCCTAATCAGTCTTGTTCTCTAAATAGTATAAATGGGTGTGATAGTATTGCTGCTTTATTTTTAACAGTAAACTATACTTTATCAGTAATAGATACCATAATTGCATGTGATAGTTTGCTTTGGAATGGTTCAAACTATTTTAATTCAGGCATATATATTGATACACTTATAAGCTCTACAAGCTGTGATAGTATTGTGACTATTGATCTAACTATCATTAATAGTAGTTCAAGTTCTAATGTAATAACAGCGTGTAATAGTTACATTTGGAATGGTATTACATTTAGCTCTAGTGGGATTTATGATACTATTCTAGTTAATATTGCGGGTTGTGATAGTTTTACTGAAATTTATTTAACAATTATACCATCAGTATATTATAATTTGTCTATTCATTCTTGTGGTAACTTTAACTGGAATGGAAATATTTTAAATACTTCAGGAATATATATTGATACTTTAATAAGCTCTACAAATTGTGACAGTATTGTTACATTAGAATTATTAATTACTGATGATATTAGAATTGTTCCAACATTATTTAATGTTAGCTGCTATGGAGAGTCAACAGGTCAGATTAATTTGAATATAAATGCTGGTTCTCCACCATTTACATTTCAGTGGTCTAATGGCGCGATTACTGAAGATATCTTTAATTTGTTAGGAGATTCAATATATTCATGTTCAATTATTGATAGTTCAGGCTGTATTCTTGATACAAATTTCTTTATTTCTCAACCTAGTATATTAAATGTTATTGAAAATATAAATAATATTAGTTGTTATGGTGGAAATGATGGAAGTATAGTCTTGAATATTAATGGAGGTGTAGTCCCATACATTACTAATTGGGGTGCTATTGATACATTTAATTTAGTTTCAGGGTATTATAATTACTTTGTTACAGATTCTAATGGATGTTTTGTAAATGACTCTGTTGAAGTTACACAAGAAAATCCTATACTTATAGATATACTAACAGAAAATATCCAATGTTTTGGACAGTCAACAGGCTCAATAGATATAAATGTTCTTTCAGGTTCTGGTGTTCCAGGCTATTCTTATGAATGGATTGGTCCAAATTTATTTTCATCAACATTTGCTGATATAAATAATCTTTTTGCTGGAAATTATTTTTTAACTATTATTGATGCTAATTTATGTCAACTTGATACTATTATTACTTTAACACAGCCTATCAATATAGCTCAAAATACTGATATACAAACCTCTGATTTTAATGGCTTTAATATACGTTGTAAGGGTGATAATAGTGGTTGGGTATCTGTTCTAGTTTCAGGAGGTTATGAGCCTTATTCATATTCTTGGTCTAATCTATCAACCTCTGATTCAATATATGATTTAATAGCAGGGACATATATTTTAGAGGTTACTGATAGTCTTGGTTGTATTATAGTTTTTGATTTTCCATTAATAGAGCCTTCAGAAGTTCTATCCAGTACAATTTTACCAACTACTGATTACAATGGGTATAATATTAGTTGTTATGGTTTTAATGATGGAGCTATACTAGGATTAGCTAATGGAGGAGTTCCTGATTATACTTATTATTGGAATTCTATTTTATCGATTGATAGTATTTCAGATCTTTTTGTTGGAGATTATGAATTAACTGTATATGATAAAAATAATTGTGTGTCAAGCAGTAATATCACAATTATTGAACCTGATTCATTATATTTAATTGTTGATCAATATACAGACACATGTTTCAAAGGTGTTGGTAGCGCTGAGGTAAATGTTTTTGGAGGAGTAACTGCATATTCATTTCTTTGGAGTAATGGTTCTCTTTTACCAATTATTTCCGATTTTAGTCAAGGTACTTATCAAGTAATAGTTAATGATGCTAATTTCTGTCAAATTGAGGGTTCTGCTACTATTTTAAACTTACCTAGTCCAATAATAGATTTCGAAATCTATCCAAATAATCAGCGTTTATTTGATCAATTTGATGATCCATTAATTTTTATTGACTACACAGATGGTATTTGGCAAGATATAATTTCTTGGAATTGGGATTATGATGATGGTAGCTTTGGAATTGATTCAATTTCTTATCATTCATATAGTGAAACCGGAAATTACATGGTTATTCTTACAACAATATCAGAATATAATTGTGTTGACACGCTATCAAAATTGGCTATAATAACAGATTATAATTTATTTATTCCAAATGCTTTTACTCCTTTTTCTAGTGATGATGAGTTAAATAATATTTTTAAGCCATATGGAACTGGAATTATATCATATGAAATGGAGATTTTTTCTAGATGGGGAGAAATGTTATTTTCCTCAGATAATTTAGATTTTGGATGGGATGGCACCTCCAGCAAAGGTAATCAAGTACCAGTTGGTATATATATATATGTAATTGAAGCAGAAAATGTATATGGCGAGACATTTAAATATAATGGTCAAGTTAAATTAATAAGATAGCAAGTAACTGACAATTATTCAGTTAAATGTTAAGTTTGTCATGGCTTTTATCTATGGCACACATTTTGCAAATCTATAAACTAAATAATAAAATAAATCAAAAATGAAAAAAGGTAATATTAATGTTCAAACTGAAAATATTTTTCCAATAATCAAGCAGTTTCTTTATTCTGACCATGAGATATTTTTAAGAGAATTAGTTTCTAATGCAGTTGATGCAACACAAAAAATGAAAACTCTTAAGACAGTTGGAGAGTTAGATTCAGATGTTAAGAAATTAAGAGTAGAAGTGTTATTAGATAAAGAGGCTAAAACTTTAACTATCAGAGATAATGGTATTGGAATGACTGATAAAGAATTAGATAAATACATTAATCAGATTGCATTTTCAGGAGCTGAAGAATTTGTGAATAAATATAAAGATGCCGATACAAAAAATTCAATAATTGGACATTTTGGTTTAGGTTTTTATTCTGCATTTATGGTAGCAAAAGAAGTTGAGATAATTACAAAAAGTCAATTACCAAATAGTAAGCCTGTTAGATGGGTTTGTGATGGTTCTCCAAACTTTACAATGGATGAGGCTAAGAAAAAAACAAAAGGAACAGATGTCGTGTTGCATATAGCGGATGATTCAGTTGAGTTCTTGGAAGAACAAAGAATTTCTACTATTTTAAATAAATATTGTAAGTTTTTACCTGTTGCAATTAAATTTGGTACAAAAACGGATAAGATTGATGATCCAAAAGGTAAAAAAGATGATAAAGGAGAAATTGTAAAGATTGATAAGGTCTCAGATAATATTATAAATAATACTAAGCCTGCCTGGACAAAGGCTCCTGCTAATTTAAAAGATGAACATTATAAAAGCTTTTATAAAGAGTTATATCCTATGGAATTTAATGATCCATTATTCCATATTCATTTAAATGTTGACTTTCCTTTTAATTTAACTGGTATACTTTACTTTCCTAAGTTGAAAAATAATTTAGAAGTCCAGAAAAATAAAATTAATCTCTATAGTAATCAGGTTTTTATAACAGATAATGTAGAGAATATTGTTCCAGAATTTCTAACTCTTTTGCATGGTGTTATTGATTCACCTGATATTCCTTTAAATGTTTCGAGATCTTATCTTCAAGCTGATGGTAATGTTAAAAAGATAGCTAGTCATATAACAAAAAAAGTAGCAGATAAGCTTGCTAATATGTTTAAGAAAGATAGAAAAGATTTTGAGCAAAAATGGGATGATGTTAAGGTTTTTATTGAATATGGAATGTTAACCGAGCAGAAGTTTTATGATAAAGCAAAAGAATTTTCTTTATATAAAAATACAGCTGGTATCTATCATACGTTTAATGAGTATCTGGAGAAAGTTAAAGAATCTCATAAAAATAAAGATGGTAAAACAATTATATTATATACTAACGATGCTGTAGAGCAGCATAGTTTTGTGAAATCAGCAACTGATAAAGGCTATGAAGTTTTAGAACTTGGAGGTCCTTTAATTAGTCATTTAATAAGTAGACTTGAAAGTGAAAATACTGATGTTCAATTTGCTAGAGTTGATGCTGATATTATTGATAAATTAATTGAAAAAGAAGAGTCTACTGTTTCTAAGTTAACTGAAAAAGAACAAGAGAAACTTCAGAAAATGATTGAAGAAGAAGTAGATAAGAATAAATTTACTGTTCAACTTCAAAATATGTCTGTTACTGATGCCCCTGTTGTGATTACTCAAAGTGAATTCATGCGAAGAATGAAGGAACAACAACAACTTTCAGGAGGCGGCGGAATGCAAATGTTTGGTTCTATGCCTGAATCATATAATTTAGCAATTAATTCAAACCATGATCTTATTGGAAAGGTTCTTAATGAAAAGACAAAGAAGAAAAGAGTTAATTTGATTAATCAGCTTCTTGATCTAGCATTACTATCTCAAGGAATGTTAAAAGGGGAGGATTTAACGAATTTTATATCTAGAAGTGTTAATATTATAAAGTAATTATTTTCGCTAAATATTAAAAGGAAGTAGCTTTTTAGTTACTTCCTTTTTTATTTTAAATACTTAGTGAAGTATGAAGGGTAGGAAAGGTTTTTTTTGGATTTAATACAGAATATTTTAGTTGCTGTTTTGGCTGTTATTAAAACTTCTTCCTTTTCAGTGATTATAATAAAATTATCTACATTGGTTTTTTTATTATTAATTTCAATTTCTCCGTCTAATATGTAAAGCGAGTACATCTCATTTTCTTTGTTTTGAATTTTATATTCTTCATTTCTCAAATATAATTCATATACTTCCACACCTTCTGAATCAATTTTTATGGTAGCGTTATTACCTATCAGTTTTTTTGTTTTACCCTTAAGATTAAATTCCTCTTTTTTATAGTCTTGATATTCTGCTTTCTTGTTAAGGCTTTTATCTAAGTTAGGGTCAAACCATATTTGAAAAATTGCTGCATCTTTATTTAAGGCTTCTGAGTGTGATACTCCTGATCCTGATTTAATTACTTGAATATCTCCTTCTTGCAGATCTATCCATTTTGTTAAGAGTGTATCATAGTGACGTATACTGCCTTTTAATACAAAGGTGATTATTTCAAAGCCTTTATGTGGATGTAGGCCTATTGTGCTATTTTTTTTTGCCTTGGCGTATGCCCAGTAAAAAATATTTGAATACGGCTGTGTTTCTCCACCATCTTGTGGAAATCCTATGGGTTTGTTTTCAATAATATCTCCACCATTAAATTCTCCTTGTGCCTGTTTGTTTTTTGGTATTATTTCTATCATTTATATTTTTACTGTTAGGATCTCTTCAATTCTTGTAGTATATGAGGGAGATAATTGCTCTTGTTTCATTTTCCAGCTACTGTTAAACCCTTGTGTTGCTATTTTAATAGTGTCTTTTCCCATGTTATTGTTTATTACATCAAAAACATTAGATATTTTTTGATATTTACCTGTGTTTTTAGTGTCTTCAAATAAATTTAGCTGTACTTGATTCTTGGGAATTATTTTACTAACAATTACTCCAGCCTTTTTATATATATATTCTTTTTTATAAATCATCTTTAAACCTCGTAGAGCTTCTTTGATTACCGTTTGATTGTCATTAGTTGCCTGACTTAATTTTAATGCAATATTGCCATAGTATTGTTTTTGCTTAGGATTGAATGGGTTAGTATATAAGAAGACTCTTATTTCTGTTGTAGCTGACTGTTGTTTTCTTAGTTTTTCACTACATCTAGCTGCAAAGGTGCTTACTGCTTGGGAGAGGTGATTATAGTCCGATGTAGGCTTTCCTAACGATCTTGAAGTGCAAATATTTTTTTTTATTTGTTTTTTATTTTCTAGAGGTAAGCATGCTATCCCTTTTAATTCATGTACTATTCTTAGTCCTACTATTGATAGTTTTTTCCTTATCCATGATTCATCGATACAAATTAACTGGTATGCTGTATTGATGCCATAACTATTAAGAAGCATAGCGGATCTATTCCCAATTCCCCATATATCTTCGACAGCTGTTTTCTGTAAGACTTTTTTAATAATATCTTTTTTTTGTAGTATAAAAACACCCGATTTAGTGTATTTTTTTGCAATCTGGTTAGCAAGTTTTGCCAGAACTTTAGTTTCTGCGATCCCAATACAAACTGGTATTCCTGTCCATTTTTTTACTTTTTTACTAAGTGTTTTTGCATATTTAGTTAAATCTCCATTTTGACAATCAAGAAATGCTTCATCAATAGAATATATCTCAATATCTTTACTATTTTTTTTGAGTATCGACATTACTCTATTTGACATATCTCCATATAAAGCAAAGTTGGTAGAGAAGACATTAACATTATATTTTTTAAACTCCTCTTGTCTTTTATAGGCAGGTTCACCCATTTTGATTCCTATTTTTTTTGCCTCATTGCTTCTTGCAATTACACATCCATCATTATTTGATAGTACTACAACAGGCTTTTTTTCTAGCTCAGGTCTAAAAACGCGCTCGCAAGACGCATAGAAATTATTACAATCAACAAGTGCAATCATCTAGCTTTGTGAATGATATGTGTTATGATACCCCATATTTGAAAATCCATAGCTTCATTAATTTGAATCGGAGAAAAGCTGTCATTTTCAGGCATTAAATAAATGCTTTCATTATTTACAGCTAGGCGCTTTACAGTAAACTCTCCATCAATTACAGCAAGCACAATATCATTATGTTTTGGATTAAGGGACCGATCTACAATCATAATATCGCCTGTATTAATTCCTGCTTTTGTCATTGAAGTTCCCTCAACCTTTACACAGAAAGTTGCCTCTTTATTTTTTACAATATAATCTTGTAGATTTATTTCCATTTCAATAAAGTCATCAGCAGGAGAGGGGAATCCAGCAGGTACTAGAGGCTCTGCTAGTTTAATCTCATCTAAGTTTAATTGCTTAAAACTGTGAAAAGACACTTTATCTTCTGTGTTTTCTTTACTTAATTTCATGTCTATAAAATAAAGGATTTATTTTATAATAGATTGACTCTATTTGAATAAATAAATGGTTTTTTTTCACACTATTTTAATTGTTAATTGATAATTTTGCATAAAATATTGAAATTATAGTATTATGAAGTTAACACTTTCAGAAAGAGACTTAGATAGAGTGATTGAAATGGCTTGGGAGGATAGGACTCCATTTGAAGCGATTGATTATCAATTTAATTTAGCAGAAGAAGATGTTATAAAGCTAATGCGTCAGGAGTTAAAACGTTCAAGCTTTAATTTATGGAGAAAGAGAGTTAATAGTGGTGTTAGTAGTAAGCATGCTAAGAAAAGAAGTTCAGAGATTAGTCGATTTAAATGTAGCAGACAAACATCCATCTCTATGAATAAAATTTCTAAGAGATAATGCAGTTTTCACAAGAAGATATTAAGTTGCTCAATAAGATTAAGAGACTGAATTTAATTAACTCTGTAACAGGTATTAAGCCAGCTAATTTAATTGGAACTTTTTCTAAAAAAAACTCTAATCTAGCTATTATAAGTTCCGTAGTTCATTTAAGTAGTAATCCGCCTTTATTATCTTTTATGCTAAGGCCCGATCATAAGGTTCCTAGACATACATTTGAGAATATTAAAGAAACAGGTATTTTTACTATTAATAATATTACTAACGATTTTATTGATAATGCACACTACACTTCCGCTAAGTTTGAGAGAGAGGTCTCTGAATTTGAGCAATGTAATCTAACTGAAGAGTATTTATTTAATTTTAAAGCACCCTTTGTAAAAGAGAGTAATTTAAAATTAGGGATGAAATATATTGAAAGTGTTTTTATTAAGAGTAGTGATACTGTAATGGTTATAGGTCAGATTGAGCATATTGATGTTTCTGATATTGCATTGGAAGAAACTGGTTGTATTAATTTAGAAAAACTAGCTTCTGTGGGTATCTCTGGTCTAAATGCATATTACGACCTTAGTAAGGTAAAAGATATTCCATATGCAAGAGTTGAGAATGTACCTAAATTAAAGAAATAATTTTATTTAATTATAAATTTAGAACAGCTATTATTTAGTTTCAAAAAATAAATTCCTGGATTAATTTTACTAATATTAATTTTATGAGTAAAATCAGATTTTATAGATTTTAAGATAGTTTGGCCATAAATATTAAATATCTCTACATATCCATAATTATTCCCCTGAATATTTAATAGATATTTAGTGGGGTTAGGGTAAATTAATAATTCATTTGAAATATCAAAATTTGTAGCACTTATTAAAGACGAATCACTACTGTATAGGCTTAGACCTCCTGAGTAGTTGCCAATTACAAAATCTGGTTTTTGATCATTATTAATATCATTTATTGCTACTCTTGATTTGCTACCATCTGAAATAGAGAGAGCAGAAATTGAATCAAACGTTCCAGTGAGATTATTATCGATATTATTGTATTTATAAATTTCACCTGTGAATGAGCCTGAATATAATTCAAAGAGTCCATTATTATCAAATAATGTTGGGCTACTATATCCGGTACTTATAATAGTATTTTCAATATCAATTCCTCCAAAGTTACTAATGATAGAATCAAAGATAGGATTATTAGTATTACCAGTATTTTGACAATAATTTATACTGCCATCTTGCTCTCCAATAATAATATCAAGAAGACCATCTCTATTTATATCAATTATTTGTGGGCTAGCAAAATAGCCGATATCGATATTTTTATAATTGGGCTCAGAAAGTATAAAGGATGCAGGATTAGCTCCTGTATTAGTGAAAAAATGTAATTTTCCATTAGCATCCCCTAAGATCATGTCATCATCATTATCACCGTCTAAGTCTCCAAATGTAGGAGTGAGGTTTAGTGCTGGAATATTTAAATTTATATTTAAGTTTAAGCTGGAAATATTTTGCCAATCTCTGTTTTCTAATTCATATCTAGGCGTATTTATTGTTCCAGTATTTGTGAATAATGCTAGAGATGATCTCGGATTTCCGCCTATTTGATGATATCCGTAATTTCCTACAATAATATCTGCTAACCCATCATTATTATGATCAAAAAATGCGGGATAACTTCCTGCGCCTAGGTCAATCATTTCTTGTTGGAGAAAGTTTTTTTGTATAAAATTAAAATCAATATTTGTATTTGATCCAATATTTTCATACATCCAACAGCTTTCAAAATTCTCTGAGTTATTTTCGCTGTTTGAGGTTACAATTAAATCTTTCTTTCCATCACTGTTAACATCAAGATAAAATGCAGCAGGGAAAATATCCATATCAACTGCTATTGTATTTGACGTGTTTGAAGGGAATAATGAATCTACTGAAATCATGTTAGCATTTTGACTATTTCCCCCGTTGATTATCAAGTTTAAATTATTAAAACTAACATCTCCAAGGATTAAGTCTTTATCATTATCATTATCAATATCAAAACATAATAATGTTGAGCCTGCATGTTTTTGTTTTGTATTATTACCTCCTGTTATAGGGGGACATTGACAATTTTGACAGTTTAAAGTATAATTATTTAGTCCTTCATAAAAATTACCCCAACAACCACTCTCAAGTTTAAAAGCTACTGTGTCACAATTACCAGTCAGTTCCATAGCGAGGTTTTTATGATACTCAATAAACCCACCCGTAATTTTAAATGTTAAAATATCTAAATCACCGTCATTATCAATGTCAACAATAGCAGGAATGTCAACAGGGCTAACAAATATATTAGTGTTTAGTGAGCCGTAATTTGAAAAAACTAGCTGAGTTACTAGAGAAAAAGATAGATTAGATGAAGATGTGTTTTCAAATATAGCAATCCCACTAGAAGAATAAGAATAAATGTCATTCTTCCCATCGCAATTATAGTCAGCGAAAATCACCCAATCTCGAAGTTTGGGGAATAAATCTTTATATTTAGGAGCAAATACATACTGATTATTTTTTTTTATAAAAGGTATAAGTTTATTTCCAGATCTATCAAAAACAATCAGATCTTTTTCTCCGTCTAAGTTAATATCCATTTCATTAAATTGAGCAGCATTAATTCCTCCAGCCCAGGCATGATTAAATTTTAAATTATTTTCAATAACTTTAATAGAAGTATCTCTAAATAAATCATTTTGACTAAAAGTTTGATGACTAATAAAAATTAAAAAAAATAAATTGAGTAGCTTGTGCATGTGAAATTCAATTAATGAGTTGCAAAGATATCAATAAGATGTATTAAACGAAAAGTAATAGAGTTAAAACCTTACAGATTCAATATACTGGTTTCCTCTTCTTAGAATTATCATAATTAGTAGGAAAAGATTATATTTGCCGCTCTAAAAAAATAAGACTATGCAAAATAGAAATTTCATTAAAGTAGTTGCAATTGTTTTTGCAATCATATGTGTTTATCAATTATCTTTCACATTTGTAGCTGATAAAGTAGAGAATGATGCAATAAAATATTCTGAAAATTTCCCTGAAGAAGAAAGGTTAATAAAAGAAAAACAATACCTAGATTCAATTAATTCTGAAGAGGTGTATGACATACTTTTAGCTCAATATACATATGCTGATTGTAAGCAGAGAGAATTAAATTTAGGGCTTGATTTAAAAGGGGGAATGAATGTTACTTTAGAAGTTATGGTTGTTGATGTTTTAAAAGCATTAGCAAATAACACTAAAGATGAAGTTTTTAATAATGCTATTAGTAATGCGAAATTAGCCCAAGAAGATAGTCAAAAAGATTTTGTTACATTATTTGGAGAAGAATTTGAGAAACTATCTCCTTCTAATGGAATGGCTGTTCTTTTTACATCTCAATTAAAAGAGAAAGTTAAAATTAACTCTACAAATTCAGAGGTTATAGAAGTTTTAAGTTTAGAAGTTGAAGATGCAATTAATAGATCTTTTAATATCTTAAGAAGTAGAATTGACAGATTTGGTGTAACTCAGCCTAATATTCAAAGGCTTGAAACTGCAGGCAGAATTTTAGTTGAATTACCTGGTATTAAGGATCCAGAGCGTGCTAGAAAATTATTACAGTCTACAGCGCAGTTAGAGTTTTGGGAAACTTATGAGTACAGAGAGTTATTTCAATCTTTAGAACAAGTTAACGCTTACTTAAAAGAAACAAATGAATTAAATGACACCCTTAGTATTGAAGAATTAATTGACAGTCCTCCTGTAGCTGATAAAAAGAAAGAATTGCTTTTAGACGATATTAGTTCAGAAGAACTGATTTCAGAAACTGATGATTTACTATCAGATTTAGAGTCTGATTCTTCTGTTTCAGATTCCTCTGAAAGTTTATCTTTTGAAGAATTTGCTGTTGATAATCCTTTATATTCTGTTCTCTATCCTAATGTTGATCAGCAAAATCAAATACAAGAAGGCCCAGTAGTTGGTTTTTGTGCATCAAAAGATACTAGTCAATTAAATAAATATTTAAAGGACCCCGCAGTTCTTAAATTTCTTCCTGTTGATGTTAGGTTTTCTTATACTGTTAAGCCATATGATAGTGAGGGTAAATTTGTTCAACTTGTAGCTTTAAAAGTTACTAATAGAGACGGTTTAGCTGCTATGGAAGGTAATGTAGTGACCGATGCAACACAAAGTTTTGGTCAATATAATTCATCTGCAGAAGTTTCAATGTCTATGAATCAAGAAGGAGCTAAACAATGGAAAAGATTAACTGGTGAAAATATTGGAAGAAGTGTTGCTATTGTACTTGATGGCTATGTGTATTCTTACCCTACTGTTCAAAGTGAAATTGCAGGGGGAAGATCATCTATTACAGGAAACTTTTCTGTTAATGAAGCAAAAGATTTAGCAAATATTTTAAAGTCTGGAAAATTACCTGCTCCAGCTCGAATAATTGAAGAAGCAATTGTTGGTCCTTCTCTAGGGGAAGAGGCTATAAGTTCTGGATTACAATCATTTATTTTTGCTTTAATCCTTGTATTGTTTTACATGATATTTTACTATAGTGGTGCAGGGCTAGTATCTAACGTTGCCTTACTAGCTAACATATTTTTTATCTTTGGAGTGTTATCCTCTATTGGAGCTGTACTAACTCTTCCGGGAATTGCTGGTATTATTTTAACAATTGGTATGTCCGTTGATGCTAATGTCTTAATCTATGAAAGAATTAGAGAAGAGTTAAGAAATGGAAAGGGTTTAAGACTTGCTATTACTGATGGGTACAATAGTGCATACAGTTCTATTATTGATGCAAATGTGACAACACTATTAACTGGTATTGTATTATATACATTTGGAACTGGACCTATTAAAGGTTTTGCTACTACACTTATAATAGGTATCGTTACTTCTCTTTTTGCAGCAATCTTTATTACTAGATTAATTATTTCTGCTCGTTTAAAGAAAGATAAAAATATTTCATTTGCTACGAAATTAACTGATGGAGCATTTAAAAATATTAATATTGATTTTGTAGGAAATAGAAAAAAATTCTATGCTATATCTTCAATACTAGTTATAGTAGGTTTAGGATCCTTATTTACAAAAGGTCTAAATTATGGTGTTGATTTTGTTGGTGGTAGAACCTATGTAGTTAGGTTTGATAACGATATAAATAATGAAGATTTAAGAGAAAATTTATCTGCTGTTTTTGTTGATGAAGACGGTCTAAATTACTCGCCGCAGGTGAAAACTTTTGGTGATAATAATCAAGTTAAGATTACAACATCATTCATGATTGATAATAATGATATTTCTACTGATATAGTTGTAGAGTCTAAATTAACTGAGGGTTTAACTAGCATGAACTTAGGCTATGAAATTATGAGCTCCCAGAAGGTAGGTCCTACTATTGCTGATGATATTAAGGATGCTGCAGTTTGGTCTGTTCTCTTTTCTCTACTTATTATCTTTTTATACATACTATTAAGATTTAGAAAATGGCAATTTAGTCTTGGTGCAGTTGCAGCAGTTTTTCATGATGTTATAATTGTCTTATCAGTTTTCTCAATATTTTATGGTATTCTTCCTTTTTCATTAGAAATAGATCAGGCTTTTATTGCAGCTATTTTAACAATTATTGGGTATTCACTTAATGATACTGTTGTAGTATTTGATAGAGTTAGAGAGTATATGAATTCATATAAGAAAAAAGAAATTTTTGAATTAATAAATAGTTCTCTTAATAGTACATTAAGTAGAACTATAAATACCTCGTTAACAACATTTGTTGTTCTGTTAATAATTTTCATTTTTGGGGGAGAGGTGATAAGAGGGTTTATGTTTGCTTTAATGGTTGGAGTAATGGTAGGTACTTACTCATCATTATTTGTTGCATCACCAATTATGCTTGATACATTAAAAAAGAAAGTAGAGAAGTCTTCTAGAAAATAGTTTCTTTTTATTAAGTTTATATTACGTTTAAAAAAAATCCTATGATATTATTTATTGGAGGACCAGAAATTATTATAATTCTTTTATTTGTTGTTATGTTCTTTGGTTCAAAGAAAATCCCTGAACTTGCTAGATCATTAGGACAGACTATTCGTGAGGTTAAAGATGCATCAAATGAAATTAAGAAAGAAATAAGAGATAGTGCTTCTAATATAAAAGATGAATTCGATATCAATAAATAATGAATACTTTATTATTTATTAGCGCTGGTCTTATTTTACTTTATATTGGTGGAGAAATGCTTGTTAAAGGTTCTGTAGCAATTGCTGTAAAAGCTCGTATATCTAAATTAGTAGTCGGAATGACTGTTGTTTCGTTTGCAACTTCTGCTCCTGAGTTATTCGTTAGTTTGAAAGCTATTTTCTTAGATAGTAGTGATATTGTTTTTGGTAATGTTATTGGATCTAATATTGCGAATATTGCATTAGTTTTATCTTTAACTTCTATTATTGTTAATATAGATATCTCTAAGAAAACTCTAAATATTGATTATCCGTTTTTATTAATATCTTCAACTCTAATAGGTTTTATTTTATTTTATTTTAATTCTATTCCTCAGTTCTTTGGAGTAATTTTATTAGCAGTTTTATTTTTCTTTTTGATATATATGGTTAAGAAATCTAGAATTGAACAACAGGAGTCTAATTCAGAACTAACTTATCAAGCGAGCTTATCAACATTCAAGAATGTTTTAATGCTTATCTTCGGTATTTTATTATTAAAGTTTGGTGCAGATTTTTTAGTAAAAGGAGCAATAGATATAGCTGAATATTATAATATTTCAGAAAGAGTAATAGCAGTTACAATTATAGCTATAGGGACAAGTATTCCTGAATTAGTTACATCTATTATAGCAGCTCTAAGAAAAGAAGTTGATCTTGCTGTTGGAAATATTGTTGGTTCTAATTTATTTAATTTATTAGCTGTCTTAGGTACCACAGCTCTTTTTAAAAATATCATTGTTAGCGATCCTAATATTTTCATGGATTATATATTTATGCTTTTTTTAACTGTTGTACTTGGATTTTTCATGTATTTCTTGCCAAAGGAAAAAATTACAAGACTAAAAGGAATCATCTTACTTTTGATTTATATTACCTATCTTATTTATTCAATAAATTCGTAATAAATACCTAAGCTTCTTTAACTGTTTTGACAATTCTTCCAGCTATTTTATAAGGGTCTCCATTAGATGCTGGGCGTCGATCTTCAAGCCAGCCTTTCCATCCTTGTTCAACTGTAATAATAGGTATTCTTATTGAAGCTCCTCTATCAGAAATTCCAAAACTAAAATCAGTAATTGATGCAGTTTCGTGAAGACCAGTAAGTCTTTGCTCATTAAACTCACCATATACTTCAATATGCTCTTTAGTTACAGGTCTAAAAGCTTCACAGATTTTCTCATAAACTTCTTGTGAGCCACATGTTCTTAAAGTAGTATTTGAGAAATTAGCATGCATTCCTGAGCCGTTCCAATCTCCTTTAATTGGTTTTGGATGATATTCAATATAATAACCATATCTTTCAGTTAGTCTATCTAGTAAATATCTTGCAATCCAAATTTCATCACCTGCCTTTTTTGCTCCTTTGGCAAATAATTGAAACTCCCATTGGCCGCTAGCAACTTCTTGATTAATTCCTTCAAAATTTAAACCAGCTTCAATACACAAGTCTGCGTGCTCTTCAACAAAATCTCTACCGTGAGTATTTCTACCTCCAACTGAGCAATAGTACATTCCTTGAGGGCCAGGGTATCCTCCAACTGGAAACCCTAAAGGAAGTTGAGTTTGTGTATCCATTATGAAATATTCTTGCTCAAAGCCAAACCAGAAATCAGCATCATTATCATCTATTAAAGCTCTTGCATTAGATGAATGGGGAGAGCCATCAGCATTTAGAACTTCCGTCATTACTAAAAATCCATTAATCCTATCAGGGTCAGGGTACACAGCAACAGGTTTTAATAAACAATCAGAAGAGCCCCCTTTAGCTTGTTTGGTTGAGCTGCCATCGAAAGACCATATTGGGCAATCTTTGATATTACCAGAGAAGTTTTCAACTACTTTTGTTTTACTTCTCATGTTCTGAGTTGGTTTATATCCATCTAGCCATATATACTCGAGTTTAGTTTTCATCTGATTAAAATATTTTTTATTATTAGTAGAAAATTATTCTTTTTAGTTTGTTTATTACTGTTTAATCTAACTTATTAAGTTACTACAAAAATTAAATTTATTTTTAGTTCAACGTCATAATTATGATTTATTTTTTTTTTAATTATTAATACTTTATTAACACCTCATTGTTTTTATATAAAAAAATCATTCTTAAATATTAGAAATTATTGCTTATTTTAGCGTTAAATTTAATTGTAAAAACAATGAATACATTCTTAAAAATTTCTTTAACATTCTTCATCTTGATTGCCTCATTTGGTAATATTTATTCTCAGAAGAAGAGTAAAAAAATGTTGAAAGCAGACTTAGCTTTTGATGCAGAGCAATATAATAAGGCTGCAGAGCTCTACAAGAAGGTTTATCAAAAAACGAAAAATCGAGCACTCAAATCAGAAATTATATTTAAACAAGCACAATGTTATAGATTATCTGGTAATATTAATAGAGCAGAATCATATTACAAAAGGGCAATAAAAGCAAAATATCCTGATGTTAATGTTTACTTGTTATATGCTGACATGCTTAGAATGAACGAGGATTATGATGAGGCAAAAATTCAATATCAAAAATACATTGAATTAAATCCATCTGATGTAAGAGGTGAACAAGGTTTGAAATCTTGTGAGTATGCAACAAGTTGGATTGAAAACCCTACTAGATACAATGTAGAGATTATGCCTTTAGTTAATTCTAGATTTGGAGATTTTTCTCCTGCTTTTGGGAATGGAGATTATACTGAGTTATATTTTACTTCATCAAGAAGTGGTGGCGTCTCTAATAAAATAGATGAAAGAACTGGAGAGAGCTATACAGATCTTTATTCATCTAGTATTAATAAAAAAGGTAAATGGAGTGTTCCAATCCTTATCGCTGAACCTATCAATTCTAATTCTAATGAAGGTTCTGTCTTTTTAAACAAGCGAGGAACTAATATGTATCTTACTAAATGTAGTGTTGAGAAAAAAAAATCAACTGGTTGTAGAATTTTTGTTTCTAGTCGTAAAGGAAAAATCTGGGGAGAACCAAAATTACTTCAAATAAAAGTTGACTCTTTAGGAACTATCGGTCATCCTACATTAAATAATGATGAAACTATTTTAATTTTTTCATCTGATATTTCTGGTGGTTATGGTGGTAAAGATTTATGGATGGTTACAAAAGAACAAAGAGGAAAATGGAGTCTTCCTAAGAATTTAGGTCCTGCTGTTAATACAAATGGAGATGAAATGTTTCCTGCACTTCATTCAGACGGTGCGTTATATTTTGCTTCTAACGGTCATATAGGTATGGGAGGTTTGGATATTTATAAATCAAATTTAGATGAGAATAATTTATATTCTAATATTATAAATTTAAAATCTCCAGTTAATTCTGCCGGTGATGATTTTGGAATGATTATTGAGTCTAATGGTGAAAGAGGTTACCTTACTTCAGATAGAGATGGAGGAAAGGGAGGGGATGATATTTATCAGTTTGAATTGCCTCCTCTTGTTTTTTCACTTAAAGGTATCGTGACTGATTCTAAAACAGGCGCTATTTTAACAAATGTTAGTGTTAAACTTTCTGGAAGCGATGGTAAAGCTTATGAAACAATTACTGATAACACTGGATCATATAAGTTTAATTTAAAACCTCTTACTTCATATGAGATTTTAGTTTCTAATAATGGATATCTTAACAAAAAATTAAATGAAACAACTGTTGGTATTGAGTTTAATAAAGTTTTTGTTTTAGATCCTATTCTTGACCCAGTTAAAAAAGAAATTATTCTGCCTAGAATTGAATATGATTTTGCTAAATGGGATTTAAGAAATAAATCTAAAGAAGATTTGGATATTCTTGCAGCGGCTTTAGAAGAAAATCTAAACGTAATAGTTGAATTAAAATCTCATACAGATTTTGTAGGAGATAATAGAAGTAATAAAGTGCTTTCTCAAAAAAGAGCAGATGCCTGTTTGAACTATCTAGTTTCTTTAGGGATAGATAAAGGTCAGCTTAAAGCTGTTGGTGCTGGAGAAAATGACCCTTTTGTGATTGAAAAAAATGATGGTAGATTTAAGGAAGGTGATGTTTTAACTAAATCTTATATAAATAAAATAAAATTTAGAAAAAATAAAAATAAAGCTCATCAATACAATAGGAGAACCTCATTTAAAGTATTAAGTGAAGATTATGTTTCTGAAAATAATAATAATAAATAAATTTCACATAAATTAAAAAAAAGCATCCTAATCTTAGGGTGCTTTTTTATTTTCAATTATGAATAGCAATAGATATAACCAAAGAGGAGTTTCGGCAGATAAAGAAGATGTACATAATGCTATTAAAAATGTTGATAAAGGATTATTTCCTAAAGCATTTTGTAAAATTGTGCCTGATTACCTAACTGGAGATGATGATTACTGTCTTGTAATGCATGCTGATGGTGCAGGGACAAAATCTTCTCTAGCTTATATGTATTGGAAAGAAACTAATGACTTATCTGTTTGGAAAGGCATTGCTCAAGATTCAATTGTTATGAATATTGATGATTTATTATGTGTTGGAGCTATTGATAATATTATGCTATCTTCTACAATTGGAAGAAATAAAAATTTAATTCCAGGATCTGTTATATCATCTATTATTAATGGAACTCAAGAATTACTTAAAGAATATTCTCATCATGGATTTAACATTATTTCTACTGGAGGAGAGACAGCTGATGTTGGTGATATTGTTAGAACTATTATAGTAGATACAACTGTAATAGCGCGAGTGAAGCGAAATAGTATAATTGATAACGCAAATATTAAATCTGGAAATGTAATTGTTGGTCTTTCTTCGTTTGGGAAATCTACTTATGAAAATGATTATAATGGAGGGATGGGTAGTAATGGCCTTACTTCTGCACGTCACGATGTTTTTTCAAAAGTACTAGCTACTAAGTATCCTGAGAGTTTTGACTCTCATGTTCCTGAGGACCTAGTATATTCTGGATCTAAAAATCTAACTGATAAAGTTCTAGGTTCTGAATTAGATGCTGGTAAATTAGTTCTTTCTCCTACTCGAACATACGCTCCAATTATAAAGAAAATATTAGAAGCACATCAAGAAGGTATTGATGGGATGATTCATTGTAGCGGAGGAGCTCAGACAAAAATTCTTCATTTTATTGATAATTTACATGTTATCAAAGATAATATGTTTGAGATACCTGTTTTATTTAATTTGATTCAAAAGGAATCATCTACTAGCTGGAAAGAAATGTATAAAGTTTTTAATATGGGACACAGAATGGAGTTATATGTTAATAAGAATATTGCACAATCTATAATAGAAATTTCAAAATCTTTTAATGTTGATGCTCAAATAATTGGAAGAGTAGAACAATCACCTATAAAAAAACTTACTATTAAAACTAAAGAAGGAAAATTTATTTATTAATATGTTAGACAAATTAGAAGCAATATATAAAAGATATTTAGATGTAGAAAAGTTAATTTCATCTGGCTCTGCTATGGATGATATGAAACTATATATTCAATTAAGTAAAGAGTATAAAGATCTAGATCCGATTATTAAAATTTATAAGATTTATGATAATTTACTTTCTAATATAGCTGAAGCTAAGGAAATTGTATCTACAGAGTCTGATATCGAAATGAAAGAAATGGCAAAGATGGAGCTCGATGATCTTTTACCAAAAGTTAATCCAATTGAAGAAGAAATAAAAGTATTATTAATACCTAAAGATCCTTCAGATGCCAAAAATGCTGTAATGGAAATTAGAGCTGGTTCTGGTGGTGATGAGGCTAGTTTATTTGCTGGTGATTTATATAGAATGTATAACGCTTTTTCACAATCAAAAGGATGGAGCATTGAGCTAATTGATATAGCTGAAGGTACTGCTGGCGGATATAAGGAGATAATTTTTAATATTTCTGGAGATGATGTATATGGTCAGCTGAAATTTGAGTCTGGAGTTCATCGTGTTCAGAGAGTTCCTCAAACAGAAACTCAAGGAAGAGTACATACTTCAGCAGCTTCTGTAATTGTTCTCCCTGAAGCTGAGGAATTTGATGTAGAATTAAAAAATAGTGATATTAGAAAAGATACCTATTGTTCTTCTGGCCCTGGAGGACAGTCAGTAAATACAACTTATTCTGCTGTTCGATTAACGCATGTACCTACTGGTATTGTGGCTCAATGTCAAGACCAAAAGTCTCAATTAAAGAATTATGATAAAGCTTTAAAAGTTTTAAGATCCAGGATTTATGAAATTGAACTTCAAAAGAAATTAGAAGAGGATGCTAAGCATAGAAAGACCATGGTTTCTTCTGGTGATAGATCAGCTAAAATTAGAACATATAACTATCCTCAAGGAAGAGTTACAGAGCATAGAATAGGCTTAACTAAATATAATTTACAAGCAGTTACTGGAGGAGATATTCAAGAGTTTATAGATGAACTACAATTAGCAGAAAATGCTGAAAAATTAAAAGAAGGTACTTCTAATGGATAGAAAGAAATTAATATCTCTAATTAAATTAAAAAAATCCTTCCTTTGTATAGGGTTAGATAGCGATATTGAAAAAATACCTAAACATTTATTAGTTTATGAAGACCCTATCTTAGAATTTAATAAATCTATAATTGATGCTACCAAGGATTTATGTGTGGCTTATAAATTAAATATTGCATTTTATGAGTGTAATGGTGTGAAAGGATGGAAAACTCTTAAAAATACATTAGATTATATTCCTAAAGATATCTTTACCATAGCGGATGCTAAAAGAGGAGATATAGGAAATACATCTAGTATGTATGCTAAAGCTTTTTTTAAAAACATGAATTTCGATTCTATTACAGTAAGTCCTTATATGGGCTCTGATTCTGTTAAGCCTTTCTTAAGTTTTAATGATAAATGGGTTATTCTTTTAGCTCTTACTTCAAATAAAGGTTCTACAGATTTCCAACATCTATCGTCTGATAATAAGCCTATTTACCAGCATGTAATTGAACAATCCTCTTTATGGGGAGATATTAACAATACCATGTATGTTATTGGAGCAACTAATACTGAATATCTTAAAAAAATCAGAAAGATAATTCCTGATCATTTTCTTTTAGTACCCGGAGTTGGTGCTCAAGGTGGTAGTCTTGAAAATGTGATAAATTTTGGAATGACTAAAGATTGTGGACTACTAGTTAATTCATCAAGAGGAATAATATATGCTGGTTTGAATAAAGATTTTGCAACTCTTGCAAGAGATGAAGCAATTAAAATAAAGTTGAAAATGCAATTAGCACTTAATAAATTTCTTTAAAACGTTATTTTATATAT
>TARA_B110000238_G_scaffold201213_1_pt1 | contig 33964 bp, 35 predicted proteins | sample TARA_B110000238 | Tara Oceans TARA_B110000238 (sample SAMEA4397569) | marine metagenome | biome: Polar Biome; feature: [SRF] surface water layer (ENVO:00010504); material: water (ENVO:00002006), including particulate matter (ENVO:01000060) such as... | depth 5 m | reverse complement strand
TCTAATGCATGAGAAAAAGGACCATGACCTATATCATGAAGAAGTATTGCGATTTTCAGAGCCTGTTCTTCATCTTTTGTTATTTCATGCCCTTTATTCGTTAATTGTTGAATAGCTTTGTGCATTAGGTGAAGACATCCTAGAGCATGTTGAAATCTAGTATGTTGAGCGCCAGGATAAACAAGGTAGGATAGACCAAGTTGAGAAATTCTTCTTAATCTTTGAAAATATTTATGATTAATTAAATCGTTAATTATACCAGATTCAATCTTTATGAAGCCGTAAATAGGATCATTGATTATTTTAAATTTTTCTAGTTTTGACATGTTTGCAAATATCGTGTTTTTAATTTTATATTTACTAAAACAATTATAATGATTACAATACTTTGGGTCGATGATGAGATTGAACTTTTAAAACCTCATATTATTTATTTAACATCAAAAGGATATAATGTTTTATCTGCTAAAAGCGGAGATGAAGGTCTTGATATTTTAATGGAAAATAAATTTGATTTAATTTTCTTGGATGAAAATATGCCTGGGCTTTCAGGATTAGAAACTCTTACTATAATTAAAGAAAAGTATCCTAACATTCCAGTAATTATGATTACCAAGAGTGAAGAAGAAAGTATTATGGAAGAAGCTATTGGATCTAAAATTGCAGATTATCTTATTAAGCCAGTAAATCCAAATCAAATTCTCTTATCAATTAAGAAAAATATAGAATCATCAAGATTAGTAGATGAAAAAACTACTAGAACTTATCAGCAAGAGTTTCGCAATATATCTATGTCTCTTTCAAATTGTAATTCTATAGATGATTGGTATGATATTTATAAAAAAATTATTTTTTGGGAACTTGAGCTTGCTAAATCTAGTGACTCTGGCATTGACGATATTATTACTATACAAAAAAATGAAGCTAATACTCAGTTTTTTAGATTTGTGAAAAAAAATTATAAAAATTGGATAAATAATATTAGCCCGCCATTACTGTCCCACAATATATTTAAAGAGAAGGTATTCCCAATTTTAAATAAGCATCAGTCTACTTATATGATTTTAATTGATAACCTCAGATATGACCAATGGAAAGTGATTGAGCCTTTAATTATTAAGTATTTTAATGTTGTTAATGACTCTATGTATACAAGTATTCTTCCAACTAGCACCCAATACTCTAGAAATTCTATTTTTTCAGGATTACATCCTTCTCAGATAAGTTCAGAATTTCCAGATAAGTGGTTAAATGATGAAGATGAAGGAGGAAAAAATATGTTTGAGGAGTTTTTTATTAAAAAGCAACTTGAAAGATTAAACTCTAAAGAGATGAAATTTTCTTATACTAAAATTACTAATATTGATTTTGGTAGAAAAGTAATAAATAAGGTCTCTAATATGAAAAATAATGATCTTAATGTTATTGTATATAATTTTGTTGATATGCTCTCACATGCTAGAACAGATATGAAGGTTATAAAAGAATTAGCTGATGATGATTCTGCTTACAGGTCTTTAACATCCTCTTGGTTTAAACACTCTCCACTTATAGAAATAATAAAAAAAATTGCAGAACAAGGGTCAAAGCTAGTTATTACTACTGACCATGGAACAATTAATGTTAACAAACCATCTAAAGTTATTGGAGATAAAAAGGTAAACCCTAACCTTCGATATAAGCATGGTAAAAATCTTAAGTTTAATAAAAATGATGTTTTTGAGATGTCAAATCCTAAAGACTACTTTTTACCAATGCAAAATATTAGTAGTAAGTACATATTTGCTAAGGAAGATTATTATTTTGTTTATCAAAATAATTATAATCATTATGTAAATTATTATAAGAATACATATCAGCATGGAGGAGTTTCTTTAGAAGAAATGTTATTGCCAATTATTATTCTTGAACCTAAGTAGATGGTGAATTTTTTTGTATTTAATGATTTAAGTGAAATTAAGAATATTTCTAAGCAAATTTTGAAAATTTCAAAGTATAAAAATATTGTTTTTTATGGAGAAATGGGTGTTGGTAAAACAACATTAATAAATTCATTATGTTTGTTATTATATACCATAGATAAAGTTACAAGTCCAACTTTCTCCATAGTTAATGAATATTTATGTGAAGAAGGGGGTAAGGTTTTTCATTTTGATTTTTATAGAATAAATGATAGAAATCAGGCTTTTGATATTGGATTTGAAGAGTATCTTGAAAGTGATAATTTTTGTTTAATTGAATGGCCAGAAATAATATTAGATTTTTTGCCTAAAAATTATGTTGAAGTTAAAATGTCTATTGAAAATGGTAATAGAAAAATTACTATAAAGAATATTGAATAATGAATTTAAATCACGATTTAAAGGAATTTACATTATCCCCAAAAGAAGAAATGTTAGCAGTTAAAAATAATTTTTCTTTTTTGAGTATTGGAGTTTTAAAAGAAACTTCATTTCAAGAAAATAGAGTTAGTTTAACTCCTAATTCTGTTTTACAATTAGTTAAGGACGGGCATAAAGTATTAATAGAATCAGGTGCAGGTGAAAATTCTAAATTTAGTGACAGTGATTATGTTTTATCTGGTGCTATTATTTCAAATAAAGAAAACATATTTAAATCTGAATATCTTATAAAGATTGAACCCCCTTCTGTTCAAGAGATTTATTCAATGAGTTTTAATCAGGTTTTGTTATCAGCTGTACAACTCAATACAAGAAATTTTAAATATTTTAATCTTTTGAGAGAAAAAAACATTACTTCACTTGGTTTTGAGTTTTTAGAAGATGATATGGGTAAAATTCCTATTGTCCGTAGTATGAGTGAAATTGCAGGGAAACTATCTTCTATAATTGCAAATGAGTATTTAAGTAATTATAAATACGGTCAAGGCCTGATGTTTGGAGGTGTTTCCGGAGTTATTTCTACAAATTTAGTAATCATAGGAGCTGGAAATGTTGCAGAGTATGCATGTAAATCTTCTTTAGCACTTGGTGCTTTTGTTACTGTTTTTGATAATTCTCTATCAAAACTAAAAAAATTACAAACTAATTTAAGTCAACCTATTACAACGTTAACATTACAAAATAATGATCTGACTAATTCACTAAGAAATGCTGATGTGTTAATTATTGCTTTAAGAGAAGACTTTTTTTCTTCAATAATTTCTGAAGAAATGGTTAAAAAAATGAAAAAAGGTTCTGTTATAATCGATATAAGTATTGATCAAGGAGCATTTTGTGAAACTTCAAAATTAACAAATCATAAAGAGCCTACTTTTGTTTCACATGAAGTACTGCACTACTGCGTGCCTAATATTGCTTCTAGAGTATCTCAAACAGCCTCAGTTTCTATAAGTAATATTCTTACAGCATACATTCATAAGATTGCTAAGCAGGGGGGCATTGATCATGCTATTGTTAAATATGATTTTTTAAGAAAAGGTGTATATACTTATCAATCAATGATAACAAATTTGAATATTTGTAGAAAATTTAAATTTGATTTTAAAGATTTAGATTTAATTTTATCAACTCGTTAATTTATTATGATTAGAAGATTTATTTTATTTGGTTTTGGCGCTTTTATAAGTATTGTTTTTTTGTCTATGGGGCCTGAAAACAGATTAAAGACAACTTTTTATGCTTATATTGATTATTTTAATATTGATAAAAGAGTAATAAATCATTTAATTACAGACTCTACAATTATCTCTGAAAATGTTGAGTGTTTACTTTTAGAGTATGAAATTTCAAAAATTCAGATGCTATCTGTTCTTTATGGGGGAGAAGTGAATTTTGAAAAAAGTAATAATAAAAAAAATCCTTGTCAAATATTTGTTATTGAAAATCAAGATAAATTAAATTCTTTTGAAGTAACATTTGAATATTGTGATATTGAAGAAAAAGTAACAGTAATTGATTTGTCTAAAATCGGGGATAGGAGATATTGTTTAAAGTAAGCTTAATTCCTTCTTTTAATTTCTGCTACAATATTTGATAATTCTCTTCCCATTTGTCCTGAAATTGAAGTGTTTTCCTCAGCTCTTCGTATTAGATAAGGGATTACTTCTCTTACTGGCCCATATGGCACGTATTTACTAGTGTTAAATAGTTCTTTGGATAGATTATATGAAATATGGTCGCTCATTCCTAAGAGTTGAGAAAAGTGTATTCTTTCATCATTGTTCTTAATATTAAATTTTTTCATGAGTTTAATAAGATACATACAACTTTCTTCATTATGAGTGCCGGCACATATTGAGACTGAATTAATATTTTCTAAGCAAATATTTAAAGCAAAATTATAATCTTTATCTGTATCAATTTTTAGCATATGAACTGCAGGCCTTAGCAGCTTTGATTTAGCGCGTAATATTTCTTTTTCGTGATAGGCACCTCTTACTAGCTTTAAGCCAATTTTAAATTTCTTTTCTTCAGCTTGAAGAATTATTTTATTTATATAATCAATCCTATCGTGTCTGTATAATTGAACGGTATTAAAAATAATAGTCTTTTGTTTATTAAATTTTATCATCATCTGTAAGCAGATGTCATCAATTGTATTTTGAATCCAACTCTCTTCTGCATCAAAAAATACAGGAGTGTTATTATCATTAGCTTCTTGGCAAATTTGATTAACTCTTTTAATCAATTTATTGTATTCAACTTTTTCTTGATCATTAAGAATAGATTTATTATTTGCTTTTTCTAATAAATTAAAGGGAGCTATTCCAGTAAGTTTAAAAACAGCAAAAGGTATTTTTGGATTGTTCTTAGATACTTTAATTGATTCTATTGTTTGATTGACTACATTATTAAAGTCTTCTTCAATTTCTTTGCCTTCAGCAGAATAGTCTAATATTGTTCCAATTCTATATTTCCATAATTTATTAATTGTGTTATTACTATCTTTAATTGTAATGCCGCCACAAAAATGATTATAAATACTCCACTTAACTATAGGGATTATTGGAAGTCTTAACATCATTGCAATTCTTAATAACCAAGTTAGAGCTTTAGATATTAATGGGTAGCTAATTGTTTTAAATAAAAAATAGGCTTTTTTAAGATCAATATTTTTTTTATCTTCAAAGGCATTTTTAATATTATTGAAATTTGGCATTTATTAGTTTTATTATATTTTTCTGCAAATCATAAGCCCATCTCTGATAGAAAACAAAACATTTTCAACTCTAGGATCTTTTGTTACCTTAGTATTGTAGAAATCTAATGCTTTTGTTTCATCGTCCATATCTTTAGAAACAACTTTGCCACTCCACAAGACATTATCAGCTATTATAATCCCATTTTTATCCATTTTATCAATAATTAAATCATAATAATTTGAATAATTTTCTTTGTCAGCATCAATAAAAGCTAATTGGAATTTTTTATTAATATTGGGTATAATATCTACTGCATTTCCAATATGTTGATGAATACTTTGAGAGTATATAGACTTATTGAAATACTTATTAGCTATAAATGCATGCTCTTCATTAATATCTATTGTATGTAGCTCTCCTCTTTCTTTAAGACCTTCTGCAAGACACAAAGCAGAATATCCAGTATAAGTTCCTATTTCTAGAATATTATTAGGACTTATTAATTTACTAAAAAAGCTTAATACCCTTCCCTGTAGATGCCCCGATAGCATTCTGGGCATTAGAACTTTTGCCCATGTTTCTCTATTTAATTCACTTAATAATTGTGGTTCTTTTGAACTATTATTTTCAATATACTCTTCTAATTCAGGACTAATAAAATTCATATTTTGTATAAAAAAAAGCCACTATTAATAGTGGCTTAAATTGTTTATCGAGATTAACTTTATTCTGTTAAATCAGTTTTTTTTGTACAACTTGATTTTTCCTCATTTGAGGCACAATCTTTAGCTTTTTTAGAAGAACAGCATGATTTTTTACTTTCATTACTTGAGCAACTTTCTGCTTTAGAATCTGAATTACTTTTCTTTGTTTCTTCTTTTGAACAACAACTAGATTTTGCTTCAGAAGCTGAACAAGATTTTTTCTTTGAATATTGATTTTTCTTATTAAAATTAAAACCTTTAGTTGTTTTAGTTTTTTCTTTCTCAATTACTTGAGTTGTTTTTGTCTTATTTATTTTTGCTGTTGCAACTTGAGCAACCGCTACTTGGGCAGTTAGACTTGTAAAGCCAACAAAAAAGAGAAGTAAAGTTAAAAGGAATATTTTTTTCATAGTTAATAGATTTATTGATTTGTAGCAAATATATTAATAATTTCCAATTATTGATTGCCCCCCTATAACTTTGTCTTCAAGTTGACAATTTAATTTAGTTCCTAAAGGAAGAAATAAATCTACACGAGAGCCAAATTTAATAAAGCCTAATTCTTCAGAAGCTTTTACTTGGATGTCTGTTTTTGAATAAGTTATTATTCTTCTGGCTACTGCACCAGCTATTTGACGACAGAGAATTTCAATTTTATTATTTTTTAATACAATTGTACTTCTTTCATTATCAGTTGAAGATTTTGGATTCCATGCTACTAAAAATTTACCTTTATGATATTTTGTATAATTGACAATGCCAGAAATAGGGTATAGGTTATTATGCACATTTAATGGTGACATAAAAATTGAGACCTGTAATCTTTTATCTTTAAAGTATTCACTTTCATTTGTTTCTTCAATAACTACTACTTTTCCATCGCACGGAGAGTAGATAACACCATCTTTTTGTTCAAATACTCTTCTTGGAATTCTAAAGAAATTTAGAGTTAATAAAAATAAAATTATTTGAATTGATAATATTATTTTAAATATTAGTCCATAAGTGATTATTACAATGGTGAATAAAATAAATAATATTTGATTTCTAATTATTTTTTTTCCTTCTTTATGTATTCTCATTTTATATGGTTATGTATAAGTAAATTACAGGAATTGTAATCATAAAGGCATCCATACGATCTAGTATGCCACCATGACCTGGAATTATGTTTCCAGAATCTTTAACACCTGCTTGACGTTTGTATTTAGATTCTATTAAGTCTCCTGATGTTGCTGTAAAAGGTAATATTAGAGCTATAATTATTGGTTCTATAATTAATTCAAAATATGATTGAGAAAAGTAAGCAATTATTAATGTGAAAATAAGCCCACCTATAAAGCCTTCCCATGATTTTTTAGGAGAAATATTTGGTAATATTTTATGTCTACCGAAATTTGTTCCAAATATATAAGCAAATGTGTCAAATGTCCAAGTTAAAATAAATATGAATAAGATTAAATCAGGTTTAAATCCTGAGCTATCTAAGTGCAAATCATAGAAAGAAAAGAAATGAATTAAATAAAAGGGAATTAATATATATAAGAAAGCAATAATCTTACTCTTGCCTTTTCTTAGTTTCCACATTTCATATAAACAAGCTAACCCCAATATTACAAATAATACAGAGAATGAAATTTTAGAATATGAAGAACTAATCCATAAAATTAATACAAATATTAAGCCATATAAGCCTCTATTTTTTAATTCTTCAGTAATCATTCTGTAATTAATTTAATAGCTTTCTTTTCATCTTTTTTACTTGTGTAAACCTTTACTTCTCCAAAATTATAAGAAGAATCTTTTTGATTTATTATTATAGCCTTTATGTTATTAGATAAAAGCATGTTTTTTATTAGTTCAGCATTAAAAGAATCTTGAGTTGTAAATACTATAGCCCAATCATTATGCATAAATCTATTTTTTCTTCTTAATTGTTTTACTTTCTTTTTTTTCTAGTTGTTCTTCGGAGTAAGATTTCCATTTTCTTAAACCAAAAATCTCTTCTAAATCTTTTTTAAATATTACTTCTTTTTTTAGAAGAGCTTCAGCAAGTTTTTCAACTTTTTCTTTATTATCTTTTAGAACTTTTAATGCTCGTTTATACTGTGTTTCAATTAATAAACTTACCTCTTGATCTATTAGTTTAGCTCTTTCTTCTGAATAAGGTTTAGTAAAACCACTATTTTGACCAGAAGAATCATAGTATGAAATATTTCCGACTTTTTCACTAAGTCCATATATGCTTACCATAGCAAATGCTTGCTTAGTAACTTTTTCTAAATCCGATAAAGCACCAGTTGAAATTTTATTAAAAAATAATCTTTCAGCTGCTCTTCCACCAAGAGCTGAACACATTTCATCTAACATTTGCTCTGTAGTTGTTAGCTGACGTTCCTCTGGAAGATACCATGCAGCACCTAAAGATTTTCCCCTTGGCACAATAGTTACTTTTATTAGAGGAGCAGCGTGTTCTAATACCCAACTTATTGCTGCATGTCCAGCTTCATGCATTGCAATTGTTCTTTTCTCTTTTGGAGAAATAATTTTTGACTTTTTTTCCAATCCTCCAATGATTCTATCAACAGCATCAAGAAAATCTTGTTTTTCAACACTTTTCTTTGATGTTCTGGCAGCTATTAGTGCTGCTTCATTACAAACATTAGCAATATCTGCTCCTGAGAAACCAGGGGTTTGTCTTGCTAAAAAGTTAACATCAAGACTTTTAGATAATTTTATTGGTTTTAAATGAACTTCAAATATTTCTTTTCTTTCACTAACATCTGGCAGGTCAACATAAATTTGTCTGTCAAATCGCCCTGCTCTTGTTAAAGCCTTATCTAAAATATCAGCTCTATTTGTTGCTGCCATTACTATTACTCCAGAATTAGTACCAAAACCATCCATTTCTGTTAGTAATTGATTTAATGTATTTTCTCTTTCATCATTTGAGCCAGTCATGGCATTTTTTCCTCTTGCACGTCCGATCGCATCAATTTCATCAATAAATATTATAGATGGAGATTTTTCTTTGGCTTGCTTAAACAAATCTCTTACTCTTGAGGCTCCAACACCAACAAACATTTCAACAAAATCAGATCCAGAAAGTGAAAAGAAAGGAACCTTAGCTTCGCCTGCTACAGCTTTTGCTAAAAGTGTTTTCCCAGTTCCAGGCGGTCCTATTAGCATTGCTCCTCTTGGAATTTTCCCTCCAAGTTTCGTATACTTATCTGGTTTTTTTAAAAAGTCAACAATTTCACTTATTTCCTCCTTAGCACCTTCAAGTCCAGCTACATCTTTAAAAGTTACTTTTATATTAGCTTTATCAACTAATTTTCCTTTTGTTTTTCCAATATTAAATATTTGACCTCCTCCTCCTCCAGCACCTCCACTCATCTTTTTCATTATAAAAAACCAAATTCCAATAAAAAAAACTAGTGGAATTATCCAGCCAAGTATGTCACCAAGAATATCTTTTCTTGTTTCATATGTGGGAGAGATTTTTTCGTCATATTCAAAATCTTTTTGAGCTTCTTTTAAGTCTAAATTAAATGACTCTACAGAGCCTATTTCAAAATAATAATGAGGACCTAAGTTTTGAGTTTTACCGATAGGGTTGGTACTAACATTCTTAAACTGTTCTTCAGATAAAAATTCTTTTTTAATATAAATAAAAACTTTTTCTTTATTTATTATAGAAACTTTATCAACTTTTCCGTCTTGCAGCATTTTATTATTAAAATCTTTCCAATTAGTTGGTCGAGCTGCATCTGTGCCCATTATTTGGACACCAACAAAAAATAAAAAGATAATTATATATAACCAATATATTTTGAACTTAAAATTCTTTGGATCTAATGGTGAAGACTTTTTAGTTTTCTTTTGATTCATTTTGTTTAATTATATTTTGTGATTTTGGCATCTCCCCATAATTCTTCTAATTTATAGAAGTCTCTTGTTTCTTTTTGAAATATATGAATAACTATATTAGAATAATCCATTAAAACCCATTCTGAAGCACTTTCTCCTTCAACTTTAAACGGTTTCTCATTAATTTTTTTTAAAATATTTTTTTTAATATTTCCTGAGATAGCTCTAACATGTGTATTTGATGTGCCTGAACAAATAATGAAATAACTACATATTCTATTATCTATTTTATCAAAATCTAGAGAAATTGTGTCTAAACCTTTAAGTTCATCAATGCTTTCTATTATTGAGTTTAAAAGTAGATCTTTTTGATTAATTTTTTTTGCCATTTATATTCTTAAATTTACAGTTGCAAAATTACACTTTTTAATCTAATATTTATTTAAATTTTTGGGCTATTGTTTGTTAAAAATCACATAAAATTAAATACGATTAATTCAACTAATGAATTTTTAGAAAATCTCATTAATAGTTCTAAATTAGATCATAATATTATAGTTTCAACTTCTTTTCAAGAGAATGGTAGGGGGCAATTTGGAAAATCTTGGGAAAGTGAGAAAAATAAGAATCTTCTTACAAGTCTTTTAATTAATCATGAAAGTAATATTAAAGATAATTTTAAATTTAATATTTCAATTTCAATAGCTATTTGTAATTTTTTAGAAAAATACTTTAACTCAAGAGTAAAAATTAAGTGGCCAAATGATATTATGATTGATGATAAAAAAATAGCGGGTGTTTTAATAAAAAATCTACAATCCAACTCAAAATCAATCATTGGAATAGGATTAAATATTAATCAAGTAGATTTTAATTTATACACTCCTGAAGCAACTTCTTTTAAAAAAGAAAAAAAAATCAAATTTAATGTAGATGAGTTATTTAATGAATTACTAAATTCTATTGAATATTCATATAACAATTTTAAAAATGATTTAAATCTTAAAGATGAATTCTTAAAAAAACTTTATAAGTTTAATGTACAGACAAAATTTAAATTTAATAATAGTTTAATATTAGCAACTATTTCAGACGTAAGCGATAATGGGGAACTCGTTACAATTGATGAGCATGGAAAAATTAGAAAATTTAAAAATGGCGAAATAAAATTTTTATTTTAAAGATCTTTTATTTTTTGTGATAGTGTATTTAATAGTTCTGTTAAGGGTTTTTCCATCATTAATTTCATCATGAAATTTACTTCAGCTTCAATCTCTAATAAAACATTAGATTTTTGATCGAATTCATTTATATTAACATTTAAGCAAAATGGTATTTTACTGTCAACAGCTATTAATGAGATTTTATTGTACTTAGTTTTATTTTGAATTTTTAGATTCATTTCTGGCAGTTTGTCAATTTTAAAACTACAAGTATTTTCTGTAGCAGAAAAGTTCTGTATTTCATTAGGTAAAATACTTTTTAAATTATTAAGATTTGATATCTTATTGAAAATTTCTTGGGGAGATAGTTTTGATACTACTTCTGGACTTTTAAATGTCGCCAATTTAATAATATATATAATTTTTTAGCAAAAATGCTATACAAAATTACATTATTTAAATTAAAAAGTAATTTGAAAATTAATTATTCCATTTTGATGGATCTTCTCTCCACTTTTTTAAAAGCTCAAGTTCTTTTTTGTCAATGTATTTTTCTTTTAAAGCCTCATCAATTAAAATATTATAGTCGCATAATGATGTTTTTTCACAGTTGGCATTTAAAAAATTATTATCTGCTTCTTCAAAATTATAATTAAAAATAGATAATAATCCTTGAACATTTAAGTCCTTTTCTCTCAAGGCTTGAACAGCTGATAAACTGCTTTTACCACTACTAATTAAATCTTCAATCACAACAACAGACTGGCTATCATTATAATAACCTTCAATTAAATTTTGTTTGCCATGTTTTTTTGCTGATGCTCTAACATAAATAAAAGGAAGTCCTAGTTCTTCTGCTACCAGACAACCATGTGCAATTCCACCGGATGCAACTCCAGCAATTAAATTAGCATTAGGATATTTTTTTTTAACTATTTCTGCTAAATTTTGTCTAATATGTGTTCTAATATTAGGAAATGAAAGGATTTTCCTATTATCACAATAGATTGGGGATTTCCATCCTGAAGCCCAAGTAAATGGGTCTTTTGGTTGTAAAATAATTGCGTTTATTTGCAATAAAAATTTAGCAATCTGTTTAGCAATATCAATATCATTATTCATGTCACAAAAATATAAAGTTTTCATCAACAACAAGCCAAAAATCATAGATGATAATTGGAAGTCATTTTGTTCTAACTATAAACTTGTTATTGCTGCGGGTGGTGTTGTTCATAATATTAATTCAGAAACCTTAATGATTTTTAGAAACGGTAAATGGGATTTGCCAAAAGGAAAATTAGAAAAACATGAATCTATAGAAAGTTGTGCACTCAGAGAGGTTAGTGAAGAGTGTGGAATAAATGATCTTATAATTAAGAATAAAATTATTGACACATTCCATACATATTCAGAAAACAATGTTTCAATTCTTAAAAAAACTTCATGGTTTTTAATGGATTATTTTAATAGAGAAGAGCTTGTTCCTCAATTTTCAGAAGGTATTACTAAAGTGAAGTGGATTAAAAATAATGAAATAGATGTTCTTTTAAAGGACACCTATGGAACAATTAATGAGGTTTTTAAAACTTAATTATATTTACAATTATGGAATACATTAATGAAAAAATTGAACTCTCTCATACTTTACAAGGAAATTTTTATCATTCTGAAGAGGTTTTAAATATTGTAAAAACAAAAGTATTTGAAAAAAGCTGGCAATATATTGATTCAGATTGTGATTTTAAAATAAATAAATATGCAAAACCTTTTATTTTTCTTGAAAAATTTATAACTGAACCTTTGTTTTTGATTAAAAATAACAATAAAATTGATTGTTTTTCAAATGTTTGTACTCATAGAGGGAATATTTTAATTGATACTCCTAGAATTGTAAAAGGAAATATTTTATGCGGTTATCATGGTAAACAATTTGATTCTTGTGGAATTTTCAAATTTATGCCAAAGACTGAAGGTATGTTAAATTTCCCTAGTAATTTTGATAATCTATCATCTATTAATATTGATAAATGGAGAAAATTTATTTTTGTTTCATTAGATCCAATTATTCCTTTAAATTTATTAATTAAAGAAATGTCAAGTAGAATTTCTTGGCTCCCAATTGATGATTTTAAATTTAGAAAAGATTTATCTAAAGAATATACAATAGATGCAAATTGGGCGCTCTATTGTGATAATTATTTAGAAGGTTTTCATATTCCTTTTATTCATAAAGACTTAAATGAAGCATTAGATTATGATAAATACGATGTTGAGATATTTAAATATTCTAATCTTCAACTTGGTTTTGGCACTAATAATAATGATTGTTTTATAATACCTGAAAAATCTAAAGATTATGGCAAAAATATTGCAGCATATTATTTTTGGCTATTTCCTAATATGATGTTTAATTTTTATCCTTGGGGTTTATCTATTAATATTGTTAAGCCTATTGCTGCCACTAAGACAAAAGTTGAGTTTTTAACTTATGTATGGAAAGAAGAAAAAATGAATGTTGGAGCGGGTGCTGATATCAATAAAGTTGAACTTGAAGATGAAGAGATTGTTCAAAGAGTTCAAAACGGAGTTAAATCAAGATATTACAAGCATGGTAGATTTTCTCCTTTAATGGAGAAGGGGGTTCATCATTTTCATCTTTTAATTAAGCAATTTATGTTAAAATAATTATTATATATTTGCGAAAATTAAGTTTTTTAAAAAAACAATAAAACATTGCAAAATTCGTTTAATTATTTAGAATCTTGAAGATTTCAAATTTTAATTCATAAAAAATCAAAAAAATGAGTAATAGAGGAAGACCTACAACTAGAGTAAAAGGATTGAAAAATGGCTTCTATTTAGAGCTTACAATGAAAGGCTCATCTAAGAAAACGAGAATTATGCGTGATAGTTATGAGCAAATTCAACTTGCTGAAAAAACCTTTAGTAATAAGATTGTTAAATATCTTGGAGAAGTAAAAGATAATTATTGGGTTGATGGAGATTTAAAAGGTAAAAAAGTCGTCTAAATTTAATGGAAAACATTAAACTTATTTGGGATTTTTTTGGTCCTGATTCAAGAAAAGTTTCAGATCATCATCTTGTTCATTTACAAGAGTTTTCAAAAAAAGAAAATATTTTATTTAGTTCGTTTGGAGTAGAAATGGAATCTAATAATCAATTTTATAGCTACATTATAATTAATAACTCTCATTTAGATCTTATAAAAAAAAGATTAAAACCTAATAGAGCTTTTAAAGCTTAATTAGAATAAATCTAAATAATTACTATGCTAAACATAGTGTTTTGTTAATTTATATTTATTTTTGTTATTCAAATAAAGAAAATGCAAAGTAACAGAAACATACTTTTTATTAAATTTAGAGATTGGAACTTAGCTATGTATAATAAGTTTTTAAGCAATTCACCTTATCTTGAATTAGATACTTATTTTCCAGAACATAAGATTTTAGAAAATAATTGGGAGATTATTAAAGATGAAATTGAGAGTGTAATTAACAAATCTAAAGATCTGCCTAAATTCCATGAAGTTGATGATGGTCAAGAATATATTTCAGATAATGATGGAATTGCTTGGAGTATGTATAATATTAAAACTTATGGGTTTTGGCATAAATCTAATTCAATTCAATGCCCAAAGACAGTTGCTTTATTAAAATCTATGAAAAGTGTTACTAGTGTGTATTTTTCTATACTTGATGCTGGTAAACATATTCCAGCTCATAATGGTCCTTATAAAGGGATTTTAAGATATCAATTAGCATTAAGTGTACCAAAAAAAGGTGTTTGTCAAATTTTTGTTGATAATAAATCTTATTCTTGGACAGAGGGCAAAGGAGTTTTATTTGATGATACTTATGTTCACGAAGTTCAAAATAAAACTAATGAAAAGAGAATAGCTATGCTCTTAGATATTCGTAGAAAAGATTTCCCTTTCTTTCTTCGAATTTATGATTTTGTATTTTATAAAATAATTCAATTATTAGTTGTTTTAAATGGAACTATGAAAAAATCTACTGTTAAAAAAAACAAATAGATTTTTACTTCATTTAATATTACTAATTAAACCTCCTTTTCAATAGTAATTATTTAATTTTGTTATTAATTTTTCCTATGTTAGTAAGACTCTCTTTTTTTATTTTATTTCTTTTTATTTTAGATCTCTATTTGTTTTCTTCAATATCTTCTTTGTTTAATAAATCTAATTTTCATAATAAGTTATTTAGCTTTACTTATTGGCTAGTTGCCTTCGTAATTTACTTTATTATTTTCTATGTTTTTATTAATTACGAGAGAAGAACTCCTTCTGTTCATTTTAATAATGATATTATTATAAGCAGTTTTATATTTATCATACTTTTTTCAAAACTAATAGCACTTTTTCCTATAATTTTTGATGATTTTCTAAGAGTATTTAGGTTTTTGATAAGTATTTTTTCTGATAAAAGCAGTCGCTATACTGGCTCTAAGATTTCTAGAATAGATTTTCTTCAAAAGCTTTCTGTATTTTTAGGTTCTTCACTTTTTTTAACTCTTGCATCAGGAATAATTTTTGGGAGGTATAATTTTAAAATTAAGAATACTAATGTAAAAATTAGGAATTGGAATAGTGAACTTAATGGTTTAAGAATTGTTCATATTTCTGATTTACATCTAGGAGGTTTTAATTCTATTGAAAAACTTGAAGAAGTTATTGATTTAATAAATAATCAAAACCCTGATATTTTTGTATTTACAGGAGATTTAGTAAATAATTATTACAGTGAAGCGATTCCTTATGTTAAGGTTCTGCAGAAGATTAAAGCTAAATATGGTAAATTTTCAGTTTTGGGAAATCATGATTACTGTGATTATGTTGGTTGGAAAAGATCTTCTGAAAAATGGAAAGATAATTTTAAAAATATGATATCTATTCACAAAGAAATTGGTTTTGATTTATTACTTAATGAACATAGAGAAATTAGGATTAATAATATTAGTTTTAATTTAGTTGGAGTTGAGAACTGGGGAGCAGGTAATTTTAATAAAGATGGAGACTTAAAAACATCTATGAATCTAATAACTAATAATAATTCAACTATTTTATTATCTCATGATCCCTCTCATTGGACTACTCAAGTTCTTGACTTCCCTAAAACTATTGATCTCCAATTAGCAGGACATACTCATGGAATGCAATTTGGTGTTGATACTTCCTTTCTAAAATGGAGCCCTGTTAAATGGCGCTACAAGCAATGGGCTGGCCTTTATTCAACTAATAATAAACATATCTATGTAAATACCGGAATTGGTCATTTAGGCTATGCTGGAAGAGTTGGTATCATGCCTGAGATTACGGTTTTAAACCTATATTCATAAATTTATGCAAATAAGTTTTGATATTAATGATATAGATAAACACAAATGGGATTTAAATGTTAATAATAATAATATTTTTAATAAGTATGATTTTTTAAAATGTTATCAATTAAATAACCCTTCAATTAATCATGTTTATATTATATTTGATAATACACAATTTTATGGTCATATATTTACATTAAAATTATCTAAAACATCAGATTATTCAAATTACATCACTTTGATATTTGATTTATTATTGAGGGTTTTTCCTATAAAATTTTTTTATTGTACAAATTCTTTTATTACTAATATTCCATCTTATGTTTCTCGTGAGGTTTTTAATTTAACTCCAATTATTGTTAAGATTAATTCATTGCAAAAACCTTTAGTTACAATTATCCCTGATTTTTTATTTGAAAATAAATTTTGCAATATCAATGATGAATTTGTAAAAATGCAAGTTGAAGATGAAATGAGTATTATTATTAAAGATAATTGGCGAAATTTTAATGACTACAAAGATTCTTTAAAAACTAAGTACAGAAAAAGAATTTTAATAATTGAAAAGAATTCAAATCCAATAAGCATTAATTTATTAGATAAAGAAGATCTTATAAATTATGAAGATAAATTGCAATTACTTTTTAAACAAGTATTAAATAACTCTTCTTTTATTGGTCCAACGTTCCAAATTAAAACATTTCAATCCCTAATATCTTTATATGAAAACATTAATATTTTCGGATATTTTTTAGATAATAAAATAGTGGCTTTCTCCTGTGAAATTGAACACAATAATTACTTGTATTCCTACTTTGTTGGTTTTGATTATAAAATAAACAAATCCCACTCCCTTTATGCACGAATTTTATGTGAGAGTATAAATAGTGCTATTTTAAAAAATAAGAAGGAATTAATACTTGGAAGAACAGCTAATGAGTTTAAAAGTAATTTTGGAGCTATTGCTAAGAAATCATCAGTTTATATCAAAGTTAATAATTATTTTTTAAGATTATTACTGAATATATTTATTAAAAGGGTTAATTTTAAGAATAAGATTTATAGAAATCCTTTTAAAAAGGCAGATTAAAATTTAATAATTTTAAAATCTTGTTTTATAAATTGACCCCATTGTTTAGCATCACTTTCTTCAGAAAAGGGACCTAGATAAATTTGATAAGTGCTATCTTTTGTGTCTGATTTTTCTGGAGTAAAGAAATAGTTGATGTCAAAGTCCTTTACAGTGCCAAATAATGCTCTAAGTCTGTCAGTTTCTTGAATTGCTGATTCTTCAGAGTTAAAACCTCCAATTAAAATAATTGAAGCATCTTGGATGTCTAAATTATAATTAGTTGTTTGTTTTATTTTTTTTTGATCTGAGTTTTCTGAATTATTTGACTCTTTTACTATTTTAGTTGTATTTAGTTGAAGTTTTTTTATAGGATTTAAACCTAATTCTGTAGCTAATAAAAAAGATAAAATTATTATTGTTAGAATCAATATTGGAAATAAAAATTTTCGAGTTTTCTTTGGATTTTTTTTTACTTTTTCATCACTGCTGTTTTTCTTCTCAGAAGTTTTCACTTTGTTATTAGCTTGTTCTAATTGCTTTTGACTAATTTCTTGTAGTCTTTTTTGTAAAATTTGAAGTTTTTCTTCGTTAGATTTATTACTCATTTGAAAAAATAGTTTTTGCTAATATATTGATTATTGAATTATATCTCTAAACAGAATGAGAAAAAATCTTTTAAATTGTATCCTGAAGCTATTACCTGTTGTGGGATAATACTTTTTTCTGTGAATCCAGGGATTGTATTTATCTCTATAATATAGGGCTTATCTTCGCTTAGAATATAATCAATTCTGCATATTCCTTTAAGCTTTAAATCCTTATATATTTTTTTACTTATATTTTTAACTAATTCAGTTGACTTTTTAGTTATTCTAGCTGGTGTTATTTCATTACACTCATTATTATATTTGGCATCATAATCAAAGAATTCATTATTGCTAATGATTTCAGTTATCTCTAAAGCATGAATATTATTTTTAATTCTTATTACTCCGCAACTAATTTCAACTCCTTTTATTTCTTCTTCAATTATAATGTTTCTATCATGTATACTAGCTAGTTTCACTGCTTTTAATAGTGCATCTTTTTTTTTAATTTTACTTATACCATTACTTGATCCTGCTTGATTTGGTTTTACAAATAATGGTAGTGTTAACTTTGAAAAAAGATCATTTAAATCAATATTATTATCATTATTATGTAATATAGATTTCGCAATATTATAGCCTTTTTGTTCTAATAACTTATTGCATTTAAATTTATTAAAGGTTAATTCAGAAACTTCTGAATTACAGCATGTGTAAGGGATTTTTAAATTATCAAAAAAACTTTGAATTTCTCCATTCTCTGCTGGTGATCCGTGAAGAGCCATAAATATTAAATCTATTTTAATATTTTTTTGATCTATATTTAAAGTAAATGTATTTTTATCTATTGAAGAATTATTATGATTTAATAGTTGCCAGTTTTTATTTTTTAATTCAATTAAATAAGGAACAAATAATTCTTGATTTAAGTTGTTAAATACATTTTGGGCACTCTTAATTGATATAGAGTATTCTTCTGAATCTCCTCCTGTTACAATAGCAATATTTTTTTTGATAATCATGTTTAACAAATATAATAGATTTTAATGTTATTTGAAACTATAATAAAATCTATATAATTATATTTGTTTAATGATTTCCATTCTTTTATGTTGATGTTCTGTTTTATAAAAATCTATGAATAATTATAAATGTGATAATACTGATTGTAATCATCTTTTTACTGATGACACTCCAAATTATTGTCCGAAATGTTTTATGGATAGCTTTTCAATTATATCTAAAAAAAGTTCTTTTATTGTTCGTTTTTTTAATGATAAAATCCTCTTAAAAAATATTTTACTTGCATTCTTAACACTTTTTCTTTTTTGTTTTTTGACATTAAAGTTTTTGGATTTATATACTTTGCACAATAAGTTTATTAAAGTTCCAGATTTTTCAAAATTTCATGTTTCTAAATTAGATTCTATAGCTAAAGAAAATAATTTAAGATTTGTTATCATTGATTCAATCGCTGATCCTAATAAAATGAAAGGAATTGTTGTTAGTCAAGATCCTTATCCTTTAACAGACGTAAAAAAGAACAGACGAATATATTTAACAATTACAGAGTTAGAAACAAGAATTGTTAATTTTCCAGATATTTATGATTTAACTCTAAGGCAAGCGCTTAGAAAATTAGATAATTCTGGACTATTAATTGGTAAATTAGAATATAAATCTGATATAGCCATAAATAAAATTTTAGATTTTAATGTTAATGGCATTAAATTAGTTATTGGTCAAGAAATTCTAAAAGGTACTATTGTAAATTTAGTTTTAGGTAAGGGATTAAGTCAAGAAGATGTCTTAGTCCCTAACCTTATCGGTTTAGATAGAATAGCTGCAAATATTATAATTAAACTTACCTCATTAAATTTAGGGGAAGAGATTTATTTGCCAGAATGTTTAGATAGTTCAAATGCAATAATTTATAAACAAATACCAGCATTTGAGAATGATAATAAACTAAAACTTGGCTCTAGGATTGATTTATTTTATGATAAGCCAGCAACTAATAATAATAATAATTAATGAGAATTTTAATTTTAATACTATTGATTTCTAATCCTCTTTTTTCTCAAGAAATAGAATCTACTATAAAATATTCCCCTCGAGTAAATTTAACTCATGATAAATTATTTAATCAACAAATCACTTTACCTTTTTTTGATGACTTTTCAAATAGTGATGGAATTTTAAATACTTTTTTGTGGCAAGATAATAGTGCGTATTTAAACAGAAATTATCCTGTAAATCCTCCAACATTAGGTGTTGTTACATTAGATGGCTTAGACTCAAATGGTTTCGCATATGATATTAATATCTCTAATTCTTCCTCATTAGCTGATCAATTAACATCACATTCAATTAACTTAATGAATACTAATCAACCACTTTTTTTAATGTTTTTCTTTCAAGCTCAAGGAATTGGAGATAATCCCCAGCTGGAAGATTCTTTAATTTTAGAATTTGCTTTTGATTCTCTCGGATTTCAGCTGTGGGAAAATGTTTGGTCTATTTCGGGTGAAAATTTATCAGAATTTAAGAAGGTTGTAATTATGATTGATAATCCTAAGTTTTTAACTTCTGAATTTAAATTTAGATTTAGAAATTATGCAACTTTATCAGGCAATTATGACCATTGGCATTTGGATTATATTAAATTATCTGAGTTAAATAATTCTTCTGATACTTCTTCGCTTAACGATATCTCTTTTGTGTTTGATGCTCCTTCAATTTTACAAAGGTATTATCAAATGCCTTGGGTACATTTTAGAGATAATATTGTTGATGAGATTAAAGATTCATTAAATATTCTTTTACGAAATAATCAAGCTAGTGTTAACGTTGATTATCAATATAATATTTATGAAAATAATTTGCAAATAGATCATTATCCAAATTTAGGAATAAGTAGAAATGTGACTGTTTTGGAATATGATTCAATAAGTAATTATATATTTTCTAATCCTCCAATTTCAATTGATAATAGTGTATTTACTTCTGGTCTTTTAATTGATAGTATAAGTTTTGTATTTGAACATATTCTTGGTACTGCCAATAATGATGTTAAAATAAATGATACTTTACTACATGAACAAATATTTCAATCTCATTTCGCATATGATGATGGAAGTGTTGAATCTGCTTATGGTATAAATGTTTCTGGTGCTTTAGCTGCTTATCAGTTTAAGTTAAATAGACCGGATACTTTACGTGCTATTCAAATGTATTTCCCTCAGATGTTAGATTCTGTTAACTCTATACCTTTTTATTTGACTGTATGGGATGATAATAATGGCTTGCCTGGAAATATTATTCACCAACAAATAGAATATCCTGTACATACTCCTAACTTTAATTACTTCAGCTATAACCTTGATTCTTTATTTCAAATAACTAATAATTTTTATATTGGATGGCAACAAACAAGTGATGATCTATTAAATATTGGATTAGATAAAAATAATTCTGCTAATGATTATATGTATTATAATGTAGCAGGAACATGGAATAATTCTTCTTACCAAGGCGCATGGATGATTAGACCTGTTGTTAGTATGAGTCCGATAATATTGGAGGTCAATGATGATTTTTTTAATTCTCTATCTTATTACCCTAATCCTGTTAAGGATATTTTAAATATTAAATCAAATACTACCAATAATAATATTTCTATATATGATATTTCTGGTAAGTTAATAAAGGTATATTTTCAGCCTAAAATGAATTTTTCTCTTAATCTTAATAAATTAACCTCAGGTATTTATTTTTTAACAATTAATAATGCTATAGGAGTGAATTATTGTAAAATTATTGTTCAATAATGGAAAATAAAAAATCAGAGCTATTTGAACATTTTGAATTTATAGCAAGTGAAGGTCAATTACCTTTAAGAGTAGATAAGTTTCTTATAAACTTCATTGAGAATGCAAGCAGGAATAAGATTCAAAAATCTATTGATTTAGGAAATGTATTGGTTAATGGCAACAAGATTAAATCAAATCATAAAGTAAAGCCTTTAGATAAAGTAAGTGTTGTTTATTCTTATCCAAAAATTACTCATGAACTTATCCCAGAAGATATTCCTTTAAATATTGTTCACGAAGATGATGATATATTAATTGTAAATAAAAATGCTGGAATGGTTGTCCACCCTGGATTTGGGAACTATGATGGAACATTAGTAAATGCTTTAGCATTTCATTTTAATAACTTACCTAGTTTAGGAGAGGAGGATAGACCTGGTCTTGTTCATAGAATTGATAAAAATACATCCGGTATTTTAGTAGTTGCTAAAAATCAATTAAGTCTTACTACGATGGCGAAAAAGTTTGAAAAAAGAGATTTAAATAGACTTTATTTAGCTCTTGTCTGGGGTGATGTAAAAGAAGAGTCAGGCCAGATTGTTGGAAATATTGGTCGTTGCTTAAAGAATAGAAAAATCATGTCTGTTTTTCCAGACCAAGATTATGGTAAACATGCTTTAACTAACTATAGAGTTATTGAAAGGTTTGGATATACCACTTTAGTTGAATGTAAGTTAGAAACAGGAAGAACTCATCAAATAAGAGCGCATTTTAAGTACTTAGGACATCCTCTGTTCAATGATTTTGAATATGGAGGAGATAAGGTGCTAAAAGGGACAACGTTTACTAAATACAAGCAATTTGTTCATAATTGTTTTAAATTATGCCCAAGACATGCTCTACATGCTAAATCATTAGAGTTTAAACATCCAAAAACTGAAAAATTAATGTTTTTTGATTCTGATTTGCCATTAGATATGAGTCAATTGATTGAAAAGTGGAGGAAATATTCTAAAAATCAGTTTTAACTATAAACCTTAAGTTCATTATAAATACTATCTCTTTGAACAGGTTTTCTATTAACTTCTTTAATTAATTTAATAATTTCTTCTGTAGACATTGTTGGATTTTGATCTTCAGCTCCGGCCATTGAGTAAATTTTTGTGCTATCATCTATTGTTCCGTCAATATCATCAACTCCAAAGGATAATAAACTTTGCGTTGTAGATTTTCCAATCATTGGCCAATAAGCTTTAATATGTTTTATATTGTCAAAATAAATACGTGCCATTGCATACATTCTTAAATCTTCTAATACGCCAACTTCCTTTAAATGAGACATTTGATTTTGACCATTTCTGTATTTTAAAGGAATAAATGCATTAAAGCCTCCTGTATTATCTTGTAATTCTCTTAACCTACTCATATGATTAATTATGTGAATTGGTTTTTCAATATGACCATAAAGTATTGTTGCATTTGATTGCATTCCAATCTCATGAGCAGTTTTGTGAATTGATAACCACTGTTCGGAAGTACATTTATCTTTACATATTATATTTCTAACTTCTTCATCAAAAATTTCAGCACCACCTCCTGGTAGCGAATTTTGTCCAGCTTCTTTTAATCTTGATAGACCCTCTTTATACGATACTTTTGCTTTTCTACACATATATTCAAGCTCTACAGCAGTAAAAGCTTTTATATGAATTTTTGGTCTAATTACTTTAATTTTTTTAATTAAATCTATAAAATAATCTAATCCCATTTTTGGATGAACACCACCAACAATATGAACTTCAGTAATCTCATCTTCCTTATATTTCTTAACCATATCAACCATTTCATCAACTTCATGTTTCCAACCTTGGTTTTTTTCTTTTAAAAGTCTGGAGTACGAACAAAATTTACAATCAAAAACACAAATATTTGTTGGCTCTATATGTATGTTTTTGTTAAAATAAGTATTATCCCCATTAATATGTTCTCTAATTGTATTAGCTAAAGAGAATAGTAGTGAGTTTGGGGCAGAGGTAAATAATAATAAAGCTTCTTGATTATTAATTCGTTCTTCATTAATAATTTTAACAACAATATCTCTGATATTGCTTTGAACTTGATTAATATCTAGATTAATATTTAACATTAATTTGAGATAATTATTTTTTCAGTTATAATTGTATTATTAATCTCAATATTCAGTATATATATTCCTTTAGGAAGATGATCTAATTTAATTGTTGTAAAATTATTAAGGTTATTTCTAATTATAATATTCTTACCAAACATATCCAAAACTTCAATTTTATTAATATTAAGTATTGATTCAATATTTATAATTCCTTTTGAAGGATTTGGGTAAATTTTATAAAAGAGCTGATCAATATTATCATTGGAAACTGTACCTGTACAATTTAAAGTAACGTTAGAGTTTTTTAAACTTTGTCTATAACCATTTAAAGTTGCTATCATTTCATTCACTTGGTCATTTGAAAACATCCATGTATCTCTTGAATATGACATGAAGTTTTCATCCATATCTATTAAGTCATTACTAAAGCCATATTGTAAATCATTACAACTATTATTATTAGTATTTGAATTTACACTACCAAAATAAATACCATCTGTTGCTGGTGTATCATAAACATTCGAATCATCATTATCACAACAACCTCCACTTTGTGATTCGCAAAAGGTATGGTTTAAACCTAAATAATGGCCTATTTCATGCGTAGGAGTTCTGCCATCGCTACTGCCTGCAGAATTTCCATTTGTACCAAAATGTTGGAAGTCAACAACTAAACCATCTTTCCACGCATTCCATGATTGTAAGCCAGGAAGGTAGGCATATCCAAGAACGGTAGTTCCCCCGCTTGAAGCGATATCACATATCCAAATATTTAAATAATCTGATGGGGGCCATCCTTCAACCCCTCCAGTATTATCTCTTTTCATATCATTTGATTCGGAAGAATAGTCAAAACTTGTTTTAGAAGTAGCTGTTCGAGTAATACCAGTTGTTGGATTTCCATTAGGATCCGTAGTTGCTAAGCAAAATTGTAGATCAGGATTTCCAGACACATTTAGAAAAGTATTTCTTGGAGGATTAGGGAATTCACTATTTGTTTTACTATAATCCTCATTTAAAATTCTAAGTCCATCTTCAATTTGATCTGTAGGAATGTTTGTTCCAACTCCTATATTTGCATGCGTTTGTCTATAAACTATATGTACTACAATAGGAATTGTTAAAGTTGTCTTAGAATTTAAATTATTAGAGTTTAACCAATCTTTATTTTGTTTTAAGACATTTTGGATATTAATTAGATAATTAGGATTAGTAATTACCTCTTTGTTAATTAGTGGAGTTGTATAACATTTATTAATCTCTTGAGCTAAAATGTTGAAAGAAATTAAAGTTGTGCAGATAACAAATAAAATTTTGTGCATTTTCTATATTTTTTACAAATATAAATCTAAAAGATTAACTAATTATTATAAAATAGTGCATAAGTTTAGATATTTATAAGAATTATTTATTAAGAAAGGAATAGTCACTTAATGTCTTAAGAAAATTAACTAAATCTTGTTTTTCATTATTTGTTAATTGCAAGCCAATGCCTACTTTTTTCATAAGTGGGTCAATTGTTGTAGAATAATTCCCTCCGGAATTATAATGGTCAACTACCTCTTCCAATGAACTAAATCTGCCATCATGCATATATGGACCTGTAAATTCTACATTTCTCAGCGTAGGTGTTTTAAACTTGGCATTATCATTACTATTGTTAGTTATATTTCCTAGACCTAGATCTGAAAAATTTCCTGCATCTAATCCATTATTATGAAATAGATTATCCATAAACATTTCTGTTCCATGACAATGAAAACAATCTCCTTTTTCTGTATTGAAAATTGCGTATCCATTTAATTCAGATAATGTTAATTGTTCATTACCATTTCTCCATTTGTCATATTTAGAATCCACTGAAATAAGAGATCGTTCATATTGTGCAATAGCTTTGACTATATGCATAGAGTCAATATAATCTATATTAAAAGCTTGTTTAAATAATAAATAATAGTTTGCGTCGCTATTTAATTTTGACTCAACATTTTCCCATGTATCGTGCATCTCTATTTCATTTGTAACCGGCTCAAAAGCTTGGTCTTCTAAAGTACTAACACTTCCATCCCAATTAAATGATGAATTCCAGCCGACATTTATTATTGCAGAAGCATTTCTAAATCCTAAAATATTATCTATTCCAAAATTATATTGATTTGTGTTAGCAAATGAATTTATTTGAATGTGACAGCCTGTACATGATAAACTATTATCCTTACTTAAAATTGGGTCATTGAATAATTTTTCGCCAAGTTCAACCCCTTCTTGTGTCATAGGATTATCTATAGGTATTTGCATATCTGGGAAACCAAAAGGAGTATTTATGACATAAGCAGTAGTTTGAAAATTATTTATCGAATCATAGATGCAGCTTCCATCATCAAAATTAGCCTCATAATTCCAGTTGTTAGCGTTTAGATCTGTACATCCAATAATAATTTTTGGGTCTTTCTTACAAGAGAAAAGGAGTATAGTTAAGAAAATAATATTTACTCCTTTAAGCATTTTTATTTTATTAATTCAATAGAGAAAACATCTGTTATGCCATTCATTTTTAACTGCATTTGTTTTGGCATATCCATCATAATTGCTCCTTCAAAATTTAATGAGTACGGATTTTGATACCAGTTGTTAATATGCATATTTAAATAAATAGAAATATCACCTAAATCACCATCTACATTAAGAGGTATTTCCATAGATTTATTAAAAGAAAAATCTTCTCCCATTGATGGACCAGTATGCGTATTATAAAATGTCGAATCATTGTTATAAGAACCCTCTAATTTCATATAGTGATAACCTCCACCCATTATTTCAGGCCAGGCCATTGTTGCATGAAAATTTTCATTGACAAATTTATTTGAGATATTTATTGAACTATCTAATCCAAATTGAAAATTTAAATGGGTATAAATATTATTTGGAATCTCCCCTAAATCTATACTAAGCGAGGATTCATCTAAAAAATCAATAAAATGAATGTCTTTTAATAAAAGAGTAGCGCCATCAGCAGTTAGTATTGATAAGTTGGTTATTAAATACTTAAGATTTTTTATACTATAATTTTCTCCTTCTGCATTAACATATACCATAGAGTCTAGAATAATGTGATTATTACTGTTTTGATAAAATGCATTAAAATTAATATTTGCATTAGTTGTGTAATTATTTTCATCAATTGAACATCCAGCGATAATGATTGGTATTATAAGAGTAATGCAAAAGTTAAGATTTATATTTTTCATTTTATATTTTAATATCTACAAATTTAATAAATTAAGGTGGAATCTTGAATGTTAAATTTTCTTCAATCTTAGAATTTAGCTAGAAAATAAATAATAGTCATTCTTTTTTCTAAAGTTATACTTTTTATACATATTTGCTTAAGTGTCAAAAAACAATAAATACATTGATGTTATTCTTCCTTTACCGGTAAAGGGGGTCTTTCAATATTCTTATTCTAAAAATATAGATTTAAAAATTGGTCAAAGAGTAATTGTTCAATTTGGTGTAAAAAAACTTTATACCGCAATAGTCTTTAAATTATATGATTATAAAACAATAGATTATGCTGTTAAGCCTATTGAGTCTTTTATAAATGAACGTCCTATTGTTAATAATCAGCAAATAGAATTTTGGCTATGGATTTCTAAATATTATCTGTGTGAACTTGGAGAGGTAATGAATGCTTCTCTTCCTTCATCTTTAAAATTGGCTAGTGAGTCTAAGTTTGTGATTAGCCCTGATTTTGATGGTGATTTAAGTAATTTAAATGATATTGAAAAGAATATTTTTAAACTATTTAATGAAAAAACAGAAATATCATTATCCAATCTCAAAAAAAATGATAATAATCCTATTCTTTTTTCATCAATAAATAATTTAATTCGTCAAGAAATATTAATTTCTTATGAAGATATTAATGATAAATATAGTGAAAAGTTAATATCATTTATTGAAATAAATGCTAAATATGATATTGATTCTTTTAGTTTAACTATTAAACAAAAGATTCTATATTCTCAGCTTATTAGCTGTTTTGAATTGTATTCTAATAAAAGATGGACTCTCTCTCAGCTTATTAAAAAATTAAATACTGGAAGGTCAATTTTTAATGCATTAATTTCTAAAGATCTTCTCTTTATAAATAAGCAGCCCATTAGTAGATTGCTAAATTTTAAAAAAATAGACAAGTCAGAAAAAACATTATCCTTTGTACAAGATCGAGCATATGAAGATATTAAACATCTTTTTATCTCCAAAGATGTTTGTTTACTTCATGGAGTAACTTCTAGTGGAAAGACTGAGGTTTATTTTAATTTAATTAATGATCAAGTTGAGAAAGGAAGACAGGTTTTGTATTTATTACCAGAAATTGCATTAACAATTCAAATTATAGAAAGATTAAGAGATAAGTTTGGTGATAATGTTGGAGTTTTTCATTCTAAATTAAATAATTCTCAAAGGGTTGAGGTTTGGAAGTCTGTACAAACTAATAACAAAACAGCAAATAGTTATTCAATCATCTTAGGTGCTAGATCTTCTTTGTTTTTACCATTTGATAATTTAGGTTTAATTATAGTTGATGAAGAGCATGATTCCTCATTTAAACAACAACAACCTGCACCTAGATATAATGCTAGAGATAGTGCTATATACTTAGCTTCTATTCACAATGCAAAGGTTGTTTTAGGATCAGCAACACCTTCAATTGAATCTTATTTTAATGCTAAAAATAATAAATATGGTTTTGTAGAATTATTAAAGAGGTTCTCTGAAATTAAATTACCTAAAATTAATATTGTTGATATCAGAAAAGCTTATCTCAAAAAAGAAATGAATGGTGTTTTTTCTAATACCCTTATTAAAGAGATTGCTAATGCAATAGGTAATAATAAACAAGTCATATTATTTCAAAATAGAAGAGGTTATTCACGTGTTATTTCATGTAACTCTTGCTCTGATACAATTTTTTGTAAGAACTGTGATGTTAGTTTAACTTTTCATAAACATTCTAATAATTTAAAATGCCATTACTGTGGTTATGTTGAAGATTTTCCACTTGCTTGTAGAAATTGTAATCAAAATGATTTTTCAAATAAAAGTTTTGGAACAGAACAAGTTGCTGCTGATTTGACTGAAATTTTCCCTGATATAATTGTTCAAAGAATGGATCACGATACAACAAGAAAAAAAGATTCTTATAAGAATTTAATTTATGATTTCCAGCAAAGAAAAATAGATGTTTTAGTTGGGACACAAATGATTGCTAAAGGCCTTGATTTTGATAATGTTTCTTTAGTTGGAATTTTAGATGCGGATAATATGTTAAACTTCCCTGATTTTAGGTCTCATGAAATAGGATATCAACTAATGACTCAGGTTTCAGGAAGATCTGGTCGAAAAGGAGATCAAGGGACTGTTATACTTCAATCTTATAATCCAGATCAAGAGATTATCCAAAATGTTAAATCAAGTGATTATTCAAAGTTTTTTAAGAATCAAATTTCTGAAAGAGAAGCTTTTGACTATCCACCTTTCTCAAGGCTTATAAGAATAACCATTAAACATAGAAACTCTTATCAGCTTGATCTAATATCTAGCGATTTTGCTTTTATTTTAAAAAAGAGTTTTGGTAATAGAGTATTAGGCCCTGAATATCCTGCAATTTCTAAAATAAGAAATTACTATCTTAAAAATATTCTTCTTAAAATTGAAGAAGGAAAATCTATTGTAAAAGCAAAAGAAATAATAACGTTTATTGAAGAGAATTTTAGAAATCTAAAAAAGCTTAATGGATCAAGAGTAATTATTGATGTTGATCCTCACTAATACTATTCCAAATTGAATCATTCGGTGTAGGAGCTTTTATTACAATATTTTCCTTTGTTACAGGATGTAAAAATTCTATTTTTCTTGCATGAAGATGTATGCTTAAATCTGTATTGCTTCTTCTAGCACCATATTTAACATCACCTTTAATAGGACAGCCTATATGTGATAGCTGAACTCTAATTTGATGATGTCTTCCAGTTAGTGGCTTAATTTCTAAGAGGTAATAGTTGTTTAATTTTTTAATTGTTTCATACTCTAAGATACATTCTTTATCTGTATTTTTTTTAGAAACAAATGATTTGTTTTTTATTTGGTTTTTATGCAGGTAGTTTGTTAAAGTTCCTTCATTATTTGGTGGTTGATTTTTTACAACTGCCCAATAAGTTTTTTGTATTTTTTTTTCATTAAATGCTTTATTCATTCTTGTTAAAGCTTTACTTGTTTTAGAAAAAATTAGAACTCCAGAAGTTGGTCGGTCTATTCTATGAATAGTACCTAAAAAGACATTACCAGCCTTATTGTATTTCTTTTTTAAATATAATTTAATGGCATCTGAAATAGGAGGATCTCCTGTTTTATCGCCTTGAGAAATATCCCCTGATTTTTTATTGACAGCAATCAAATGATTATCTTCATAGAGAACTTGAATCATTAGTATTGCTCATTAGAATTTGGGAAATCCTTAGATTTAACATCAACTATATAATTTTGTACTGCATTTGTTATATCATCATAGAGGTTTAGATACCTTCTTAAAAATCTTGGGTTAAATTCATGATTCATTCCCAACATATCATGAAGAACTAATACCTGTCCATCTACTTCGTTTCCAGCGCCAATTCCAATAACCGGTATACTTACTTCTTTTGAAACTTTTGTGGCAAGCGCAGCAGGTACTTTTTCTAACACTAATGCAAAGCAACCTGACTTCTCTAATAGTTTAGCATCATTTATAAGTTTTTCTGCTTCTTTATCTTTTTTTGCTCTAACGGTATAAGTTCCAAATTTATATATAGACTGTGGTGTTAATCCCAGATGCCCCATTACAGGAATACCTGCACTTATAATTCTATCTACTGATTCAATAATTTCACTTCCTCCTTCTAATTTCACTGAATGTCCACCAGTTTCTTTCATAATACGTATTGCTGATGAAAGAGCTTCTAAGGAATTTCCTTGATACGTTCCAAAAGGCATATCAACTACTACTAAAGCTCGCTTAACAGCTCTTACCACAGAAGAAGCATGGTAGATCATTTCATTTAAAGTAATTGGTAGAGTAGTTTCATGCCCAGCCATAACATTTGATGCTGAATCTCCAACTAGAATAACATCAATACCAGCACCATCAATTATTTTCGCTAAAGTATAATCATATGCTGTAAGCATTGAAATCTTTTCATTACTGTTCTTAATTTCTTGTAAAGATTTTGTTGTAACTCTTTTGTAATCTTTTTTTGCTATTGACATGATTTATTTTAAAAGTTTATTAATAAAAATATTTTTAAAACCTAATGTAATTAATTTTTCTCTTTTTGATTTAGCTTCATTTAGAGAATTAAATTCTCCACAATAATATTTAAATGTATTGTTACTAGAAATAATCCAAATATTATTTATATCATTAAATTTATTATTAGGACTTTGAAATACCCCTAATTGTACTGAGTATATTGAATCTGTTCTAATAATTTCTTTTGCTGGAGGATAACCAACTTTTTCAGCTATTAACGTTGAAGGAATAACTCCATTTAATTCAAAATCTTTATAAACAAAAATTTCTTTTAGATTATTGTTTATATTTTTTTGATTATCAATACTTAATTTTTGATTAATAATTTCTGTTTTATTATCAGAGTTAATTTTATTAAGCTTTGTCATTTTGTTTTGAATATTACTAATGACTAAAGAGTTAGTTTTAATTGTGTTATTATTTTTTTCTAATTTATTTTCTAATGATAAAATATCAGCAGTTTTATTGTCAATATTTTTCTTGTAATTAATGATTAATTTACCTAACTCTTTTTTGCTTGTATCGTAAAGATTTTCTTTTTCATTTAATTTTTTCTTTAAAGAGTTCAAACTTGTAGTTATTTCTACGATTTTGTTTTTTAAATTTTTAATCTCATTGTTTTTTGTTGCAATTGATTTTAAAGATTTATCATAATTTAAATTAATCTCTGAAATCTCTATCTCTAATTTACTTTTCTCAATATTTTTCAATTCCAAATTAGAATTAGACTTTTTAATCGATACTGATAGTTTATTCAACTTTGAACTTTGAAGTTTTATTTCAGTAGAAAATTCATTATTTTTTTCTTTTAAACCATTACTAATTTTTTGTTGATTGTTAAGTTGATTTTTTAATGTATTTAGTTCTGTTTCAGAGCTTTTCTCTTTTTCTTTCAAAATTAATTTTTGGTTTTCTAACGCTTGTGCAAAAAACAATTCATTTTCTTTTAAAACTGTTTTTAGAGAGTTATTATCTCCTTCGATAATACTTATCTTACTTTCTAACTCTATTTTGAATTTTTTAATAACAGTAAGCTTTTCTTCATTTGCTTTTCGGTCTGTATTAAGAGTGTTATTATTACTTTCTAAAATACTTATTTTACTTTCTAATTCTGCTTTAGATTTTTTAATATCAGAAATTTTATTTTCCTTTTCTTTCAATTCAACTGATAGCTTGGTGTTCTGTTCTTTAAGTTTTACAATCTTTTGTGTATTTTGTGAATCACTGATGTTTTTGTTGTTTTCTAAATTATCAATATTTAATCCATTTGTAATTACCTTTTCTTTTCCATTACTATTTAAATAAAAATATGATATTCTGGCTTTTGTATCCGGACCAATTAATAATCCACAAAAACCTTTACTATATCTTTTAATCTCTAATGTTGCAACTATTGTTTCATTAATAATAAAATTTAACTGATTTTTCTTATTCCTTACTTGTATTTCATTATATAAATCAACTTTATTAATTGATCTATTTCTAACCCAACCATTTTTTCTTGACTTACCACTTAGATAAACATATTTATCTTTATTTAATTCTTTTATTCTATACTCTCCCTTTTTATTAACTTCAAAAATTATAGCTCTATTAAAATTATTATCCGCTTTTATGATTATTCCTACGCTAGCACTTTTGTTATTAGATGGGCCAATTCTTATTGAAGATTTAATGAATAGATTTGAAATAATATCAGTTTCTAACATTATTGCATATTCGCTATTTTGTTGATTTCTTATAACTAAATACTCGTTATTATCAATTACAAAATAATTTTCTCCAGATTTTTGAATAGGAAATATATCTGTTGAATTTTGAAAATTTTCATGAATTATTTGATTAGTAAAATCATCAACAAGAATTTCTTGAGAATAAGTTTGATTGTTAAATAATAAAAATATAGTAATGAGATAAATAAACTTTTTCATAAAAGATTTTTTGTTTTCGCAAATTTACAAATATCTCACTTTACATATCATTTAATTGAATAACTTTGCAATGTGAATAAATTTATTTTATCTTTTCTTCTTGTTTTGTTGGCTTCATCTTGCGAAACAGATTTTAATGTTAACGCTGATTGGGATGAAGTAACTATTCTTTACGGTCTGTTAGACCAGTCAAATGATTTACAATATGTAAAAATTAATAAGGCTTTTCTAGGACAAGAGGATGCTTTATTAATGGCTAGTAATTCTGATTCTTCTAATTTTGAGCCAAATGATCTAGAAATAACTATTTATAAAATTAAAACATCCTCCTTTAATTCTTTTGATACTTTAGGTTTAGTAACTTTGTCAGACACTAGCTTATTAAAAGATCCTGGGCTTTTTCCTACAGATAATAATATTATTTATAAGTTTAATAACTCCTCTGATTTTTTAAATAGCAATTTTGTTTATTCAATAAAAGTTTTCAATAAGATTTCTGGCAATGTAGTTTCCTCATCAACACGCTTAATTGATGGTTTTAATTTTGAAACTTTTAATCCCTCTTTTGATTTTGGTTTTTATAATTCATCTATTGGTTATATATCAAAAACTTTAACTTGGCAAAAATCAAATTTTGGTGAAATATATCAACTAGATTTAATTTTCAACTATATTGAAGGGGATGATACTATTGCTGTTGTTTGGAGTCAGCCTTTAGTTGAGAGTTTAGGTAGTAATTTAATGAATTCTCAATTTGATGGCGAATCCTTTTTTAATTTTTTAAATTCAAGTATTGAAATTAATAATAATGTGATTAGAAGGTTTTTTAAACTTGATATAAGAATGACTGTTGGGACTCAGGAACTTCAAACTTA
>TARA_B110000238_G_scaffold19846_1_pt1 | contig 34507 bp, 30 predicted proteins | sample TARA_B110000238 | Tara Oceans TARA_B110000238 (sample SAMEA4397569) | marine metagenome | biome: Polar Biome; feature: [SRF] surface water layer (ENVO:00010504); material: water (ENVO:00002006), including particulate matter (ENVO:01000060) such as... | depth 5 m | reverse complement strand
CCGCCAAGTTTACTGTAGTACCCGTAAAATTTGCAATTTCAAGACCTTTATTGTAAGAGGATCCTTCAATATATTCTGAAAAGAACAATTCTGCGGCCAACACTTCTCCTTCAGCATTTACATTAATATCAAATGTTTGCTGAGTTGCGGATGTTGCAACACCGTCTGATATCTCAAGCACAATTGCATGCAAACCCACATCTTCGGATGCTGGCGTTCCAGTTAAAGTACCAGTACCATTCCCATTATCTTCAAATGTAAGCCAAGTAGGTTTTGTTGCCACTGACATTGTAAGCGCATCTCCATCGGAATCTGACGCGGTAACATCATAGGTATATACTTCATTTTTTACAGTGGTTGTTATGGGAGTTGAAGTAAAAACGGGTGCAGCGTTTTCAGCGTCGCATGTGTAAATTTTACACACATATTCTGGATGGTCAATAAATGGGTTTCTGTTTTGCTGATAACTGTACACAATATCATTTCTTGTTCGTTCTGCAGCATCTACAGGATCTTCTTTGTGCCATTGCAATAAAGTAGCTGTTTTGGCGTGAAAAGGTGTCTTGTCTGTATTGCTAAGAAGTACCTCGGTCAATTCCAAATCTTGTTCACCATTAGTTCCTTCGTATCGAACAGTCATGTAAAATAGCATCCTTGCAACATCACCTTTAACAGATGCTCTTGGTTGCCAAACGTATTCAGAACTGCTCGTAAATGACTCCGTTGGTCCAGAATAAATTCCTGATTCATCTGTATATGGATCTGTACAGTTATCAAAGTTTCTATTATTACGTGCTGAATTTGTAGAAATATCAGCAGCTCGTAAATGATGAGCATCTGTTCCAGCTCCAAGTGTCGTTCCAAAATCACCTCTAGACTTTGCCCAAACATGCTCGCGATTCCACCCATTTCCACCAGCATATTCCTCAGAAGCAACCATTGAAAAACCAGAATATATTCCTATTACGTTATTCGCATTAGTAGGGTCTCGATCCGCTTCTTTTAAAATATCCCAAACATCTGTATTATTGGATGTATAAGGAAACTCAGTGTGATTATTAATAGTTTGGTGCAATGAATTTTTTAACTCATTGCCTGTAAGTCCAAATGAGGAGTCATAATACCCATCAGGTATTTGCGAGAAACCTTGCAAAGTGCAAAAAAAAATTATGATTGTAACAATTTGTTTTAAGTAATGAGTATTTTTCATACTAGTAAATGGGATTATTTTGTAAAAAATAAGCAAAATAGTGTTTTTATATGATATTCAATAAATAATATGAAGTTTTACCAATAAGAAAAAGAATGCAATCTTAAAATAAATTCTTTAATGACACAAATATGAATAATTCCTAATTACTTTTAAATAATAGCACAGAGAAAAAGGCTAAAATGAACCTTTTAAGCAGACGATTTATTCTTTGATTTCATGACTTCTTCACCTCCTTTCTTTTAACTAATCTCCCTTAATGCGCCTGCATGACTCGCATCACAGAATATTAGGGCAATTCTAAAATAATCATAGTTTTTTTCTTTTATTCTTGTATTAAAAAGGGTGTCTCTAAACGTAGTTCTAAGCAATAGCAAACTGAATGCTCTTCTTTACTCTCTGAAATCTTCTATACACAGTTGCTTGTTTTAACTTTAGTACTGTTGTGAAGAAATACTCTAAATCCTGAATGAATTTTAAATACAAGTCTTTTTAGTCTCACATCTTTTCTTTTGTAGGACTTACTACTTAACAAAACCACTTTTCTTCTAGTCTCTATATGCCTGTTCCAAGACAATTAATTAAAATCTATTACAATTAGTTTTTCAGTCTTACTATTGTTAAATCATATACTCCTAAAATGGTGATTTCTTCTTTAGAATCTTCTCCTTTATATTTTCGATAAATATCATCCACATCAAATTCATCTAGCAGGATTTGAAACATTAAAAAAGCGGTATCTATCTGTTGCTAAATAAGGCTTAATTTGTTATTTAAAAGAGTGCTTTCTATACTTGGAGGAGAAGCTTTTTGTTTACCACTGTCGCAATAACCTGGATTGACAAAGATACCTGTAGAGCATATTTTCCTTGTCTTAGGACACCTTACTCTGCACCTAGTTAGAGATTTACCCTAATTATTAATTCTTAACTTCTGTAATAAATATAAAATTGATAGCTTATAATTATGAATCTATCTCTGTGGTTTAAATCTTTTTTCTAAGATGGTATTTTCAAATTTGAATTAATTATATTTACTATGAATATTAAATCGTTATTATGAATATAGTAATGTTTGCAGTAGGAACCGTAATATTTAGCACCTATATTATAGGTCTAGTTTGGAATATAGGTTATAATACCAAAGAAAGTAAAGAAGAAAAATATGGTTATTATTCCAGACATAGCCAACCAGAACAAGATGAATTAAAATAAAGCTTAGAACCGCAAAAAAAATCTAACACAAGTGCTTTATTATTCTTTTTGATTCTGTTATATACTAGTACGAATAACACCTGTATTATCTTTATTGATAACTATGTTTCGTTTTTAAATTAATTGATACCTCATCTCAAAAATTGACACCTTTTTGTGTGCCTTTTGTATTGGCTAAAAATGTAAATGAAGAAATCTAGAAAAGAATAAACGACTTGACTCACAACAACTTGAAAACGAGATCTAGATCGCACAGAATCGAAAGTGATTTATAGTAGAAAAGAGTGGGGATTATCAATGTTGTCGGAGTCAAAAGCTTCATTGTGTATAAAAATCTTAATCCTCTCTTTTATTCTTTCTGATGAATTGCTTAAATTTAATCTTTTTATTAAAATGTGAACTTAAGCCGTGTATGATTAATAGCTTTGGCAATTGTATATTTGGAAAGAGAAACGGGTAAGGTTTTGAGTTCTAATATTTTTTTTATCAATATTCAATGTTTGACCCCATTTTTAATAATCAAAAATCATATCACTATTTTTACATTTAAAATATCACCAATATTTACAACAATAATCTTCTTATTTATCGAGTCATTGCAATTCTTTATCTAAGCTTTCATTGTAAGTTAAATAGATAATCGACTTCCCGGGAAACCATCGACTATAGGAGTATTCTTTAATAATATCATCCTCTGGAGTAGCATGAAATACTAATGAATATACTGGCTTTACCTTTTCCCACCATTTTTCGTCTTTTTCTGAAAAAAAGTACCAAGCAGTATACTCTCCACCACCTTGAATATGATTTTTAGGAATCTCTTTAGCGATTAGTTCATTAACTATTTGCCACCGTACGCGATTCCATGATAAATAATCATGAGTGGCTAACACAGAAAAAAGACTTAATAATCCAAGAAAAATTAACGAAATATTTTTGAATACTCTTTTAGGTTCTTGCTTATAATTAGCTCCCAAAAACACAACTACTATCGGAAATATAGGCAATAAGTACCTATCGTATAAGCCAATCACTAAGAAAGGGCTCAAATAGACAATAAAAAACACAAAAGACAATACTACAAGAGGTGAAATATTTTTTTTCAAAAACACAGAAGTTATCATTTTCTTAGCATGAAAAATTAAAGTAACACTAGAAAATACGCCAATGGCAGTTATAACTTCCCAAAATAAGCTAGGAGCTTTTATATAAGGAGTAGATTTAACATTTCCATAATGGTCTAATAGCAATGTAGGTCCAATTCCAAAATCAATCCAAACATTATCTAAACTAGGTAATGCATTTCCTGTAACCAATAGTAAAGAAGTAACAATTAATGTATATATAATTGCTGAAATTTTATATCCTTTAAACGTATACCTATTGAAATAAAAAATATGTATTGGAGCTAATAAAAATCCTACATAAGACAAACTTCTTAACAAATAATTAAAAATAGTTAAAAACACCCCCCTGTCAAAGTTAATAATTGTGTCTAATAATAATTTAAATTTGGAGTTATAGCGGTCTTGTAATAATCCATTTACTTCCATTATATATGAAAAAAGAAAAGAAAAAATTATTAAAACTAATAAAGGTGTTATGGCTCTTATCAAATTTCTCTTATTTTTCTTTTTGACATATAATACCGTAAATAGCCAAACTACTGGGAATACCCATGCTAATTGACGAATAAGAAATGCCCAACAAATGAAAAAAATGGCCCAATACAACGACTTACCTGTATCATCTATTATTGCTTTAGCAAAATAGAAAAAGACCCATATTGTTAAACAACAAAAAGGAATGTCTGTCATAAAGGAAAACGATAACGATAAAAAAATAGGATTCATAAGGCATAACAATGTGCTAAACATTGCCATCCATTTTGGTAAATTAGCGATTTTACAAAGTTCATAAATTCCCAAAATTGTCGCAAAACTCATAATTAAAGTTGAAAAACGCAGTACGGTAAAAGAGAAACCAAATACTTTCGTGAAAAAATATCCCCAATATACATGACCTACTAAAGTCATTTCACCCCAATTATAAATTTTTAAATACCCACTATCATACAATGTCTTCACCGATTTTCCATAACACCAATCGTCATTTAAAGAAAAATCTCCTAAAGGATTTATTATAAATATAATTAAAACCCAAAACGCTAATAACCAAAGTTGATCTTTATACTTTTTTAGAAAAAAAATCATTTTTTATAGTATGTAAAATGAGATTGAATTTTAGATTTTGCAAAAGCATTTCCTTTTTCACTCCAATGGCCATCACATGATAAAAATAATTCTTCACATTCTTGGATTGTTAAACTTTCTGTTTGGGGTAATAAGTCTAAATATTCAACGCCTATAGCAGTACAAATTGTTTTTAAATCAACACCTAAAGGGTTTTTACCGTGTTTTCGGTATGCGTTTACTTCTTTAAGAATAGGAATACTATAGACCATTACAAAACGATTTCCAGCAATTTTTTTTATTTCCTCTATTGCATATCGCATACCATTTAACTGCTTCTGTGAATAGTTAAAATAACTAGGTATTTTAGAAGGAGACAAAAGTTTGCCTTTAGGGATTGTTCCTATTTTTCTTCTAGCTCTTATATAAGAGAGCATGTTATAAGAGTTTGTGAAATTCTTCAATACCTTGACTATAAATTTTCGTTTATACGGTCTAGCTTTTGATTTGTGTATACTGTCTAACAGATATTTTATTGTGTAATTTGGATACTCCCCATGCAAAAAAGGTTGATATCGATTTGGCTTAGTTTTTACATTTATTTCATAGTCGTTATCTATAAAGTCGTTTGAAGGCAGAATACCAACCAGAACTGCCTCATGCGTATATTTAATCGCTAAGGTCTTATATAACAAGTAATATTGAGTTGTCCCAAAATTCCCCGCCATTCCAAAGTTTATATGAGGTATATTATTCTCCTTTTCCAGTAAATTTGTTAACCTACTTTGCTCTTTAACACCAATTCCTTCAGTAAAAGAATCCCCCAAGGCTACCACTCTTTTTTCTTGTTCCTTTACTTTACGCTCTACATCTCGAAAACCACTCGAGTTTGATGTATACAATACATCAAAACAAGTTTTTTTTTGCCGATACGAGTGATTTGGTAAATGAGCAGTCCCATAATTTTTATTTAAATCAAACCAAAAATTTTGAGTATTCTGAAGTGTATATGTTGGTAGTTCTATTTTCAGTTTAGCTCCCCGAATATAAACGGCCAATACAACCTCAAGTAATAAAAATGTTATTACTGATATTAAAATATATGTTTTTATGGTTGACAAATATGTTTTTTTAAACAAAGGTTTGTTTTTATATCGATGCTTCTATTTCCTTAAACATTATTCCTATTTATAATAAATTGTTTATTTTAATAAGACCAAACCAAATATACCCCTTTGGAAGATATTTAAAAGTAGAAAAATAGAATTTTATTTAATAATTAAAAGAATACTACATTAGTTAAAACCTAATAAAGGTATTTTTTAAACTTGACAACATCGTTTTTAACATCAAAAATTTCAATTCAAGCAACATAAAGAATACTTTTTATAATTTACGCTTTACAATGGAAACAATAAAACCCGCTTTATTATAAATAATTAGCACTTATTGCACCTCCGTTTTCAACTTTTTAGTAACTCTTTTTGGTATAAAATTTATGGAAAAGAAAATTTTATCTAAAAAAATGTCTCTTATGGATTCCTAATATTCTAAATTTACAATGAACTAAAAAATTATTTTACAAGATTAAATCTAGATTACCGCAGGATGTATAAGTGTGAAATCCATTATTAAAAAAAAAGAAATAAAAATTAGCATCCTTAATTAAATTACACTTTTATCGTACTCTAGAAAAAGTGTCTTTTTCGAAAAACCCTTTATTTTCAAAACAAATAATAACACAACCTATTATATATTATTCATAAGAGTTCTTTTAAATTATTTGTGGTCATCTTTCATAACATTCTCTTCATTTTTATATTTATTAAAGTTATTTTAGGGGTTTACACATTCGAGAGCGAAGATTGCTTATAAAAAATAACTGAAGCCATTATAAAGTTAAAAGCTTATAGAAACATTCCTAATCATCTAATTTGAGAAATTTATTTGTTATAAAATCTGATTATAGTTCCTTATGTTCATTACAAAGTAGAAACCTTTAATGGTAAACATAACACGATTAATACTAAAGGAACTAGACTTTCAAAAAACTTTAACCAACAAAACAATACAGAAGTTATAAAAGTATTTTGTTTCGGCGGTTCCACAATGTATTATACAGAAGCCAGAGATGAGCATAGTATCCCTTCAGAAATTTCAAATTATCAACAAAAAAATTCCGAATAAAAAACTATCAGTTTCAAATTTTGGGTATATCTAATACTAAAGAAATATTGAAAACATATTACTTCAAAAAGAACTTCTTAAAAGAAGCATGCCTAATCTTGTTATTTTTTATAATGGAGTTAATGAGGTTGAATCTTCCTTTCTAACCAAAAATTCAAGCGAGCCAAAAATTCCAATAATCACACCAACAGAAACAGGAATATAATTTGACCGCGGAAAAAAATAAAAGTATTTTTCAGTTCTAAAAATATTAGTACAATGCTAAAGTCTATAAAAAATGAATTCGCATTTGAAAAAAAAGATTCTACTTAAAAAAGATATCTCCTTTCACGACATTAGTATTGTTTTCAATAATATAGAAAGCACTATTTACAATGATTTTTATTACACAAATGAATACGCAAATAAACTTGTTGCCGAAAAAATTATAGAGCAGTTCGTTCCGAACTTTAAAAAACGACAGAAAATAAATAGTTCTAAAACAACGTATATACAAACGGAGATATTACAGAATTTTCTGTAAGAATAATCAATCCCATCAACAATATCATCACAATAATTATAGGGATAAGCCAATATTTTTTACGCTGCATTAAAAAGCGTATGAGCTCAATAAAGATATCTGTTTTTTTCATTTAATATAACTTTTCGTAGTTAATCGATTCTTCTTTAGTTATCCACCCAGCCTTAGACTTATGTTTTAACCTTCCTAAAAACACTATCGGTGTTAAAAACAAATAATAAATAACACTTAATACTATAAAAGAACTTATTGCTCCTAAAAAAGCACCTAATAACAACCACCCAAAAAGAAATGGGTAAAATAGTTTGGGTACTAAAAAAGTAATTAATGCAATTATACTTATAGCAATACTAATCTTCTTTTGAAGAACATCAAAATATAATCCTTCTTTTTTTAGAGAGAGAAAAAGAATTATGAAACAAATAACCATCAATAGCCAACCAAATTGACGTTGTTTTTTTCGCTGACTTGTATTCTCTATTATGCTTTTTAAAGTATTTTTAATCGAGTTCAAAATCTATCTTTTTTAAAAATTGTTTATGTGGCTGTTTATTGTCTTCTTTGAATACTACATAATTTTGAAGTACTAAAACATCCATGTGAGTGCGAAAAAAACAGTTTAAGGCATCAAAAGGTGAATTAACAATAGGCTCTCCTCTAATATTAAAAGATGTATTTATTAAAATAGGACATCCTGTTTTTTTCTCAAACACTGAAATTAAATTATGTAAAAACTCATTATCTTCTTGCTGTAAACTTTGGACTCTAGCTGTATTATCTTCATGAATACAAGAAGGAATTTCACCTTTATTTTTCCCATTAAAAGTAAAAAGCATATACTTTGATGAGCCCTCCATTTCAAACCAGTTTTCTTTTTTTTCTTCTAATACAACCGGAGCAAAGGGTCTAAAACCTTCGCGCATTTTTATTTTTATATTAATATGTTCTTTCATATCTGCATACAAAGGACTCCCTAAAATACTTCGATTTCCTAGTGCCCTTGGTCCGAATTCAGCCCTTCCTTGAAAACACCCTACTATTTTTTTATTCTTCAACTCTTCAGATACGATCTCTAACAAATCTAAATCATCCTTTTTACCATAAACTATATTATACTTTTTTAGTACTTGCTCAATTTCTAAATCTGAAAAACTACTTCCTAAATAAATTTGTTTTTTTAAACTGTCTTCAATTTGCTTCCTTTCTTTTTTCAAATAGTTATAATATCCAACAAATGCAGATCCCATTGAGCCACCACTATCGCCAGCAGCTGGTTGAACCCATATGTTTTTAAATATGTTTCTTTTCAATAACTCTCCATTTGCTTTACAATTTAAAGCAACCCCTCCAGATAAACAGACATTTTCAGTGTTTGTTATTTCTTTAGCGTATTCAAGTAATGTTGCCATAAAATCTTCCGTTACAGATTGGATTGAACTTGCTATATCACAATAAAAATCAGACATTTTTTCTTCTGCTTTTCTAGCTGGTTTGCCAAATACAGTACAAAAATGATTATTTATAGTGGTTTTACCTGTATCAAAAGAAAAGTACTTCATATCTAATGAAACTTCCCCTTTTTTAGAAATAGTAACTAAATTTTCTAATATTTGTTTCTTATAAATAGGTTTTCCATAGGGGGCTAACCCCATTAATTTATATTCTCCAGAATTAATTTTAAATCCGCAATATTGGGTAAAAGCACTATATAACAATCCGAAAGAATGTGGATAATATTGTTCTTTTAAAATTTTTACGTGGTTATCTTTCCCATAACCTATCGTAATACAAGCTTTTTCACCCACACCATCCACTGTTACAATAGCACTCTCTTTATATGGTGACGTAAAAAAAGCTCCTGCAGCGTGCGATTCATGGTGTTCAGAAAAAATCATCTTCCCTTTATAATTAAGTTCTTTTCTTATAATAGAAGGTATCCATAGTTTAACTTTCACCCAAGATTGAATGGCTTTTTTAAAGAATAAAAAGCCAAATGGAGCCGTATTCTTAATCGAATCAATAATACGTTCAAATTTAACAAAAGGTTTTTCATAAAAAGTAATTAAAGAAACATCATCAATTGAAATACCTGCTTCTTTCAAGCAAAAATCAATCGCTTTTTTAGGGAATGATGCATCGTTTTTTTCTCGAGTAAATCGTTCCTCTTGAGATGCTGCAATAATCTCCCCGTCCTTTAACAGACAAGCTGCTGAATCATGATAAAACGCTGATATTCCTAAAATATAAATCATTCCTTTAATATTTTTTGTTCTAAAAACTCTCCTAAAACTTTTTGCCCTAAATTATTAAGATGCGGGTCGTTTTCATAATATAGAGGTCCAATACTATCTCTTTTCTTAAAATATGCTAATGGGTTTAAAACAGTAACATTTTTATATTTTCGAAATTTCTTTACTGTTTCTTCATAAAAAGGATATTCAATTTTCGTGAAACTTGTTTCATTTGGAAATTCTCCTCCAATTTCTTGCATACGCTTTATATATTTTTTGTTAAGTTGAGCACAATATGGCACTAAAACTATATAAACAGGAACGTCACCACTTTGTTGTATAAACTTAACAACCTCTTTTACCCAAATACTATATCTTTCTTCAAAATTATCCTGAAGTAATACTGTTTTATGTAAATATAAACTATCTGCTAAAAAATATAATTTACTTCGATTACTATATTTTTCTTTAGCATATTTTTTATCAAAAAGATGATTCCTACTAAATTGAGTCTTTACTACACTTAATCTTTTATTTACATATAAAAGGCTAATAAAATAATCCGATAAATACCAATAAACATTTCTTAAAAAAGAATACCACTCGATGCCGCATTAATAAATTTATGATTTGTCTTAGACTCTAAATATTTCACATATTGATTAGAAGCAGTAAAAGAATCTCCAAATACTAAAAAAAATGTTTCTTGTCTATTTAACTTCCCTACATTTAACCCCTTCAACTCAGCTTTATAGAAATCTATAACATATAATCTATAACAACCTTCAAATAGAATTAATATGAGCAAAAACACTCCTAAACCTTGGATTATATTTCTAAAATAATTTTTCACTTTTTCACAAATCTAAACCAATGAAAAGGGGTATCCTTGGCGAAAATATTTTTTAGCAATCCTTTTTTTTTGTAAATATAAATACTCAAAAGACTTACTATTATATACATAATTTTCAATTTTATTTTTATTTAAATAACTCGACATATAAAACAAACCCAAAGGAGCACATGGGCGCATTATTTTTGGCCTCTTATCATCTTCTAATAAATAATATAAATGGATTAAGAATATGTTCATTTCTTCGTTAGTTCAATTAAGAAATGATCTGCATACTTCGCTAAAAAACGATTTGACAGATTTTTTTCAATCATTTTTAAAATATTCCAAATAGGTTTTTTGGTTAGAAACGATTTTTCTAAATAAGATGGAGGTACAGTTATTCCAATAGGAAAACATTTTGTTGTAGTAAAATTTTCATTAGAAGCCTTAATTATCTCTTTCGGATTAAAATACCATGTTGGTACGGCTACTCTATTTACATTTACTAATAAAGAGTTATTTGTTTTTCTTCTTTGAGCTTTTTTAAAACGTCCTTTAAACGAAAAGTATAGTTGTTCCCAAATACAGTTCTTAGGCATTAACACCATAACTAATTTCCCACCAGGTTTTAGTATCTCATAAACTCCTTGTATTAAGATTTTCAATTCATCGAGAGAAAGACAGTTTAGTCCTCCAAAATTTGAAAAAACAACATCAAACTCTTTTTCAAAAGAATCTGAAGTTAGTTTTTTGCAATCCAAAACTTTAAAAATTAAATTATTATAACTATTTTTTTTATTTGCTACGTTAATCATTTCTTCTGATATATCTGTAGCAATAATAGAATGTCCTTTTTTTGCAAAAGCAATTGCATCTACACCTGTTCCGCAATTCAACTCTAAAACATTTACTTTTTCTTCTGAAAAAAAGATGTGGCTGATGCTCTTATACACTTTTTTACGTTGTTCTCTGCCAATCTTTGTATTTGTAAAAGTATGGTCATATGTTTTTGCTACACCATCGAAAAAACTACTCATTCGTATTCTCTAATTTATTTAATTGCAATTTATTTACCATTGAGCCAACTATGTAATATGGCAATAAAAAAACTAAACGCCACTCATATATTTTTAAGCTAAAAGGGTTTCTTAGAACTTTTTTTAAGTTAAATTTTCCTTGAGTTTTTCTAAAAATTTTATGAACATACCGTTGAAGTTTTTTATAAAACATTGAATTAAACGTTCCTTGAAACATCATCGCTAAATCATCGGAATCTGTCCAATTGGCTTTTATTTTTAAATCATCTTTTACTTTTTCATAAAATGCTGTCCCAGGCAACGGGTAAGACACAGAAACGCCTATATTATCGGGTAATAAATTTTGTATCATATTAATCGTTAAATCAATATCTTCTTTAGTTTCGGTTAAATATCCAAATTGAATAAAAAAAGCTACTTTGACATTTTTTCTCTTCAACAAATAAGTAGCTTCTTCTATTTGCGCTATGGTTGTTCCTTTATCCATAGCATCTAGTATTTTTTGAGAACCACTTTCTGCTCCAATCCAAACTTCAGTCAATCCACTTTCTACTAAAGCATCTATATTGTCCTCTTTCAACAACAAATCAGCTCTGCTTTGTATGTAATATTCTATTTGTATATTTTCTTGTTTCAAGAGAGCATTAAACTCTTGCACCCATTGTGGTTTTAATCCAAAAATATCATCACACATCCAAAACTTATTAACACCAAAATTTTTCTGTAAATAACTGATATTTTCTACTATATATTTTGGGGAATGGGAATTGTATCTATTTCCATAAATTGGTTTTGCACACCAATTACACTTAAAAGGACAACCTCTTGTGGTCGCAATATTTAAGGTAAACTCCTTACCCCCTTCTTTCCATATTTTCTTGTAATCTTCAATATTAACTAAATCCCAAGCCGGAATAGGAAAGCTATCAAGATCTTTATAAACAGCTCTTTTTGGCGTTTTAATAATTTCTCCTTGCTCATTTGCATAAACAGTACCATTAACTATTACTGCATCATCTTCATTTTGAAACTTATCTATTAACTCTTTTAAAGTCACTTCACCCTCTCCTTGAATTATAAAATCTGCTCCAGCTTTCAAGTATTTTTCATAATGGTCAGTAGCATCAGAACTATTAACTATAACTTTACAATTATTATTTTTCGCTTTTGAAATCATTTTAAATGCCGCTTCTCGCATATTCGTTAAGCACATTTTAGTGAGGTAATTAAAACCGTCATCATAAAGCACAAAAATGTCGGGTTTATTCGTCTTTAAAAAAGAATCTAAAGAAGCTACATTTTTCAGTAAACTTGTATCAAACAAACTAACTGCATGACCTTTTTCTCTTATAAAAGACGCTGCATAAATGGTTCCTAGCGGAGGAAAAGGAGTTTTGTTATTCCACTGCTTTTCGTCAAACTGGTAAAAATAAGAATGTGAGAAAGCAATATTAAGCATATTCTTGTTTGAGTTTTATATTATGTATTTTTTCTATTTCTGTGTATTTCTTATTTAATCGTGATATCACCTTTTTCTGAAAATTATTAGGGTGATGCTTTGAAATATTTTCAGAAGACTTAAATGCTAATTCAAAGTCTACTTTAGATAAATGGTTAAATTTACTATTCCATTTTTTAATTGTTATTTTCATGAAAAATAGCTCTAAAAAATCGCCAAATTTAGAATCTAATAAGTTTTCAATAACTTTAGGCAAAGCACTTTTATAACTAGTTTTAATGTTTTTTTGCCCTATTTTAATGTTTGGAAAAAAACGATACACCCATCTGTTTTCTTGAATAAATCTATTAAATGTAGTTTCTCCATACAAAGGAATTAATGTAGCTATTTCTGTAGCTGTAAACCTATTTTCTTCATCTACCTTTAAATACCCGCTACTCATAAAATAATTTACACAAAAGTATTTTTTGGAATTCAGTAAAAATATTTTCTTATATAAAATTAATAAAGTTCTTGCCATCCAAACTCTATTCTTCTTTGTAATGATAAAAAAATCAATATCACTCTTTTCGTCAAAAGCTCCTTTAGACAGTGATCCAGAAATACATACACTTTCAATATAAGGAAAATTTGATATAAGTTTAGCAATTTTCCATGCTTTTGGCATTATATTTTCAGCGCTTTTATTTCCCTCTAACCGTTTAGCTATAATATTCTCATCATTAATAGCTGAGTAATATCCATTTATATTATAAACAACTCCTTTTTGCTCTAAATTCGACAATTCTTTAATCATTTTTTCTTTCTCTTTAATATTAGAAAATTTGAAAATTTCATCAGAAGTTAAAGGGTAATTAAAAATAGAAAAATATAATATGGGTTTTAAAATATTCATTTTTTAATTTCTATTTGAAGACGTGTTCTTTTATTAATTTCCTTTCTTTTTTCATCGAAAAGCCATCCCCACTTATTAAAGTATTTAATTGTCGAAATTAAGTGGTAAAATAAAAGCTTACTACTTCTATATGATTCTTTGTTATACACATGATAAACAAATGTTTCGTGAGAAAAAAAAATTTTACATATTTCTCCAACCCTTCTAGTTAGATCTAAATCTTCAAAATAAAGAAAAAAACGCTCATCAAAACCATTTAATTTTTTCAAAACACTCGTTCTAAAAAACATAAAACAACCCGATACATAAGGTATTTCAATAGTACTATTATAATCAAAATCTCTTAATTCATACATCTCATTATTCTTTTGAATCGTCTTTTTTATGAGCGAAAAACGCCTAATGATTAAATTTTTTGGACTTGGAATTAGCTTACATAAAAATTGTAGTTCTCCAGATGGATATAACACTTTAGGCGCACTCAATCCTATTCCTTCATTTTTGTCCATAAGAAGAACTAATTGACTAATAGCGTTTTTATCTAGCCTTATATCTGGATTAACTACTACATGGTATTTAGAGTTTAAATTAATTGCTTTTCTTATACCAATATTATGAGCTCTACCATACCCTAAATTTTTATTATTATATATATATGTTAGATTTTTATATCCCTCAAAAGAAACCTTATTATTTTTAATAGAGTTATCGATTACATAGATATATAAATCTACCGGTGATGTTAAAAAATCGCTTATTAATTTTTCTACCTCACTAATTATATTATTGTAAAGAACAATTGAAATTGTTAAAGTGATCAAATTATTTTTCGCTAATCTAGTGAAATTTTTAATAGACAAACAAATTTTATTTTTAAAAATAAAACAGACTCACTTAGAAAAGTGTTTTTAACAAAACACAAAACTAAATAACAAAAAAAGCACTCATTTCTGATTCCTCAGTTATAACAACGAAAACTAGACTCGAACATGTGACCTTTTGGTTTTGAGTCCGATAAAACTGTCAAAAAAAAATGTTTTTTTATTACTTTAACAAAAAACGTGCACATAAAGATCTCTTACACTTGATATTAATTTTAGTAAAACAACAAAGAATATTTTATAAAATAAGTCTTGAAAGTAGAAAATCAAAACATCTCATTAATCCTTAAATAATACCACTCAACCATTACTCATCTTATTCATATTTTTACACATAATAGCTTGTAGCAATTCTTAATTGCGGCTTTGCTTCTAAACAACTCTATAAAATTAAAGTAACGTAATCGCTGATAACAATATTAAAACATATCAATAAATTTTAAAAGGAAAATGCGACCTTAAGCCTTATATAATTTAATTCTAGTTCTAGCCTATTTGCGGAAGTCCTCGCGGACTTTCTTGGTCAGTAATTATTTAGTAAATACAGCTACACCAATTCAACTTTAGTTATCCAAATCCGTTGCCAGTAATTTTGATCCATCCTGAAATTAATAACAATACCCCTTATGAATATGGCCCTAAAGAAAACTTGTATCCTACTTATATTCTCCTTTTTTTTGCTTCGTTGCAATAGCAATTAAAAAAAAAATAAATAAAACAAGAAAATTTATTGTTTCAAAATACTGGAACAGGCGAAATAGATAATGCGATTAAAGAGGTAACGGCAACTTTATTTTCTAAAAACTATTCGCATGCTCGATAGCAATGCAAAAAGATGAAAAATGGTTTGTAGTAGAGGCGATTCCAAAAGAAGGAATTTGCCAAACTCCTTTAATAAAATTTTTGAACAGGAATAAAAATAAATTCAGCAAATCTCAAACTATGGTTGCAAGATTAGATAGTTATTACCAGCCTTATATTTCTAAATCAATAGAGTATGGAGTCGAAAGAATAAGTATGCCTTATAATGAAAGTTGTTTATGGGATGACGATTCTTATTATTACTCCAATTAGTTTATAAAATGTTTTCTTCTCAAGACTTACCTACAGATTCTATTCCTTTTCTTACACACCCAATGACATTTAATGATAGCATAGGAAACCCAATGCCGATTCGGTCAACTTATTACGAAACCCGCAACCAGCCAATTGCTAATGGCATTGAAAGAACAAACCTTAGCGGTCCTCGTCTCAAATTTGTTCATGATTCTGCGAATGAATACAGGGTAAACTTATTTTATATAAACTAGTGCCAACAATAGTTATAATTTATTATTGGTTTCTGCAACAACAAAAGAAAAGTATTAATTAATAATAGATTTATTAGCAGCATGAACCAGTGGATAATTCCACAACGAAATCAGAGTCGAGAGCGTTGGTACAATATGCATTAAAATACCATAAATAATTAAAGCCAAATACTACTGTTGGAATAATTTTAAATAAATTAAAGTCATTTAGGTCCGTCCAAAAATAGGTGTAAAGCAAGATCCAAACAAGATATAAAATACCAAAACGTTTTGCCCAAGTCTTTAAAATACATTAAATAAAAAGAAACTGTGAAAACAGAAAAAAATGGAACGGCAATTCTAAAGATGCCGTTTGTAACAAAAAACAATAATACAATTCGCCAAGTAATAGCCAAACTAACGCCCATTTTTCGGAAATCACATTGTCTCTCTTTTGATGCTTTTTTGCGATTCTAATAAAATGGTATAAAAGGTTATCAAATCTTAACACAGCGCGCAATAAGACCAGCATAAATAAAGTAAAAAGACCATCTAAGGTTAAAACTTGTTCTATGTTTTTTTATAATTATTAATTGATTTCTGTTAGTTGTTCAGATTCCAAAACTGCTACACTTTCTTGTATTTTTGCTATCAATGCAGGTTTTAAATATTTAAAGATTCTTGCGGAAACAAGTTTATTTCCAAGTTCACCTGTGTGGCAAAAGTCAAAATAAACCGTTTTACCAGCATTGTCAAATACATCGCTAATATCAACAAACGTTGAATCCTTAATCATTACAGAATCTTTCTGAACCGTGTCGTACGATAATTTAAATAAGTTTTCATAATGCTGATCATCTTTATAATATCCTTGTTCAGCTTTTGTCAAATTTTTCTTTGAATAAATATTCGGTTGCATAAAGTTAAACACTTTAAAACCATATGTATTCTCCAAACTTTTTGAAAGTTGAACAAGACCAACATAATTATCTGCAACAGCTGTTGCTAATTTATCTGAACGCACACTTGAATATTTATAGCTAGAATTCGTAAATAATTTACGTTTTATTGTAGCGACAAAACGATATAAATTGCTAGAATAAACCATCAGTTTGATTCGTTTTTTATAACTATGTCCGATTTTGAATTCTTTCTTCCGATTATATGCGTTTGTTGGTGATCCTGCTTCATTATTTTGGTGTGCAGAAATGATTTCATTGACACCATCATAAAAAATAACAATGTCAGGAATATTGTTTTTTATTAATTCAAGCTGTAGCTGAATGTTCTCTGAGGCACGCGTATAACCATGACAACCAAAGTTTGTTACTTCTACGTTCTGATCGGAAAAATTTGTTTGAATTAATTTTGATAATTCTGATGGAATTGTATGTTCATCTCTAGAACCGGAACTGTACATCGTAGAACCGCCAAAACAGAATATTTTTAAGGCTGTAGCAGAGTCTTTCATGCTTGGATTTGCTGTTTTTCGGATTCCATTTGCATCAATTGTATTGTGTTTACCATTCATCGGTTTAAAACGATAATGCAAATATGGCTCCCATTCCATATCTTGTTGACGAAGTTCTCTAAAAATCTCTTTGATAGATTCATCATCCAAACCATCACCTTCATACACCCCAGTTGCAATAATACGTTCGGTGTTTCCGTCAATGCCACTTTCATCGTGGTAACTGTAAAAAAGGCCCAAACCAATTTCTAACAAAAGAAAAATAATCAGTACATTTCTAAATAATACAAAGTCAAATTTGAGTTTACTTTTCACGAGTATGATGGTTTATAAAATATATTTCAATTTCTTGTTGAGTAAAATTAAGAGATAACTCGCAATCCAAGTTCCAATAATGGTTGCAAAAGTCAAAGGTGTCGATTCTAATTTTAATAAACGCGCACTTATAACAATAATTAAAGGATGTACTAAATAAATTGCAATTGAAAATGATGAGATTGTTTTTCCGTTTAATCTGGAATTTATCGAGAATGCAAAAGCAGTTAAAAAGAGCGCAGGGCCAAATAATAAAAAGGAAATACTCATGTTAAAAGTTGCTTCCGTATACATGTAAAAACTTATCAAGCTCTCTACGATGAGTAAAATAAAGCTTGCGATTAGTGCAGTAATTACTTTTGTTTTGGTCACTTTTTGATGAAAATTCGCGCGACGAAATACATATCCAATGCTTAAAAATGGCAATGCAAAAAACAAGAAATTACGATGTATGGGCGAATAATTCACTAATTTTGATACAATGCTTGGTTCTGAAAAAGCATTCAAATTGCCTAATGTTTGAATAGTGTAACCAGTTAGATAGAGCACAACAGCACCTATTAACAAGGTCTTATTTGAACATTTTCGAATTCCATATAACAAAAATCCAGCGGGAAAAAGTGCAGCTAAATACCACAAATGATTAAATCCAAATATAAAAGTTGCAGCTACTTTTAAAGGGTTTGTATAAATTGGAGGCAGCCAAAAATAAGCAAAAATTAGCATCCAAATGATGTATAAAATACCAACGCGTTTTCCCCAAATTTTTAGGCGTTTATTTTGAAAAATGGTACATAGGAAAAAACCATTAATGCAGAAGAAGAACGGTATTGTAATTCGGAATAAACTATTAGAAGTTACGTGATGCGCAAGTTTACTATACACTAATAAAAATTCACAATGAATAGTAATTACTACTGTAGCTGCGATGACTTTTAAAATATCGAGCAGTATGTTTCGCGAATTGGTTTGCAAATTGGTTATGATTTTTGAATACTAAAGATATAGTTTTTTTCCTTTAGAACACTTTTTTCTAGCATGAGTGCAAACGAAAGTCCGTTTTTGGCTGCTAATTTTTTAATATGTTCTATTTCGCAATCTTCAGATAAAATCATCCAAGTATTTGGTGCAATATGTTTTGGAAGTTGTGCAAATAGCTTTTTAAAATACTCAAAATCTTCTCCGCAAAACCAGGCACATTCTTTATCATTCTGCGGCGCTTTTGGGTAATATGGCGGATTGATAATAATATACTCAAATGTTTGGTTTGATAAACTTTCAAACAAATCAGAATACACAACATTTACTGGAATTTTATTCTTGCTAGAAGCTTCTTTTAACATATCAATCGCAATCTGATTAATATCAGAAGCAGTCACATTCGCACCTTTAGAGCCCGCAAATAAGGAAATAACTCCAGAGCCGCAACCGAGCTCTAAAAAGCTTTTATCGGTGATGTTTAATGGTTTTATATAATCGAGTAAAATTTTGGTGCTAATTGTAAAATGTGGCGGAAATACTTCGGCACTAATTACAACTTCAATACCATTATACGTATAATTGCGTTGTTTTAAATTATAGATATCAAAAGCAAATTTCGCAATCGGAAATATGATTTTTTTAAGTTTCTTAACCATGTTTCTGAAAATTATTCTGAGTAGAAACCTTCAATTTCTGGCTGACGATATTTCCAAATCTTATGTAATAATTTAATTTCGTAAGGAAATTTATACCAACCATATTTAAAACGGTACCCTGAAACTAATTTCAACAACCATTTTTTATAGCCTTTAATTCTGAAATCGGAAGCTGTGGGATAATAACCATTCAACACGGTTTCAAAATTCTGAATCGTATCAATCATATATGGTTTCAGCCAAGGAGTTAGCGGATTTTTTCGTAAATCGAATTTTTCCCAACTTGGTTCAATCCATTCTTCCAATGTATCTGGAAAAGCAAAACCTGCGTCTACAATTTGCTGATACAACTCTGAACCCTCTGTTGGAACCGGACTGTATAAATAAATAATAATCTCAGAATCTGGATTGATTGCTTTGATTTCGCGGATAAAATTAATATCCCATAAAATCTGTTCATATACCTTTTTTTCGTCAGGGCCTGGTAATCCAAGTACAAACGAAAGTTCTGGAATAATATCGGCAACTTTCATGCGCTTCACAAAATCCTTGATCATTTGACCAGATTGTGTCCCACCTTTATTCATCTGCTTCAACACTTCATCGTTTCCAGTTTCTGCTCCTAAAAACATCATACGGCAACCTGCTTTGCGCATATAATGCAACTCTTCATCAGAGTATTTATTAATTGTATCAATACGACCTTCACCCCACCATTCAATATTATCATCAATAACGAGTTTGGAAAATTCCATCACCCGTTTTTTGGACGTAAAAAAGTTGTTGTCGTGAAATTCGATAGCGTCAATATCATATTTTTCTTTGAAATATTCTATATCTTTATAAATTGTTGTTGCTGCTTTTGCTTTCCACTTTGCGTTATAAATTGGCACAACTGCACAAAAAGAACAAGTAAATGGACAACCCATACTTGAGTGATACGCAAACGTTCTTCTTCCCATAAACGTTTTTGCCAAAAAATTCTCTAATGGATAAAACGTATTAAAATATTCGTATGGATAGTGCGGTAACGAATCTTGATCTAGCAATGCTTCTTTTGTCGTTTGAATAATTTTTTTTTCTTCGTTAATAAAAATCAAGTTACGAATCAATATCAATTTCTCGTCACTTTTTCCTTCTAAAACATCCAATAATTGCGGAAACGTATTATCGCCAGGTCCGTTGATAATATAATCAACATACCCAGAACTCATGCATGCTTTATACTGGTTTGATGCAAAATATCCGCCCCAAATATTAATCGCTTCAGGATACATTTCCTTAATCTTTCTCGCATACGGAATTGCTTGTTTCAATTGCGGTCCAGGCATTACTGTCAAACAGAAATACTTGTATTCGCCTGTAGCAAAATATCCTGAGATTTTTTCCCACGGATCTGTCTCCATGTTTCCATCTATAAAAACATATTCATATTTACCATGAATTGCGGCACCTACCTGAATAATAGTGTTCGGTAAGCGATGTTTTGCATTGGCGCTTCTTGGATTGAATATGATGATTTTATTTCCCATTACTTTTTGAATATTTCATTTCTATGCGCTAATGTATAACTTGAAAGCTTCTCTGCAAAGATTTGGTTGGCTTTTCCGTTTGGGTGTGGGTCTAATTCATTTACAATGTACTTAAATAGGTTTTTATCCTGAAAAAACTCTGATACATCTACAAAATGCAACTTATTTTTCTCGGCTAATAATCGTATTTGTGCTACACGAGCAGGATCGTACACCAAATCCATGTAAAAAATGAGTCCTTTGCTATTGTTTTTGGTTAAAATATCTTGTAATATTTTAAACTGTTCGTCGATATATGTGACATGTTTGGCTTCGTACGAAACAGGTTTTTGTTCTTGTGGTTTTAGCTTCATGAAAAGCAGCTTTTTTAAATACGAGTCCCAAAAAACGTTTTTCTTTGGCTTGATGGTAAAATCGTCCATAAAAAAATCGGTTCCAATACGAAAATGATCGTTCGACGCACAAAAGCCAATAACAACCAAATCAGGATTGTATTTCAGTGCATTTCGTTCCAAAATTGTTTTATAATGCGTTAATCCATAGCCAGAAACGCCAAAGTTAAATACTTCGTAGTTAAACTCTTTGTCCAATTGATTCAACCACTTTTCTGTTTGCGGTACATACATATCCTCTTCATACACGCCAGTTCCCATCGTAAACGAATCTCCCAAAATAGCTATTTTAGTTGTGTTTGAATTCAATTCATGATTCCGGTCACGGAAGCCTTCAGCATTCGTTTTAAAATCGGCAAGCTTATATTTAGTATCTAAATTTGGTAACAATTCATACTTCAAATCATCAGAATCAGAATATTTCAACAACCCTGAATTGTCTAAAATGCCAAACGAGTTCGTTCGTGAATACGAAAACGCAGCACCGCCAAAAAAGTAGACTCTGGCAATCATTTCACCCAGAAAAGTACTGAGCAAAAGCCCAATTCCAATCGAAATAATTTTAAACTTTAATTGTTTCATTATTAAAAAGCACTACAACAGAGGCGGCAGGCAATAGACCTCTGTTTTTGGTTAAGGTAATACGAAATTTTGCTAAAACGCGACTATTCAAGATTTTTTTTTAAATTTTTCTTAATTCTAAATTGTAACAACGACCATGTGAAGGAATGACACTTCCATCTGATTTAATCATGATATTGGTAAACACATCATTGCACATTTTTACAATTTTTATTTCTGGATGATGGTAAAACTCGTGTAATTTTTCTTCCACAACAACTTCTTTCTCTACTTTAGTCTCTGCTCCTTTTTTGGGTCTGATCTCCAGCTAAAAACGGAAAAGAAAATACTGCAATTGCCAAAAATAGGATTGTTTTTTTTATTTGCTTTAATTTTTTTTATGATCGACTTGTTTTAGGAGTTTGTTTTTTACGAATTGTAATATAAATGTAGTAATTGTGGTCAGAAATAATTTCAATCATACCCTAAAAAAAATTGGGTATTCGTGGCAAAAAAATGTTCAATCAAAAACCACACTCTCAAATAAAAATTCCCCAATTATCCGATGCGCGTTAGGATTGATGTGTAAATCTTGATCCCAAAATATTTTTTCAGTGGCTTGTTGCAGTGGTTTTCTTAAATCAATAGTCGTAATATTTTTAGTAAGTAACCAATCTGAAAATTGACTGGTTATATGTGTAGTAATTTGAATTTCATCAGTATTTAGATCAAACAATTGTTGTATTTTTTGTGCAAACTTACTATTGGTTTCTATTTTGGAGGGCAATAGTGTTATGATTAATTTAATATTTTCTTTTACGCACAACGCTTTAATTTCTAAAATATATTTTTGAGCCAAATGCAATGATTTTTCTTTTTCGCTTAGAAAAGTTTTAAAATATAAGGTTTGTTCAATACCTTGTTTAAACGGAATTTCTTTTTTTTCTTTAGCGTATAATTTTTGTCGTGTACGTATGTATATGTTTCTGAACACATTAGAAATATTGGTGCGATCGTCTTCAAACATGGGTGCTTCTCTAAAATCATTTCCCGTAAATACATTAATAAGATAGCTGTCGGGTTTTAAGTATTTGTATTTTTTAAGAAAACCCAAATAGTTTCTAAATGTATAATATCCAGTTCCACCATTGATGCAATTATAAAAGGTAGTACTATCGGAAGCATTCAGTTTTTCTTCCCAAATATTGATAAAAGATTCAGGATTGTGTCTTAAAACGCCATCGGTATGTGAATCACCCGCAACCAAAATACGATATTCATTAGCTTTCTTGGCTACAATATCTGCATCTTCACGAAAACCTAAATTATTTGTTCTTCGTTCCGTGGTTAACTTTTGTTGTGGTGTACCCCAATGATCATAAATTAAAATATTAGGTTTGTGCACAAACATAGCCAAAGAATCTTTTTGTAAATAAGCAATGTGACTAGGCCCCTTAAGGTCAAAAAAGATATTAATTCTATGGACGCCTACAAAATATGAAATGACGCATACAATCAATAAAAGTCCGCATAAGACGGCAATATTGATCAAGACGAATCGGATATATTTCATAAAAGAAGATTTAAACAAAGAAACTAAAAATATACAACAAACAAAAAAACAACCTATCGTATTTTTAAAGTGTAAAATTTAGAAAAGCATTTAAAATAGATTTATAGGAACTCAATATTTTCCTTATATTTATGTCTGAAACAGAAGGAAGCTAATCTATGATTTTTGATTATTCAAAATGGAATACAACTTTAGAGACTAATACTGAAAACTATCAGAATGCATCGCCATATCCGCATATAGTTATGGATGATTTTTTTGAAACGGCTGCTGCCGAAAAAGCATTAGAAGTGTTTCCAAAGATTCAAGATAAAGGCTGGATTCATTATGTACATGTCAATGAAAAAAAGCATGGACTGAATAAGCTTGAGTTAATTCCTGCATTTATCCGCGATGGAATTATCAAAGAATTAAATTCGCCCGAATTCACTCAATACTTAGAACACATAACAGGAATTAACAATTTATTAGCAGATACTACTATTGAAGGCGGTGGAATTCATCAAAGTGAAAATGGCGGATATTTGAATATCCATGCAGACTTTACCGTGCATCCACATAAAAAAACATGGCGTCGCCGCGTAAATGTGCTGGTGTATCTCAACAAAGATTGGTCAGCTGAATATGGTGGCGATTTGGAACTTTGGGAAAAAGACATGTCAAAATGTGCTGTAAAAATTGCACCGATTTTCAACAGAATTGTTATTTTTAATACAGATGAAGATTCGTATCACGGCTTTCCCGATCCGATTCAGTGTCCTGATGGCGTTACGCGGAAATCAATTGCGTTGTACTATTTCACGGAAGGAAAAACGGGTTCATTCAGACGACGATCTACCAATTACCGTGCGCGTCCAAATGATGGTTTCAAAGCTGTTTTTATTTGGCTCGATAAAAAAATGATCGCAATTTATACTTCTATCAAAGGCACTTTAGGAATTAATGATGATTTTGTCAGCAAAGTGTTGAATTTCTTTCGAAAGAAAAAGTAAACGAACGATTGTAGATTTTTGATTTATCTTTTGCCACGAATTCACGAATACTTTTCATAGATGCTAAATCGTCAGATCGAGATTTCCTTTGAAAATTGAATGATTCACGATCATTATTGCCTCAAGTTAAACTTGATTTAGCTTTTCAAAAGAAGCTCATGTTACATGCTTAATTGGTTCTTTCTACCATGAATATTATCTCATTAACGAACATTGGGCGGAGTAGAATTATTACCTAAGCAAACCTCCTATAAACCTTATACGATAGCAACACAAGCCACTGCGTGATGCAAATACTGATTAAAACGCCTAAAATTTCGTAAGCTTCAATTAAGAAAAAAATCAAGCTGATATTTACTAAAAAGCCCAAAAAGCTAATATAAATAATCGTATGTTCTTTATGGTCTTTCATCAATTCCATAATGTTCAACGTATAAAAATAACAAGGCAGAGCAATCCACCCGCCAACGAAGTAATATTCATAACTAAATCCTAATTCCACAAAATATTCCATGATGAACCATATCAAAAACCCGCCTAAAATGGTCAACGGGATTGCGACAGCATACAATTTGTATTTTATCTTTTGAACCATATCGTCAGACATGCGATATACATGTTTGGTAAATGGAATGGTAATATAAGCCGCCAACGCTTGCAACATTAAAAACGCAGTAATCAACAATTGATATTCGGCTAACTGCGATTTCTCTAAGTAAAAGGCTACTATATAAATATCAACTTTAGACATGAGCCAACCACTCAATCCAAGAATAAAAAATGGCAATCCATCTTTAAATTCTTGTATGGAAATCGTTGCAGAAAAGCGTTCTTTCCAAAAGTTCATTTGGGCGCTTAATATTATTAATTTTGCAGCAATTGCGGTGGTGTAGATTTTTAAAAAGGTTTCTAAATCAAAGGTTTCTAAGTAAAAAACACTTCCGAAAATAATCGCAAACGCTATAATTTCTGCTAACAATTGCGCGCTAAACTTCTGGTGATATACAACTAAAGTACTCAATGACGAATACGTAAATGTTAATAACACAAGTAAAATTGCCCAAAAGGAAATATGAATTGGAAAAAATAAAAGGAATAACAGCGCAAAAGGCAATAACAAACATCTTGACAAAAAGTTGCTAAAAAACGCATGATACATTTTTCCAGGTTCTTGACTATATTTTCGGAGCAAATGATCGCGATTTCCCCAACCGAGCATGAAGGTGCCGAAGAAAACCCACAACATTACATTTATTAAACTTGCCCAATCGGCTTTTCCGAACACTTTGATACCAAAAACGATAATTAGAAAGTTAAACGCAGGACTTGAAAATCCTTGAATTGTATGGATTCCTATGGTTAATAATCTACGCATAATACAAATTTATATACCCGTTTATAGATTTCTGCTTTGAACTCAGTTCGATACGATTTTTAGGTTCTTTTGATGTCGAAAGTAGCATTTCACAAGCTGTTGTCAGTTTAGTTTTGTTATTACCAATGTGCCAATAATTAGCTGCTTTTGCAAGGCCAACATCATAGGAAACAATTTGCATTCCTGAATATAAGGCTTCTAAAAACACAAACCCAAACGATTCGTACGTGCTTGTATGTACTAAAATTTTTGATTGTGCCATTTTCTCTAAAACTTCAGTTCTTGGGAGCTTTCCAAATAATGTAATTGTATTTTCTAATGCTAATTTTTTGATTTTTATTTCGAGTTCATTTCGCAAAGCGCCTTCACCAATAATAGCAACGTTGAGGTTTTTGTGTGTTTTCACAATAGCTGAAATAATCTCAATAAAATGTGAATAATTCTTAATTGTATTCAACGAACCAACTCCTAAAATATCAATCGTATTTTCTTGCAACGCTGGAAATTTGGCAACATCTAAATGCCAAGGAATAATGGTAGATTTTAAATTATAAGTTTTCAATAAATCCGCTTGATGATTCTCGGAAAGTGTAATAATTTTCACATTGGAATCGATCAAATTCTTTGCGTACGAATTTTTAATAGTGGCATCTTGTCCCATGACAGTCAAAAGATGATTGATGTTGTATTTTCTAGAAAACCGTTCTCCAATCTGAGAACATTCTCCAATCCAAAAACTGTGAATTGTATCAATTTTTTTTGCTTTATGGAGCTTATGTAATTTTTTCCATGCTTTCTTCCACGTCCAAAGTTTCTTTAAATGCTTATTCTGTCCGTTTAATGGAATCACTTCAATTCCATGCCAATCATATTTGTTTTTCGTAAACGGAAACTGAAATGTAAGCAATGTGAGTTTCGCATTAGGCAATGCTTTTCGCAAGCTTTTTAAAAAGATTTGCAGCGCAGGAATTGTTGTAGAATCGTCCTCGGATTCCGCAAAACCTGGTGTTAAAAATACGATATGTTGTTTCGTGTTGTTCATTTTTACATTCCTACGCAAGCAGAAATCTAGTTAATTTATTTTTAAACTTCCCCAAACGTTCGTTGGAGTGATTTTCTGTCATATTGAGCGCAGTAAAAATAGATAGAAAATTGTATCGAAAATATTTTGAAATTAAGCGCTATTCTCGATATATTTTATCTTGATTTTATTTCGATAAAACACTCGAATAGACGTTTTATTATTTTTTTTTGTTCAACTGAGCAGAGCCGAAGTGTTCCACTCCACATTCGTAAACACCAAATCTGTTTCTTTAATCAATTCGGGATTGCGCTGTAAATCTTCAAAATAAATTTGTGTGCCGTCGGTTTTATAAATGAATGCATACGCTTTGACATCTTTGTACAAATTCGCAATTTCTTTACGAATTCGAGTTTTAAACAATGAAAATCCAAGCATAGTTTCCAATCGCATCAATACTTTATTTAAAAAGCTAGAAGCGATATATTTGTGATACATATTTTCGTTTAAAAAATTATAATGAAAGGATACATACAATGTTGGATATTTGTATTTTCTGAGTACTTTACCAATAGTTGATAAAATTTTAAATTCGGCGCCTTCCACATCCATTTTGATGAAATCTACTTTTTGAATGTGTTCCTTTTCTAAAAAATCAGCGAGCGAAACGGTTTCCAATTCCAACGAATTTTCGGTGTCGCGTTTTCTTTCTAAAATACTACTTGATGAACTTCCATAAGCTTCACGGGCAGACAAACGCACAATTTCTTTGTTATCTGAAATTGCAGTTTTGTATGTTTTTATTTTTTTGGCTACATCCAGATTTAAAGAAATATTCTTTTCCAATTCACTAAAACAAACCGGATCTGGATCGAGTGCATGCACTTCTTTAGCCGTTTTTGCAGCATATAATGTGAGCACGCCACTCCAAGAACCAATGTCTAAAACAGTAGCGTTTTCATTGATGAATTTATCGAAAATAGTAAACGTATGCGGTTCCCAATCAATGGAATTAATATGCGTCCAATGGTGTTTATTTTGTCCTGGATCAATTTGAAAGGTATGATTTTTGAGTTGAATTTGCATGTTTAAAAAGTGTCTAAATCTGTATACGTAAATATAAAGTCTTTTAAATCGATTTCTGGATCAAAATCTAAATATCCAGCAAGCCAAGATTCTTTTGGTTTTACAATTGTTTGTAATTGTTTTGCCATGGTTGAAGTCGCATCTACTTGAAAAAGAAATTCGGTAATCCCTATTAAAAATGCTTTTCGTTGTAACTTTTTGATCGCTTTTTGCAATGCCAAATTAGAAGGTGCATAAAACATTCCGACATGCATAATCGCCTGAATTTTCATCCAAAACACACAACCTTCGAGTTCAATACAATAATGAGTATTAAAGCTGTTTTTATAGTTAATAAAGTCATCTGTAAATTGTAATCGAAACTTATCTTTGTGCTCACTTGTTAACTTTTCAATCGCTTTTTGCGAAACTTTTTTACTAAAAAATAGATTATAGAAATTATTCCAGCGAAACTTATTCAACACTTTTGCCACAGGAAGTGTGTTTGTTTTGATATGGAATCGTTGCAGGTGCTTGTGTTCTTTCCATCCTAGTTTTTTTGTGCTACGATACGTATTTTCGCTATGAAATGCATATACATATTTCATATCGTTCTCCTTCATGATTTCATACGCAAATTGTGCCAATGCATTATGCAATCCTTTTCGCTGATGATTTGACAATGTATACGAATCACAGGCATGTGCAACAAATATTTCACGTTCGTTATTGGTAAATTTTTGTGGAAGTGCGCCATAAAAAGCTACCGGAATATCGTCATAATATGCAATGCTACAGATGTACTTGATGCCTAAATAAGAAGTATCATATTTGTTTTCCAAATAGTGCAATGAAACCTTTTTCTTGAAGACTTTCCAGAACAATTCTTTGATCGCTGGAAAATCATTATTGTCAACTCGTTTGAGACGATATATTTCTTTGTATAACATATTTTAGAAGTAAGCACCTTTTAATAAATACGCCAATTGTTGTTCCAAAGAAATGTATGGATTCATTACAAAACGATTTTTCCATGTTTCGTTTTTAGCGTCTTCTTTTGTATTATAATCAACTAGGAGCAAGCGTTCAAAACCTATTTCAGTGCAATAACCTGCAAGTTCTTGATTGTAATAACCAAACGGAAATGCAAACTCGTTAATTGGCTGTTCGCAAATGGTTTCAAGTTGTTTTTTGCTCGTTAAAATTTCAAGTTTTGCAGCTTCCAACGAAATATCGACTAAACTTGCGTGTGTTTCACCATGCGCACCAATAGTAAATAATGGATGGTCTGCAATTTCTTTAATTTGTGTTGCATTCATTAGTTTCCAATAATCTTCAAAGTTTTCTGGTGGCAAAGCGTTCCAATCATCTTCAAAAACATTATACATTAGTTTTAAAACATCGTATGGTAAACCTTTAGCAGCATTTTTTATGGAAACTCCATTCCAGATAAATTCTTTTTTAGCACTTATTTTATACAAATTTTTTTCAAAAACAACTTCCTTTTTTTTTGTATGATGTGAGACTAAATCTATAAAATCTGGCCATAAATAGGGTGTTTTTTTATGAATTGTTGTGATATAAAAATTCGCAGGAACATTATATTTTTCCAAAATTGGAACCGCATATTTGTAATTATTCAAATAACCATCATCAAAGCTAATGGCGATGTTTAAAGTGTTTGTTTTAAATTTTTTACGATAGTAATCATCTAGAGAGATCACATTATAATGTGTTGTGATGTATTTGATGAATTCCTCAAAGAATACTTTTGAAATAAATCGACTGTTAAAACGTGTTTCACCAACGGCATCAATTCCGTGATAGATTAAAATACGTTCGCCATAACGGTCTTTCAATAACAATTTCCCCAAACCAAGTTTGAACAAAACGGTTTTGTACAACAATCCTAAACGATATTTGATGCGCATCCAAAGCATACTACTGAATTTGATATAATTTCCATCCTTCTGGATGTGTTTCTACTACTTTTAATGTATAATTCTGTTCAATAAATCTCCAGTTCAACATAGGTGTTTTATCTTTCCATTGTGCTTCATATCTAGTTGGATCAAAAAGAATTAGATCATTTTTATGGAAGTTTTGGTAGCGTTCTATAAACATGTTCTTATACTCAAAATCCAAACCACGACCTCGCATTGCCAAATCTACATCAAAACTATATAAAGTCGCGCCTTGATATGGTTGAATCATGGTTGCAATTTCTTTTTCAGCATTTGTTCGCGAAAAAATGTGACGAAATGTCATCAAGAAAAATACCAATTGTAATCCTACACAAACAATTCCAATCGGAATAAAAAATTGCTTAATGTATTTTATTTCCATCAGTTTTGTAAACGCGGGAAAGAGTAAAATTAATATCAACGGAAACAGCAAGCCAAGAACTCGCGGGTTTTGAAACGGAATTCCTGCCAAAAACAAAATGTATAACCCGCTGCAAATCATCAGTATTTTTTGATGAAACTCAACGAGCGATTTATAATTTTTTAGTGTAATTAAACTCAAAATAAATCCAATAAAAATAAATCCAGGATGAAAGAATACATAAAGGGTGTATATCAAATTTGAAAACATATAATGCTGTGTTCCATCCTCAGTTGTATAATTTGATTTGAAGTAATTTGCTGTAGACCAAACTTTCAAAAAGTAGTTGGAAGAGGCTTCAAATAATGCGCCCCATTGGAAAATAAGAAACGGAATTCCTATAACGATACTCAATAAGGTTGCAATTACAAATTGTTTATATTTTTTTCTTTTTACCACTAAATGCGATGCGTAAACGATAATTGGAAACGTAATAAAAAGTGAAGCATAGCGGGTCATTAAAGCACAAGTTGCAAAGATAAAAATAGGCGCAAGACTCGTATTTTTAAGGTGCGATTTAAAAAAGAAATAAAAGGACAATACTACAAAAACTAATGCGAACGCATCCGACATGACAATCAAGCCCATTTTTAATAGAAATGGACAAAAAACTGCGAAAAAAAACACATAAAAAAAACGAAATTTTGAATTTGGATAGAGTAGTCGAATTGTTTTTAAAATATACACACAGGCTAGGGAAAAACTAATACAACTAATTAATTGCAAGGCAAACGCAGCTCCGAAAATAAAACCTAACAAACTTCCTAAAGTTGGATATAAAACGGGCCAAAAATAATTCCCAGGATGCGTTCCATTAACCATATATTCTTGAATGGCGATTGTATAGCGTAAATATTCATACGAATCTTGACCATATAAACCATCAAAACCAACTGTTCTCAGAATGAAAATAATGAGCAATGGAAAAATAATAAGTATAAAATAGTTGTATTTTAAAGTAGCGATTTTTTTTCGTTCCAAATTATTTAATTTTTGCGTACATAAAGATAGTTTTATTATTGGTTCCGATAAAAAAATTATCTTTGTTTTTATATTTAAAGAAATTAAGAGTGAATTTTTATGATTAATACCAAAAAAGTTATAGTCGTGCTTCCTGCTTATAATGCCTCAGAAACTTTACAAAAAACATATGAAGAAATACCTTTCGATATCGTGGATGAAGTTGTTTTGGTAGACGATAATAGTTTAGATTCAACACTTAAAGTAGCAAAAGTTTTAGGTATTAAACATATTTTAAAACACGATGAAAATAAAGGGTATGGAGCAAATCAAAAAAGTTGCTACAAAAAAGCTTTATCGTTAAATGCAGACATTATAATAATGTTGCATCCCGATTATCAATATACGCCAAAATTAATTCATTCTATGGCCTATTTAATTGCAAATGATGTCTATCCTGTTGTCATGGGATCTAGAATTTTAGGTAAAGGTGCATTAAATGGAGGCATGCCAATTTATAAATATATTGCAAATCGTTTTTTGACGTTGTTTCAAAACATTTTGATTGGTCAAAAGTTATCCGAATATCATTCAGGTTTCAGAGCTTTTTCTGCGGAAGTGTTGAATTCATTAAATTTAGAACACAATTCAGATGATTTCATTTTTGACAATCAAATGTTGTGTCAAATCTTTAATAAGGGGTTTGAAATAGCAGAGATTACCTGTCCAACAAAATATTCTAGTGAAAGTTCATCAATTAATTTTCAGCGCAGCGTTACTTATGGATTGGGTGTAATAAAAATATCACTGCAATACTTTTTGCATAAAAAGAAACTAAAGTCCTCTAAAGTATTTAATTAGTAGGTATATTTGTGTATAAAAAATTTCCATGAAAAGACTCAAAGTTCTGCTTTACAACCCTGTAGCTGTTTTTTACGATATGCCATTAGCTTTGTTGGCTATTGGTTCTATTATGGATCCCAAAAAATATGAAGTTATAATTATTGATGGTCGTATTGAGGAAGATCCAATAAAAATAATTCAAGAACATGTAGACGAAGCTATTTGCTTTGGAGTGACCTCGTTAACAGGAAGACCAATACAGAATGCCTTAGATATCACGCAAGCTGTAAGAAATTTAAGACAAGACATTCCTATTATTTGGGGTGGTTGGCACACCTCTTTATTTCCAGAACAAACATTAAAGGATGAGTTGTGTATCGATGTTACTGTTCAGGGACAAGGAGAAGACACATTCAAAGAGCTTGTGGAAACTTTCGAATCGGACAAAGATGTATCTAAAGTAAAAGGTATTTGTTATAGAAGTAACACAGGAGAGATAATAAAAAATCCACCGAGAACCATTGTTAAAATGGATGCCTTTTCTGAGGTTAATTATGATTTAATTGATGTAGAAAAATATTTTGAAAAAAAGGGGAGACGTCAACTTGATTATATATCCTCTACAGGATGTTTTTTTAGATGTAGTTTCTGTGCAGACCCATTTGTTTATAATAGAAAATGGACTGCTATTTCTCCTAAAATAATGGTGAATAAGTTAGAAGAACTTTACCATAAATACAATTTCACCGATGTTAACTTACAAGATGAGACCTATTTTACTTATAGAGATAGAGTTATTGAAATTTCAGAGTTAATTATTGAGAAAAAATTAAAATTTACTTGGGCGGCAACTATGCGCGCGGATCAAGGCTCTAGACTAACTATAGAAGACTTTCAAATTTGTAAAGATTCAGGATTACGTCGTTTACTAATTGGAGTAGAGTCTGGCTCGCAAGAAATGATGGATTGGTTAAAAAAGGACATAAAGCTAGAGCACGTATTTATGTGTGCTGAGCGCTGCAGAGATATCGGTATTGCAGTTCAGTTTCCTTTTATTGTAGGATTTCCCGAAGAAACAGATAAAAGTATAGTGGAAACTGTGAAAGTAGCGCATCAATTAAATAGTATGCATCCTAATTTCCAAACACCAATATTTTATTTTAAACCTTATCCTGGTACTAAAATTACCGATGATGTTGTGAAAAAAGGGTATAAATTACCGCAAACCATACAAGAGTGGGCAGATTTTGATTTCGTAGGATCGGTAGGACCATGGGTAAGTGACGAAAAATTTGATTTCTTTGAAAAGTTTAAATTTTATCTGAAATTTGGCTATTCTAAACAGAAATCAATCTACTTGCCAATACAGGTAGTAGCTAAGTTAAGATGTAAGTATAAGTTTTTTAGTTTTCCTATTGAAAAGAAAATAGTAGATACGTTTTTTAAGAAACAACAATTAGCCTAATTAGACTTACTTTGTTTTTAGACGCGATGGCTATTTAATATTGCTTTGATCTCAATGCACTAAACAAATATTATTTCGAGTAATTCGATTTAGTGAATTGTGTCGGGAAGTTTTTCCAATCTCTAGCTTATTTTAAAATCATTTTTAATTCTTTTGAAATTTGCTCAGAACATAATTCGGCACCAGATTCATTGAAGTGAAAATCATCATAAAAAGACTCCGTAGTTTTTGGAAGCTTCAAATCTACATACGCTATATTGTTTTGATCGCAAACCATTTTTAAACGTTGGTTAAAAATTTCCATGCCTCCATACAATGCTTTTGTACTATAAAAAGCTTCATTATTAGCAAAACCACTTGTAACCATTAAATCTTCGTACTTTTTTTCTAAATCTGGCTTCCACATCGTTTCTTGTGTCACGAAAATTAACTTGATTTTCTTTTCGTTTGCTTGCTGTATAAGTTGTTTGATATTTTCTTCGTAATGATTTAAACCTGCTGTTAAATTAGGTAATTCTTCAATAATTTTAGATTTTTGCTTTAAAATTTTAATGTCTTCTACCATTTTTGTCAAATAGTCCTTATGTTTAAAATAAAAAAACATGTTCTTCTTGGCTAATAATGCTAATTTATACAAAGTCAATTGTTTATAATAAGGAAGGTAATCGTCCGGAATATGCTGAAAAGAAAACTTTTCCAATTCTTCGTCAGTACTGTTTATATATCTTTCATCCGAAATTAAATACCCAACAAAATCATTTACACCTTGCATAATGACAACAGTTTTTACGCTGCTCAATTCTGGTTTTTCTAAAATATACTTAAACTGTAATATATGATGATTACTGCTATTTCCTGGCCTTCCAAAATTTCCAACCCAATACGAATCACCTAATTTTTTCTCTAATAATGCAGGCCAAGTTTTAGATTGTGTTAATGCGAAACAAGCCGTTGTGCTTCCGCCAAA
>TARA_B110000238_G_scaffold80300_1_pt1 | contig 34528 bp, 28 predicted proteins | sample TARA_B110000238 | Tara Oceans TARA_B110000238 (sample SAMEA4397569) | marine metagenome | biome: Polar Biome; feature: [SRF] surface water layer (ENVO:00010504); material: water (ENVO:00002006), including particulate matter (ENVO:01000060) such as... | depth 5 m | reverse complement strand
TAATCTTGCTCATTACCAACAGTATATACCATTCCACCAACATCTGTATAATCTTTTACACGCTGAATTGCTGTACCAATATCTTGTGTCATATACACTGCCGTACCATCCGAACGCAGCACAATTTTTTCATCTAAACCATCTTCGGTTAAATCGCACCAGACAGAGCCATCTTCTTTTTTATAAAAAACACCTTTTTCAATACCTTGTGCAACAAAATCTTTTCCTAATAAATACGTATTACTCTCGTAATATAACGTGTCAAAATCTACACCCATATTTTTGTAGGTTACATCAAATCCTTTGTAAACCCAAGAATTCATTTCTTTCCAGAGGGAAACAACATGTTCATCTCCTGCTTCCCATTTTAAAAGCATCTGTTGTGCTTCTATAATAATTGGCGCATGTTTTTTTGCCTCCTCTTCAGTTTTCCCTTCGGATATTAATTGCGAAATTTCTTTCTTATATTCTTGGTCAAACTTTACGTAATAATTACCAACCAATTTATCACCTTTTAAACCTGTAGATGTTGGAGTTTCTCCGTTTCCGAATTTCTCCCAAGCTAACATAGATTTACAAATATGAATTCCTCTATCGTTAATGATTTGTGTTTTGTATACTTTTTTCCCTGATGCTTTTAAGATTTCCGCAACGGAATATCCTAATAAATTGTTACGAACATGCCCTAGATGCAAAGGTTTATTGGTGTTTGGTGATGAATATTCAACCATAATCGCTTTTTCATTTTCCTGCGGCGAAACAAAACCATAAGTAGCATTTGCATATATTGAATTGAAGAAGTCAACATAAAAAGAATCGGCAACAACCAGATTTAAAAAACCTTTGACAACATTGTAGTTCGTTATTTCGGTTATGTTCTTTACAATATACTTTCCTAAATCTTCACCGATCTGAACAGGATTTCCTTTTTTATAGCGTAATAACGGAAAAACAACTACCGTAATATCACCCTCAAACTCTTTGCGAGTTCCTTGGAACTCTACCGTCGGAATTTCTAAATTATATAAAGCTAGAAAGCCTTCTTTTACTTTGATTTCTATAAGATTTTGAATACTCATTATGGTGATAAAATTGATTTGCGAAAATACACAATTTTAAATAAATTTTTAGTAGAATTAATCGTATTTTTCGAGCATGGAAAAACGCCTCGAAATACTACCAAAATTAGCAGAAGAAGCAAAAAAAGAAAACAAAAAATATTTCACAAATTTAAAGAAAAGAACACCTAAAAATTTAGATTATGTTATGCAAGAATTGCATGATGCTGAATTTGCAAAAACAGATTGTTTAGACTGCGGGAATTGTTGTAAAACATCAAGTCCGATTTTTATTGATAAAGATATTGCTCGTATTTCTAAACATTTTAAAATGAAAGCTGCTGATTTTATTGATACCTATTTAGAGAGGGATTCTGATGATTTTATGGTTTTAAAAACTTCGCCCTGCTCATTTTTAGATCTTTCAGATAACAGCTGTACTATTTATGATGTCCGCCCAAAAGCGTGTGCAGAATATCCGCATACAAACAGACGTAAATTTATCCAAATTACAGATTTAACCATTGAAAACACAACTATTTGTCCTGCTACCTATAATATTGTGGAAGCTTTAAAAAAGCGTTTGCCTTATGAGTATAATCAGAAAAAAGTAAGAAGTTAATTTTTTTGTTACTTTGTATAGCTAATTCTACAATAAACAAGTTTTAAAATATATAAGAGAATAAAAGAATTAGAAAAAGAAAATTTTATATTAAAAGAGCATCTACAAGAATTTAAAAATTATAATGAAGCTAAAAATTAAAAAAGGGCTTTTTTAATGAAGTTTTCTTCTAATTCTTGCTGGAAAAAGACTTAAAACTAGTATTTATAATTCTATTCAAGAGTTTAACGAGTAGAAAAAAATCACCTTAAATACTACTGTAGATTTAATTGCAAGTTTAATAAGAAGATTAACTAGAATAGGTCTTATTACTTTGTTATTTACGTTATTACTAAGCACTTTAATGATCTATCAGAATAGTTTATTAAAAACTCAAAATAAAAAAATACCATAACAAACACATTTAACAGAAGGGTCTAGAAGATTTGCGCAAATGTTTATTATGGGCGATGTTTTTAGAGATATAAATACCGATTTAAAAAAAAATCAAATAACAAATTATCGAATACTTTATCAGGCAGAATTGTAAGTTCAAGTGCATCTATGAAACCACATAGGTATTTAGTAGATGATATACTAATTAAAGAATCTATAAGACCAGAAAGAGCTCAATTATTAATTACGTTATGTAAAAGTAAATTAGAACCTTATTTTTTTGTTGATGAAACTCTACAAGAAAGCAATTTTACGAAATCTGAATTAATTAATGCTAACTTAAGAGGAGCAACATTAAGAGATATTAATTTAAACGCAGTTAACTTATTAAAAGTAGATTTACGAAATGTAGATGCAAGAAGAACAAGTTTTAGAAATGTAAATCTTAGAAATGCAGATTTAGAAGACGCAAATTTTAATTTTGTAAAATTCTAAAATTCAAACTTATCAGGTTCTTTTTTAATAAATACCCATCTTAAAAACGCAAACTTAACCAACGTAAAATTAGATAGTTTAAAAGGAGATAAACCAGATTGGCTACTTTATATAAAGGATGAATTAAAGCTTCAGGGAGCTACTCAGCTTTTTGAAGGTTAATAAAATACATAGTGTGGATTATTTTAAAGATTCTAAAATAAAACGGTCTATTGTTTTAAGTAAGTAATTTTTTTTGCACACCAAAATATGTTTTTAGTTTGGAAACTATTTATTTATTTTATATATTGAAAAAAATCTAAAATTGAAAAAAATGAAAAAAACATTATTATTGTTGTTGTTTACTGTTTTTATTTCTAAAAATTTAAATGCAACTCAATGGATGACTTCCTATGAAGACGCAAGAAAAATTGCAATTGCTACCAATAAATTTATTTTAGTAGATTTTTGGGCAACTTGGTGTGGACCTTGTTTAAAAATGGATTCAGAATCTTGGAGTAAAGAAGATGTACAATTAGTTATGAATAACTTTGTTCCTTTAAAAATTGATATTGATGTTGAGCGTTCATTATCATCTAAATTTAATATTCAGTCAATTCCACATGTGTTTATATTAGATCCAAATGGTGAAGTAGTAAATGAACAAAAAAGCTATATAAATAAGCAAAAAGTGCTTAATTTTTTAGAAAAATATTCTTATAATACACCAATGTTACAGCCTTCTTTTGCAGGTTTTTATAAGAATAATGAAGGGGACATGTCTTTAGAAATTGCAGAAAAATATTTAGATTTTTCACTTTATGTAAAAGATGATGTAAAAAATAATTTTATATCCTTAGCAGATAAATATTTAAGTATCACTTCAAAACTATATAAAAAAGAAGGGAGTAAAAGCAAAAACAGCCAAAGAATAGGCATGTTAGAAGATATTTATATTAATGTTTTAAAAGGTAAATATGAAAAATCTTTAGGTAAATTAGATAAAGATTTTATAGAAGAAAAAATAGAAGAATCTAATAAAAAACTTTATACTTACTTGAAATTTATAATTTATTATAAACTAGATAAAAATGAACAATCTAAAATTTGGTATGAAAAATTAAAACTTTTTGATGGTTATAAAGATTTGTTGGCAAAGTCTAGAAAGGTTTAATTTCATTATTCATAAATCAAATATTTACTACGAATAAGTTTAAAAGCTTCTAAATCTTCCTTCCACGTTTTTCTAATTTCTTCTGTGGATAAGGCTTTCTCAATTTGTTTTTGCAGTTTTTTTGTTCCTGCTAATTTGGTGAAGAAGCCGTTAAAGAATTCTTTAGAGGAATTTTGTTTGTAAGCTTTAAGTAACCAGCTTAAATTCAGCTGATTTAAGTTTTTAGTTCTTTGCAAGTTTTCACCAAAACAAAGCTCATTTTTATACTTCGGATATTTTGCGCCTTCATTGGCCTGTGGTGTAAAAGAAAATTGATTTTTTTCTAAAAAAGGAGAGCCATAGATTTGAAACTGCATTTCAGTTCCACGTCCTGCAGAAATAGTAGTTCCCTCAAAAAAACAAAGGCTAGGATATAAATTAATACTTTTATCGTTTGGTAAATTGGGTGAAGGTTTTACAGGCAAATTATATGTTGTTTTATGCGTATAATTTTCTAAAGGAATTACGGATAATTCACATTGAATTCCGTTTTTGAGCCATTTTTCGCCATTAATCATTTTCCCATATTCACCAATGGTCATTCCGTAAACCACAGGAACTTTGTGCATGCCCACAAAACTTTTATGCGCTATTTCTAAAACCGGACCATCTATATAATGAATGTTAGGGTTTGGTCTGTCTAAAATTATGACCTTTATATTTAATTCTGCACAAGCTTCCATGACATAATGTAACGTAGAAATGTAAGTGTAAAAACGAGCACCAACATCTTGAATGTCAAAAACTACGATATCAATATCTTTTAATTGTCCATTTGAGGGTTTTTTATTATTTCCATAAAGAGAAATAATTTCTAAACCTGTTTTGGGATCAAAACCGTCTTTGATAATTTCACCAGCATCTGCTTTGCCTCTGAAACCATGTTCGGGTGCAAAAACTTTTTTAATATTTATTTCTAATGATAATAAAGAATCAACAAGGTGGCTTGCTTCTTGGTTCTTGTTTCTCTTTTCTATGATAGAAGTTTGATTTCCAACAATAGCCAAGTTTTTTCCTTTAAGCAGTTTTATATACAAATCAGTTCTTGCTGCACCGGTTTTAACCGTTTGTGACTGTTTTTCAGAACTATGAACTCCAAACGCTAAACGCTGAACTTTTACTTTTTGGGCACCAGAAATCAGCTGAAAATTCATCGAGAGAAATAAGAATAAATATGTACTTTTGAGTGGTTTTAAATTTATCATTAATTTGAATTACGAGTTATTTATTGCAAAACGTATTATTGCTGGCAAAAAGTATAAAAATAGCATTTCATCACCAATAATAAAAATCGCAATTACAGCAATTGCCTTAGGAATTATTATCATGCTAATTGCTGTTGCAACAGGTTCTGGCCTACAATTTAAAATCCGAGATAAAATGGCTGGTTTTAAAGGCCATGTTCAGATTGTAAATTACGATGCCAATAACTCTGATGTTTCTACAACTCCTGTTGAAAAAAATCAAGACTTTTATCCGAAGTTCAAAAATATTACGGGCATTAAAAGTATACAAGTATTTGCGAACAAAGGCGGAATTTTAAGAACAAAAACCGATTTTGAAGGCATTATTTTTAAAGGAGTTTCTACAGATTACGATTGGTCGTTTTTTGAAGAATATTTAGTAGCGGGTAAAGTGCCAAATTTTAAGCAACCAAGAACAAGAGAGGTTTTATTGTCTCAAACCGTTATGAATAGGTTGCAGTTAAAATTAAACGATACTATTTTAGCAACTTTTCTAAAAACAGCAACGAGTTCATTGCCTTCAAATAGAAAATATATTATTTCAGGAATTTACAATTCTGGTTTCGCACAGTTTGACAAAAGCATGATGATTGGTGATATTAGAGAGGTGCAGAAATTAAATAAATGGACTGAAAATCAAGTTGGCGGTTTTGAGGTTATTCTGGATAATTTTGATGAAATTGATGCAAAAGGAGAAGAAATTTACAGACAAACTAGTTCCACTTTAAGAAGCACCACAATTGTAGATACGTATCAAAATATTTTTGATTGGATTAAATTATTTGACAATAATATTTGGTTTATTATTGGTATTATGATTGTAATTGCAGGCATCAATATGATTACAGCATTACTCGTTTTAATTTTAGAACGTGTACAAATGGTTGGTATTTTAAAAGCTTTAGGAAGTTACAGTGCAAGCATTCGTAAAATATTTTTGTACAATGCGGGATATCTTATTTTAAAAGGACTTTTTTGGGGAAATATTATTGGATTGTCACTTCTCTTTATTCAATACTATTTTGAGGTTATTACTTTAAATCCAGAAACCTATTATGTAACAACTATGCCCGTTTACATCTCTTTTACAGCGATTGTTATGTTGAATTTTGGCACCTTATTTTTATGCTTTTTAATGTTGATAATTCCTTCTTATATCATCACAAAAATAGAACCCTCAGAGGCTATTAAGTTTGCTTAAATAGTGTTTTTATGCTATGGTATTGTTTATGTGTTCCTTTACTCTTTGTTCATGAGGAAGGGTTTAATCGGTATATCAAACTTTTTAAAAATATATTGTAATCCTTTTTTAGTGATTGATAGCGTTGCCTGAATCCTTTCGCTTTTTTTTGAGAAAAACGAATAACTTTTCGACTTCGCCCAAGATAAACTCCGGAGCAACCTTTTTTAGGTAAGGCACAAAAAATAATTATATTTGCACTTGTAAAATTACGAAATGAACTACGCAGAAAATATATTAGAAACTATTGGAAATACACCTTTAGTGAAATTAAATGTTTTAACGAAAGAATTACCTTGCTTGGTGCTTTCTAAATACGAAACTTTTAACCCAGGAAACTCGGTAAAAGATAGAATGGCATTGCAAATGATCAAAGATGCAGAAGCAGATGGACGTTTAAAGCCCGGAGGAACTATTATAGAGGGTACTTCTGGAAACACAGGAATGGGTTTAGCCTTGGCAGCAATTGTAAAAGGGTACAAATGTATTTTTGTAATGGCCGACAAGCAATCTCAAGAAAAGATAGATATATTAAGGGCTGTTGGTGCAGAAGTTGTGGTTTGCCCTACAAATGTAGATTCAACTGACCCTAGATCTTATTATTCAGTTTCTAAACGTTTAGGAGAAGAAACGCCAAACTCTTGGTACGTTAATCAATATGACAATCCGAGTAATTGCAAAGCACATTTTTTAAGTACCGGTCCAGAAATATGGGAACAAACGGAAGGAAAAGTAACTCATTTTGTGGTTGGAGTAGGAACCGGAGGAACAATTTCTGGTGTTGGAAGTTATTTGAAAATGAAAGCCAAGGAAGCAGGAACTACTGTTAAAATTTGGGGAATTGATACGTATGGATCTGTATTTAAGAAATATCATGAAACAGGTGTTTTTGACAAAAATGAGATTTATCCATACATAACCGAAGGAATTGGTGAAGATATTTTGCCGTTAAATGTAAATTTTGGGGTTATTGATGGTTTTACAAAAGTAACTGATAAAGATGCTGCAATTTATACGCAAAGGTTAGCGAAAGAGGAAGGAATGTTTTTAGGGAACTCGGCTGGCGCTGCCATAAAAGGCTTATTACAATTAAAAGAACATTTTACAAAAGAGGATGTTGTTGTTGTTTTATTTCATGATCATGGAAGTAGATATGTGGGTAAAATGTTCAACGATAATTGGATGCGTGAAAAAGGTTTTGTAGAAGAATAAATTAAAACTGCGGCGGATTTAATTAAAAATCATACTGATAGCCCTTTAGTTTTTGCACAAATAGAATACTTGGTTTCTCACGCTATTGAGCGAATGAAATCCTTTAAAATACCACAAAGCCCTGTAAAGAATTTACAGGGCTTTGTGGTTTCTGTTGATGAATCTATTTTATTACCCAATTTTATTACTGATAAAAATATTGCAGAAAAACCCATTAAAGATATTATGGGCAAACCATATCCTGTTATTAAAATAACTGCAAAATAAAAAGATATCTCTAAATTGATAAATAACGAAAATCAGGCTGTATTCGTTGATTTAGAAAACGAGAATTATCAGAAAATTACAAAATATAAAATGATTAGCGGGATTTAGTTAACGATACTTTTCTGCATTTTAGAGTCTTAAAATATTCAGTCATCGAAAAGCAAGTCTTCCCAACTTAGAATAAATTTATATTTACAGCGTATTTAGGTTTAAATACAGAAACAAATTAATAGGTGGGGATTTATTATTTGTGGTACGAAAAAATCGTTTAAAAAGAAATTTTTAGACGATTTTTTCGTACCACAAATTGAAGTTTAAAACACAGCTTTTATCAAGGGTTAACAATGTTCTTATCTAGTCTTTTTAAAGAACTTTATGAAGGCTTATAAATATTAAACGGTTCATTATGGCTTTTCAACTATACCGATGAACTACTGAACGAAAAGCGCACAGAATCTTTAAGATGTGGAGTTTATTTGCTGTGTATTGAAGAATACATTTACAAATTTTATAAGTTGGGGGAATTATAGTTTGTAATTATTAAAATCGTCTAAAAAGAAATTTTTAGACGATTCTTTTTTTACAACAAATTGAAACTTAAAACACGGATTTTATCAAGGTTTAACGATTCTCTTAACTCGTCTTTTTAAATTACTCTACAAAGATCTATAAATCTCAAAATGGGTTATTATGGTTTTTCAACTATACTTTTAAACTACACTTCTGAACTACTGAACGAAAAGTACAAATTACTTCTAATAAATCGTGTTTATTTGATGTGTATTTAAGAATACATTTACAAATTTTATAAGTTGGGGAATTTTAGTTTGTAATTATTAAAATCGTCTAAAAAGAAATTTTTAGACGATTCTTTTTTTTATAACAAATTGAAATTTAAAACACGGATTTCATCAAGGTTTAACGATTCTCTTAACTAGTCTTTTTTAATTACTTTATAAAGAGATATAAATCTCAATGAGTTATTATGTTTTTTCAACTATACTTTTGAACTACTGAACGAAAAGTATAAATCATCTCTAATAAGTATCGTTTATTTGGTGTGTATTTAAGAATACATTTACAAATTATATAAGTTAGGGAATTTTAGTTTGTAATTATTAAAATCGTTTAAAAAGAAATTTTTAGACGATTCTTTTTTTTTGTAGAAAGTGATTCAATAATAGTTAGTATATTTAAGCTTTAACCAGATAAATGTGTTTTATGAATCTTCTAAAAATTTTAATTATACTTTTCCTCATGACTTCCTGTAAAAAAGAAAACACTAACGATAACTTAATAGAAAAGGCAAAAGCAATTCATCAACGAGTTCTGGTTTTGGATACTCATGTAGATATTAATGTTGCTAATTTTACAGATTCTATTAATTATACACAAAAACTTAAAAATCAAGTAAATCTTCCAAACATGGAAGAAGGAGGCTTGGATGTAGCATTTTTTATCGTTTATACTGGTCAAGGAGATTTGAATGAAGAAGGATATGATAAAGCATATAAAAACGCGATGAGTAAATTTGATGCCATTCACAAACTAACAAATAAAATTGCTCCTAACAGAATTGGTTTGGCAACCACTTCAGATGGAGCTCGAAAAATTTACGCATCAGGTAAAAAAGTAGCAATGATTGGCGTGGAAAACGCATATCCTTTGGGAACAGACATTTCTAGAGTAAAGAAGTTTTATGATTTAGGAGCAAGATACATGAGTCTTTCTCATAATGGTCATAGTCAATTCTGTGATTCAAATACAGGTGAAAAAGAAGATGTTTGGTTGCATAATGGAGTGAGTGATTTGGGTAAAGAGGTGATTAAAGAAATGAATAAATTGGGAATGATGATTGATGTTTCTCATCCTTCAAAAAAAGCGATGAAAGATATAATTGAATTGTCTAAAGCACCAATTATAGCTTCACATTCATCTGCAAGAGCCTTGTGTAATCATAGTAGAAATTTAGATGATGAGCAACTAGAATGGTTAAAAAAAAATGGTGGAGTTGCGCAAACTGTAGCTTTTAGTTCTTATGTAGACACAGAAAAAGATAAAAAGTATAATGATGAATTAATTAAGAAAATTGAACTTTTAGGTAAAGAACAGCGTTTAGAATTAGTTCCAAGAAATGAAATTAGAAAATTAAAAGGAAAAGCACAAGAAGATGCCATTGCAATTTATAGAAAGCTATCGAAGGAAGCCAAAAATAATATGGATTCAGCTGTTGTTGACCCTGTAAATGTTGCAGACTTTGTGAACCATATAGATTATATGGTCAATAAAATCGGGATTGATCATGTTGGAATTAGTTCAGATTTTGATGGTGGAGGTGGCATTGATGGTTGGAATGATGCATCTGAAACTTTAAATGTAACTGTAGAATTAGTAAAAAGAGGTTATACAGAAGCTCAAATAGCACAACTTTGGAGTGGTAATTTGTTGAGAGTTTTAGATGAAGTGGAAGCAATTGCTGAAAAAATACAGCATCCAGCATTATAAAAAAAACAATAATTTAAAAACCACCTCAATTATGAGATGGTTTTCTAATTTTACTAATTCAAATAATTTATACGATAAAGAGGTTTACTACGTCTCTTCCTTTTTATAATAACAAGTTTTATGCCAAAATGAGTTTTAAAGTTTCATAAACGTTAAATAAACAATATTTTTTAGTTTCTTTAACAAAAAAAACGACTCTCAATGAAGAATCGTTAGTTTATAATTGATTTTTAAGTAAAAACATTATTTTAACCTATAATTTTTATAGCTTTTATTTGGCATGCTTATGTGCTTTGTAAGAAGAACGCACTAATGGACCACTTTCAACGTACATAAAACCCATTTCTAAACCAATAGTCTCGTATTTTTTAAATTGCTCTGGTGTTATAAATTCTTTTAGAGGTAAATGTTTTTTAGTGGGTTGTAAATATTGACCAATTGTTAAAACATCTAAACCAACACCTTGCAAATCTTTCATAGTTTGTAAAACTTCTTCTTCAGTTTCACCTAAACCTAACATTAAGCCTGTTTTCGAGCGCATTCCGTTATCTTTTAGATATTTTAAAACACCTAGACTTCTGTCGTATTTTGCTTGAATCCTAACTTCACGTGTTAACCTTCTTACAGTTTCCATATTATGAGAAACTACCTCAGGATGCACCGCTATAATTCGATCTATTTGTTTTGTATTTCCCTGAAAATCAGGAATTAAGGTCTCTAAAGTCGTGTTTGGATTTGCTCTACGTATTGCATCCACAGTTTCTGCCCAAATAATAGAACCACCATCTTTTAAATCATCTCTATCTACAGAAGTAATTACAGCATGTTTAATACCCATAATTTTTATAGATCGTGCAACTTTTTCAGGTTCATCCCATTCTACAGTTTCTGGTCTGCCTGTTTTTACACCACAAAATCCGCAAGAACGCGTGCATATATTTCCTAAAATCATAAAAGTCGCAGTTCCTTCACCCCAACATTCGCCCATGTTCGGACAGCTTCCACTTGCACAAATTGTATTTAATTTATATTTATCAACTAAACCCCTTAATTCATTATATTTTTTACCAACGGGTAACTTTACACGAAGCCATTTTGGTTTTTTTGCTCTTTCGGGAAGTACTACGGTTTCTATCTCCATTGTATTTAATTTTAAACAAATTTACGAAGAATTTAGGGAAAGTAAATTATTACGAAGTATAGAATTCGTTAATTTTAAAAGCTTCCAAATAAAGACGATTTAAATTTATTTTTATTAGAAAGTAGGATCTTAAAAATATGAAATGAAATATCAAAAAAATAGTTATAATCTCAATTCGTTATTCTTTATATCGTCAGTTTTACACTTTATTGGATCAAAAATCCAAGTATCCATTTTTTTAAGAATACAAAGTGTGCTATAAATTCATTAAAAACCAAATGCTAAATCCAATCAAAAAAACGATACCGACAATACTTAAAATTCTTGTAAATAATTTCGGTTGATGTTCTTTCGGTGTGTGTTTTCCTGTAATTAAAACATAATTTAAAATGGCATAAAAAGGTGCTGTTAAAAAAGATAAAATAGTTGCGATTTTAATTAAGCTTCCCATATCAGCCAAATAGCATTGAAGGATAATAAATGTACCTACAAAAAGAAAAATAATCCAGAACCAATATCCAAATTTAAAGTCTCTGTTAAATAATAATTTTGAACTCCTATTCATGGCTCTTGGCGAAGCATCTAAAGTTGTAATTGTGGTACTAAACATTGTGGTAAATGCCGCCGCAGCGATAAATATATAAGATAAATCACCCAAGTTTTTAGTATATAACGTTATTAATTGAGATGCAAAAACACCGCCTTTACTTGAGAACGTTTCACCAGACTTATACATGACCAAAGCGCCTAAAAGCACAAAACAAATTCCTAAAATTAACGTACCTAAATATCCCACATTAAAATCGAAAATAGCATCTTTAGGTTTTATTTTAATAAACGTGTTTTTGCTTTTTTCAACAGACCAAATAGAGTGCCAAATAGAGACATCTAATGGTGCAGGCATCCAACCTAAAAATGCTATTAAAAAAGTGATTTCTACAGTGCCTGATGGTATAATTTGAGTCACATCAAAAGCTTCTTTAGAACTAAATAAGGCTACAGAAACTGCTGTGATTGTGCTAATTGTTAAGATAATAATAATGTATTTCATTAAATTATCTAACAATTTATACTTACCAATCAAAAGAATTAAAATACTGATAAGTAGCAATATAGCAGACCAAAGCACAAGGTTGTTCGTAATTCCGAAAAGTTGAGACGCTAAACCAGCCGTAACCACGGTAACAGCTGCTTGAATGGTAAACATGGTACCAAAACTCAATACATAATATATGGCTAAAACACCTTTTCCTAATTTATAATATCCATCTAATAAGGTCTCACCTGTTGCAGCTGCATAACGCGGGCCAAATTGAAAAAAAGGATATTTAAAAATATGCACTAATAACAAAGCCCAAAGTAAACCAAAACCAAACTCTGCCCCTGCTCTTGTAGATTGTACCAAATGCGATACACCAATTGCTGCACCTGCAAACAATAAACCTGGCCCCAGGGATTGTAGGAATGATTTTTTCATTTTTAAGTTTTCTTAATAATAGCTGCCAACAATTTTTTTGCGCGCAATAACTTTACTTTTACGTTGTTCATGGGTTCATTAATTTGAGCAGAAATTTCTTTATAACTCAATTCTTGAAAATATCGTAATTGTATTACTTCCTGGTATTTAGGTTTCAATTGTTTAATGTCTTTTAACAATTCTTCTAAATTTTGTTCTCTAATGATTTTATCTTCTGGTGTCGGATTTTCATCAACCACCAAATACACTTTTTCTTCTTGTTCTTTGGTCGTTTCCGTAAAAATTGATGTTTTTTTCCTACGTAATAAATCGATATGAACGTTTTTAGAAATTACAATTAACCAAGTTTTAAAAACATATGTATCATCAAAAGTATGGATTTTATCGAAGGCTTTCGAGAAAGTTTGAATGGCAATATCTTCTGCCTCATTTTCGTTTTTAGTCCGCTTTAACTGATAATTATAAACATTACTCCAAAATGTATCAAGCAAAAATCGGAATGCAGCTTGATTACCTTCCTTCGCTTTTAAAATATTTTGCTCAATTTTAGTGTTATTTATTTCCAATGATTTGGTTTTGAAATCAAATTAGCACTAAATATACTAATTTGAATCAATAATAATCCAATTTCTAAAAAAGGTAAGAAAAAGATTAGTTGAGATTCTTTTAGTTTTTTTGCAGAAAAACCAATTACAAGATATTGAACTAGCACATAAACGAGTAAACAAAACCCTATTATTTCCGAAGGATAAAAGAAAAATAATACAATTGCTAAAACATAAAAAAATGTTTTTGAAAAAATAAAAAGGCTTAATAAAAAACGATGTTTAAACTTGTAGTGTACTCTTAAAGAATTTGTAATTCTTACATATTGAAACCATTCTTTAAAGGATTTATGAGGCTCCGTTTCTATAAAACTATCTTCAGAAATACTAAAAGCTATATTCTTTTTACTTGCAGCGTCTCTAATAAACAAATCATCTTCACCATATATAATTTTTATATGATTGATGAATCCATTTACTTTAAAAAATTCTGATTTTGTATATGCCAAATTATTGCCAAATGCCATAAAGGGAGTTGCGGTTTTTGCAAATGAAAAGCATTTGAGCGCTTTTAATAAACTATAAAAACGAATTAAAAGATTCGTAAAATTTTTTTCGCTTTTAAACTTTTCATATCCTAAAACAATCGTTCTTTTCACCGTAAACATTGCACTCATTTCGCCAATCCAATTTTTACTAATAGGTTTAGAATTGGCATCTGTAAATAATAAATGATCGTATGTAGCGGCTTTTATACCAAGCGTTAAAGCATATTTTTTATTATTCCAAAAAGCTTCCGTATTTTTTACTGCCACAATTTTAATATTTTCATTTTTTTCTTGAAAAGCCTTCATTATTTCGCTGGTATCATCTGAAGAAGCGTTATCAATTAAAACAATTTCGAATATTGGGTACGTTTGTGCAATAACAAAAGGTAAGTTTTCTTGTAATTCAGCAGTGCTATTTTTTGCATATAAAATAACAGAAACAGGAATAGATTCCGTTTTTTGATTTCTTTTTTTTTGTTTAAAAAGAAATGACGAAAAGCTAAGATAATACATGATTTGAATTCCTGTACATGCTACGAAAAGGTAGAAAACTACAGTTAAAATCATCACGTAGAAATAAGATTATTTATGTTGAGGTTCTGCACAAGTATCAAACTCTTCAGAGGGTTTTCCACAAAAACCACAAGCTTCGCCATTTTTATTTAACATTGGATTTTGGCTTGCGCAAGTACCCGCAAATTCACCATCTTTTTTTGCCCAAAGTTTAATTGCTATTCCTGCAACCCCAAGTGCTAATAATCCGATAGTAAGTAATAATAACTTCATAATTAAATTTAATCTACAAGGACAAAGATACAAATTATTAGTCTGTTCGTAAAACAGTTGTTTACCGAATTTTTGTATGTTTACTTTTTTTGACAATCAATTTGGAAGAACAAAAATTCATAAAATTACTGAAAGAAGGCAAACAGTCTGCATTTAATCGTTTATTAGACGATTATCAGCAGAAAGTGTTTAGCACCTGTATTTCTTTTGTGCCTAATAAAGAAGATGCAGAAGACATTGCACAAGAAGTTTTTTTAGAGATTTTTAAATCGATTTCTAGATTTAAAGGAGATTCTAAACTATCAACATGGATTTATAGAATTGCTACAAATAAATGTCTAGAATTTATCAGGAAAAAAAACACAAAAAAACGGTTTGCCTTTATGCAATCTATTCTTGGAAATGAAATTGCTCTTGATAAAACTACTTATTTTACAGAGTTTAATCATCCCGGAATTGTTTTAGAAAATAAAGAAAAATCAGCAATAATTTTTAAGGCGATTAATAGCTTATCAGAAAATCAGAGAGCTATTTTTACATTGGCAAAAATAGACGGTAAAAGTTACCAAGAAATTAAAGAAATTACGGGTAAAAGTTTATCATCAGTAGAATCCATTATGTTTAGAGCAAAGAAATCATTGAAGGAGAAATTAGAAATTTTTTATAAAAACAATTCCCCTTAATTGGTTGTGCCTAAAAATATTTAATAAAGACCACAAGTTTTTTAAAGAGAAAGCATCTAAAAAATTAATAGATTATTTTATCCTCACAAAGACTATCAACATAAAGAAGATGAAATCAAAAGAACAAATCGAGAAAAATATTGAAGCTACTTTTAAAGTAATAGACACCATAGAGGAGGTCAAAGTGAATCACTTTTTTAAACATAAAGTTCTTCAGAAGTTAGAGAATCATAAAGAAGAAAAGTCAAAAGTTTTTGAATGGTTTTCACCTCAATTGCAAATAGCCACTTTAGGGTTCGTTTTGTTGATGAACGTAAGTGCATTTTTTTATGCCTTTTCATCGAAAGAACAAACTTTCGATATGAATATGGAAACTTTTGCCAAAGAATATTCTTTACAATCTGAAACTACTTCTTTTTTAAATTAAAACGTATGAAATCAAAATTAGTTCCTGTTCTATTCATTATTCTCGTTTTGCTAAATGGCGTTTTAATTTTTATGTTGATAAAAAAACCGCATCATAATAGAAGTCAGAATCAAAAAAAAGAAAAAAACTTTTTAACAGAACAATTAGAGTTTACTGAAAATCAAAAAGTAAAATTTATAAGTTTAGATGAATTTCATAGAGGTTCTATGATAAATTTAGACCATCAAATTAGAAAGCAAAAAGATACTTTGTTCAATTCTTTTGGCAATAAAAACATAAATATTGATTCTTTAAGTCAAATTATTGGAAAATTAGAAGGCAAAAAAGAAGCAGAAGTTTTTCGTTTTTTTAAATCTGTAAGAAAAATTTGCATTCCAAAACAACAGGAAGTTTTTGATGAAATCATAAAAAAAGCTATGAAAGGACGGAAACGAAGACCTCCAGAAAAAGGAGAAATGCCACCGCCAAGATAATTTGTATACAGACCGTAAGTTTTTTAGAGCAGTTATCTAAAAATAGATTCATCAAAAAATGAGTTACGGCAAAGTTTTACTAGTTTACCTTAAAATCATAATGTTTATATATTGCAACCGGTATGACTAATTTTGGTGTTTTAAAGTTCCTCAAAAGATGCATATATACTTGTTTTTAATGATAGTAATTCTATAAATTCAAATGTTAAAATTCTAGCGAATTAATTAAATTTATTATCAACTTTACGCAATACTGTATCTAAAAATTAGAGGACTTAAAAACCTTCTCTTGGATTAAATTATTTATAAAAGTCAACTAATTTCCACTACAAAATTACCACAATAAATTAATGTTAGTGATTTTAATCATTAGTCATAGTTTTCAGGCATCCTTCGAACATTAGTTAATTGCTCAAAAGCAGCACCAATTTCCAGCAGTTTTCTTTCAGAAAAAGGCAATCCTATAAAGGTTAAACTTACAGGTTCTCCTGATTTTTTATAAGCCATAGGAACTGTTAATGTTGGATACTTTGCAACTGCGGCAACACCTGAATGGTAATTATTAATAGATAAAATTGCATCTAAATTTTCATCTTTTAAAGCTTGTAAAAATCTCTTCCCTTCACTGTTTAAGTTCCTTTTAATAAGGTCTAATTCCTCTAAAGTGGTAGCATCTTTAACGATACCCTCAAATAATTGTTGACCGTAAGGCGCTCTTAAAAGTGAATCTTTTTGATTGAATTCAACCACATCTTTTACATTTTTTAAAGAGATAGATTTATCTGCATTATTCTTTAAATATTTAGGTAAATCATGTTTCATATCAATGTTTAGAAGGGTTAAGAAACCATTAAAGGAAATTTCAGGAGGCGTAATTTCCATAATCTCTGCTCCTGCTTTTTTCAGTTTTCCTAAAGTTAAGACATAAATAGAATCTGTTAGCAACGTCTTTAAAACCCCTAACCTCTTTCCTTTTAAGTCATTTTTAAAGCCGTTTTTAAAATAATCTTCTTCTATTTCTTTAGAAGCAGCATCGTTTGTATCAAAACCCAACATTGCATTCATAAAAATTGCATTGTCTATTACATTTTTTGTCATGGGACCAGGGGTATCTAAAGTGGATGAAATAGGGACAATTCCACTTCTACTCAATACGCCAATTGTTGGTTTTAAACCAACTACAGAATTCTGACTCGAGGGTGAAGTGATTGAACCTGAAGTTTCTGTACCAACCGCAGCAACAGCAAAGTTTGCAGCAACGGCAACGCCACTTCCTGCAGAACTTCCTCCTGTTTCAAACTCTCCTCTTCCATAAGGGTTTAAGGTTTGACCGCCAATTGCAGAATATCCCACAGGACATCCTGAACAGAAAAAATAGGCCCATTCACTCAAATTAACTTTCCCTAAAATGAGGGCGCCATTTTCTTTTAGCTTTTCAACAATAAAAGCATCACTTTTTGTAAAATTTCTTTGCAAAGCTACTGCTCCGGCAGTTGTAGGTAATTCTTTTGTATTGATATTATCTTTCAGTAAAATTGGCATTCCAAATATAGAAAATTCAGAAACGTTCTTTTTTTGCTCATCTTTCTCTCTAGCTTCTCTTAAAACATGAGGATTTAAGGCAATAATACTATTTAAAGATAAGGTTGAATCACTTTCGAATTTTCTAATTCTGTATAAATAAAACAGTGTTAATTTTTCGTAACTCAATGCTCCTTCTTGTACACTTTTTTGAAGAGAAGGAATATTTTGCTCTAAAATTAAAGGCTTTAAAGCTTCATATCTTTCCTCTGAAAAGTAGGATAAATCTTCATTAAATGCTCTAAAAACCTGATTCATATCCAAGTATTTAGACTGCATCAATTTGAATTGCATTCGCTTTTTTTTATGATTTTGTTGCTTTTTCAAGACAGCCGTTTCATCATACTCTTTGAAAATAACCGGAGTTTCTTTTTGCTGACAACTCCATGAGATTAATACTAAAAAGAATAAAAAAAATATTTTTTTCATGATGTGTTCTTTGAAATTCAAATATAGTATTATTATGCCTTTTATCCCAAACGGTCTAACACCAAGAGTTTACTTTTATAAAAAATTTGTGATTATTATTTTAGTGATTGTAAATAGTTTTTGTTTTTAAAAGAAACAATTACAGCACGAAATTCACTAGTGTCTCATAAAGAAATATTGTTAAGTAGATCATTGAATTTCTTTAAGTAAACTTATTTTGATATTTCGATTCCAGTAATTTTTTCTCAAGTTTAAGTCAAAAATCGCTAAATTTTACTGAGAAGATTCAATATAAACTATACGTTAATGTGCCATTTTGTAATTTTCTATTTGCATGAAAACAGCTATTTAATTGCCTGATGATTTAATCTATCTAAAAAAAATTATTGTAAAAGTATAAGAAAAACTAAAAGACTATAAATATTTTAACTTGGGGAAACAAATGGATTGCCTACACAAGTGCCAATAACTTGAAGAAAACTTTCTTCATCAAAAGGTTTTGAGAGATAATCATTCATACCAAACTCAAGACACTTTTCCTTTTCTCCTTTCATCGCATTTGCAGTTAACGCTATAATTGGAATATCTAACTTTAATTCTTTTCTAATTACTTCTGATGCCTGATAACCGTTTAAAACTGGCATCTGAATATCCATCAGGACCAAATCACATGGATTATTTTTTAAATAATTTACAGCTTCTTCACCGTTAATGGCCTCTGAAATAATTACATCATAATCTTTCAAAATAACTTTCGCCACCATCCTATTCATCCTATTATCGTCAACCACAAGTATTTTTTTTCCTTTTAAATTTGCAGAACTTAAAACGACACTATTCTTTGATTTTAAATCTAGCTCATCTGCTTTATCTAGAGTAAAGGTAATCCGTATTGTGGTTCCTAAATCGATTTTACTTTCCACAGTAATTTTACCTCCCATTCTGCCTACTAAAGATTTAGTAATGGCCATACCTAAGCCTGTTCCTCCTATATTTTCCTTATTAGCTTCATATTCTTGGGTGAATTTTTTAAATATTTTTTTTAAAAAATTTGGCGTCATACCAATACCCGTATCCGTTATTTTAATTTCTAAATATTGTGAGGCACCATTATCTTTCAAAACATTACAACAAATATCTACACCTCCTACTTCCGTGAATTTAATTGCATTTGAGAGAATATTTAATAATATTTGGTTGATTCGATGCGGGTCACCGATTAATACTGGCGATAGTTTTGCATCAAAATAACTATTCGTCAATTGAATTCCTTTTTCTTCGGCCTTGTGCGCCATTACCTTCAATGCCCTATTTATGACTACTTCTAATTTAAAAGCAATTTTGTCCAAAAACATTTTATTGACTTTTAATTTGGATAAATCTAAAATATCATTAATAATAAACAATAAGTTTTCGGAAGCAGTTTCGATAATATCTAAATAACTTCGTTGATCGTCATTTAAACTTGATTTTTGTAGTTGACGACTCATCCCAATAATTGCATTCATTGGTGTTCTAATTTCATGGCTCATATTTGCCAAAAAATTATGTTTTGATTTTGCTAATACCTCTGTAGCTTTTTTAGATCTTTTTAACTTTTTTTCCATCAAAACACGTTTCGTTATATCCACAGAAGAACTAATTATAACAGGCTCTTTTCCGGCTTCTTCAAATAAATAGTTATTATACAAAGTATAAACAGTTTTTCCTTTTTTGGTTAAGACCTTTATAATTCCTGTAGATGTTTTGTTCTCTTTAATATTCTTTAGATAATTTTCTTTAAAAAGATGTTTCTCATCTTTAGAGATGAATTCTGAGATATTATGGTTTATCTGTTCAGATTGAGAATATCCAAATATTTTTTCAGCCATCGGATTTGATGTTAGAATTTTACCATCTAAATTGTGCTTAATTATTACAGTAAGACTGTTATCCACTAAATCTCTATATTTTTTTTCGCTTTTCTGAATATCCTCCTGTATTGACTTGTATCTTGTAATATCTTCTTGAATAGCAAAATATTTGATTGCTTTTCCGTTTTTATCTAAAATTGATTGTCCTTTTATTCTTACCCAATAGCCTTCTCCTGATTTATTGTAGTTATAAACTTCACATGCAAAGGATTTAGAGTCTTTAATTTGTTGCCTCATATAGGCCACAGTTTCTAGGTTGGTATCTTCTCCTTGTAAAAAATCGCCAGGCTTTTTGCCTTTTACTTCACTTAATTTATATCCAGAAATTTCTTCAAAACTTTTATTCACCCAATCTATTTTTCCATTAGAATCTGTAGTAATGACCAAATTCAAAGTTTCTTGAACAATGAATGATAGCTTTTCTAGCTCAAGTTTACATTTTTTTGAAATTGTAATATCTCGAGCGTAGACATTAATAATACCTTCTAAAGGTATACCTTGACAAACAAAAGAATAATGAAATTTGTCAGAACTTGCTTCAAAGCTCCAACTTCCCTTTTTTTCGGCAATTTTGCGCACTATTAATTTAAAAAAGAAATGAATAGGATAGGTTTTATCTTCATAATTTAAAAAATCAAGATGACTAGCTGCTAAATTATGATACAAAAAATCGCCGTTGTAGTTTATTCTTATATGAGGATCGATACTTTGATTAGAAAATAAAAAACTGTCATAATCAGATCTATTTCCTATTTGTAATTCGTTTTTTTGGCACTTTGACATGGTTGCTATCGCTGCTATCGATCCATCCAATTGTTTTCTAATTCCCCTGATTTGACCAGTATTTACTGCATTAACAAGACGATTATTTTTAGCGTACTCACCGGTCAATAGTTTATTTTCTTTAACCTGTTCTAATGAACTAGAACTAGGCGAACCTACAAACAAAACTTCGTCGCTATTTTCCAGATATTGAAACTGACCTCTTAATCTCAATTTTTTATCAATAAATAATTGCAGCACTACTAATTGGTTTTGTATTGCAACTAAATCATCAAATACATTTATTTGATTTTTAGGACTTGAAATTGAAAAAAACTGACTGATATTCCGTGGTTTTTGAAAGCCACATATTTTATAAAGCGACTTTCCCAAGGAACTAATTTCCATGTTTTTATTGATTAAAATATAGAACGGAAAAAGTCTATTAATCTGAGCTTCGCTAAAAGAATATGAGGTTAACATCATTTTTTAATGTGATTTATTTTTAATGATTTAATCTTGTAACTGAAATTACCCTTTTTAAACCTATAAAAATTACGCAATATGCTTAATTTTTAAAATTACTAGAAAAACACACTTTTAACATTGAGATAGTCTATATTCAACAAAAAATTTAAATATCAGTAACTTATATAATTTTAATTTTCATTCCATATTTTTTTTGCAGTACATCCAAAACGTATATTATCTAATAATTCTAAATTAGAATAAAAATAAGGTTTCAATACTTAAAAAAGAATTCTGTAGAATTTGAGTTATTTAGAAAACAAATGGATATAAATAAATGTTTATGCAGCTATTGTAATTATGATCTTTTTTAAAGTAAATAATCCTCGTGTCAAGCCCACGAAACATTAATTCTCTAATCGGTCAACCACTTCGACTCAAGGGTCGGGGAGTTAAACCCAAATAAGGTTAAAAAAAAGCATCTACCTAATTTTAAATATCAATACCTTAATTTTATGCGCTTTGGGCTATAATTGACTTTTTAAATTTGAAGTAACATTGGATTCTCCTTTTTTAGAAAAAGCCACACGGTTCTGAAAATTTTAAATGATGGAATCCTCAGGCTTTCCAATCCAAACGCAAATAGTTTGAAGAAGTTGCTCTTCACTAAATGGTTTGGCTAGATAATCATTCATGCCAACTTCAAAACACTTTTCCCTTTCTTCTTTTGTATTACTGGCTGTTAATGCAATAATTGGCAGATTCAATTGTAATCTTTGTCTAATGATCCCTGATGCCTCATACCCGTTTAATACTGGCATCTGAAGATCCATAAGAACCAAGTCACATTCGTTATTTTTTAAATAATTCACAGCTTCTTCACCATTACTAGCTTTTGAAACAACCACATCATATTTTTTTAATATAATATTTGCTATCATGATATTCATGATATTGTCATCAACAACAAGAACTGTTTTTCCTTTTAAGGCTTTAGGCATTGTAACTATATTATTATTTTTCTTCATATTTAGTTCTTTCTCTTTTTCTTCCGTCTTGTGCTGCATTACTTTAGACAAATTTTTTATAACTAGTTTTGGTTTAAAGACCTCTACTTTAATTTCAGATTTAATAGATAATACATATCTTTCTTTATGTCAAAAATATTTTTAAATATTCTTGCGCTATTATTTAAAAAGGAATAAGATAAAATGTTTATAACAGTATATTGATTTTTTACTGAAAATACTACCTATTTATTTATTGGTAATCCCAAAATTACTAGAACAAAAGTGAATGATTTAAATAACTTTAGTTTGACACCAAGAATATTTCTAAAATATAAATATTACATTTAAATTTCATTAAAATATCTATAGAGGAAATTATTACTATTTAACTCAAATATAATTAAATTCATAGTGTGTAATTGCAGTTACAGTTACTTTTTTTTACAGTAGAGTCATTGATCATATTTTTGAGACATATACTTGTTTATTAATTGATCGTTCGATAATTAAATTTAAACAAATTAGAAACTACAGCAGAGATTAACTTCAAAACAACCTCTATTAAAAGCAAATCACTAATTATAAGTGTTTTATAAAATCACCTAGATATAAAATTTTATAAATTATTTCTATTTTTTATAATTTTAATTTAAGTAATTTTTGTACATTTCATCCGTCTAATACCCCAAAATTAAAATTATGAAAGTTACGATTGTAGGAAGCGGTTATGTTGGTCTTGTTACTGGCGCTTGTTTTTCTGAAGTAGGCATTGATGTTACTTGTGTCGATATTGATAAGGAGAAAATTGAAAATCTAAATAATGGAATTATCCCAATTTATGAGCCTGGTTTAGAAAATATGATTACCAGAAACATGAAAAAAGGGCGACTTAGTTTTACGACTAATATTAATGAAGCTTTAGTAGATTCTGAAGTATTATTCATTTCAGTTGGTACTCCACCTGATGAAGATGGTAGTGCAGATCTTAAATATGTTCTTGCAGTTGCCAGAGATTGTGGGAAGCATATGAAAGATTATATGCTTGTTGTTACAAAAAGTACAGTCCCTGTAGGAACCTCTAAAAAAGTAAAAAAAGTCCTTCAAGAAGAGTTAGATAAACGAAATATTGATATAAAATTTGATGTTGCTTCGAACCCAGAATTTTTAAAGGAGGGAGCTGCAATTAATGACTTCTTAAAGCCTGATAGAATTGTTGTTGGTTTAGATAGCCAAAGAGCTGAAAACTTAATAAAAAACTTATACAACCCATTTACGCTTAATGGTCATCCTATAATTTTCATGGATATTGTTTCTGCTGAAATGACAAAATATGCAGCAAACGCCATGCTTGCAACAAAAATTAGTTTTATCAACGATATTGCTAACTTGTGCGAAATAGTAGGTGCCGATATTAATAAAGTACGAAAAGGAATCGGATCGGATTCAAGAATTGGCCCTAAATTTATATATCCAGGAATAGGTTACGGTGGCTCATGTTTTCCGAAAGATGTGCAAGCACTGATTAGAACAGCAAGTGAAAATAATTACGAGTTGAAAGTTCTTCAAGCGGTTGAGGCTGTTAATAAATATCAAAAGCTAGTTTTATTTAACAAAATAAGTACGTATTTTAAAGGAGATTTAAAGGGTAGAACGATAGGTATTTGGGGGCTTTCCTTTAAACCTCAAACAGATGATATGCGTGAAGCTCCATCATTATATATCATAAATAGCCTTTTGCAAGCAGGAGCGATTGTAAAGGCCTATGACCCAGTAGCCATAGATGAAGCAAAACATCATTTTGGTGAGACCATTACATACTGTGAAGATCAGTATGAAGCTTTAATTGATTCCGATTGTTTAGCCATACTTACAGAGTGGCCTGAATTTAAATTTCCAAGTTTTAAAATCATGAAAAAACTATTAAATAAACAAGTCATTTTTGATGGTAGAAATATTTATGATAGAGAGCAAGTGACAAAAAATGGCTTTGAATATTTCTGTATCGGTGTAAACACCTCAGACAATAAAAAATCTCTAGCAATAAACTAAATGTATCATGATTAGAAAAAAAATTCTTGTTACCGGTGGGGCTGGTTTTGTTGGATCACACTTATGTAAACGTTTATTAAATGAAGGTAACGAAGTTTATTGTCTAGATAATTTTTTTACGGGTCAGAAAGAAAATGTTATCCATCTTTTAGACAATCCTTATTTTGAACTAATTCGTCACGATGTTACAGCACCTTTCTTTATTGAAGTAGATGAAATATACAATTTAGCGTGTCCAGCCTCTCCCGTTCACTATCAATATAACCCAATAAAAACAATGAAAACATCTGTTATGGGTGCTATTAATATGCTAGGGTTAGCGAAACGAGTCGGCGCAAAAGTACTTCAAGCATCTACGAGCGAAGTTTATGGAGATCCTTTAATTCATCCTCAACCCGAATCTTATTGGGGACACGTGAACCCGATTGGAGAGCGCGCTTGTTATGATGAAGGCAAGCGATCTGCAGAAACATTGTTTGTGAATTACCACAAACAAAACAATGTTGATATTAAAATTATTAGAATTTTTAATACCTACGGACCTAATATGCATCCTCATGATGGTCGTGTAGTCTCTAACTTTATTGTTCAAGCCCTACAAAATCATGATATTACAGTTTATGGGGAAGGCAATCAAACTCGTAGTTTTCAATATGTTGATGATTTAGTTGAGGGTATGATTAGACTTATGAGTTCTAGAGATGGCTTTACAGGTCCTGTAAATATTGGTAATCCTAATGAATTTACAATTCTTGAATTAGCTCAAAAAGTAATACAACTTACAGGTTCTAAATCGAAAATTATATATCAACCTTTACCATCAGATGATCCAATGCAAAGACAACCAGATATATCTCTTGCTAAAAAAGAATTAAACTGGTCACCAAATGTTCAATTAGATGAAGGATTAATAAAAACAATACGTTTTTTTAAGACAATTATTTAATTTGAAGGTTTAAGTCTCTTTTAATTCAAAAAAAATAAATTTTATTCCTTTTCGGATTTGTCTTAACAAATAAAAAAACGTCTACTATTGATTGAGTTAAATATTTTATTAATGACACGGTAATCAATTCATTGATGCAATAATTTGTATGTAAAAATCGAAACCCTTAAAGTATGCTGACCTTAAAAACACATCGTAAAATTAAATATGTAATAATTAGCGCCTTACAAAACAAGACAAACATATAACTCTATATTTTTAACGTTAAATATTTGTTAATGTTTAAAATAAAATCGTATGTTTAGAAACTACAGTGATAAAAAAATACTGGAATGAATTTACCCCAAAACATTAATATTTCACATTATAAATTATATGACCTTGATGTGATTAATCAAATGTGCCGTGGTAATGAAGAGCAGGTTTTAAAAATGGTAGAAGTATTTATTGAACAAATTTCATTAATATTAAAAGATATTGAAACAGCTTATTCTGAAAATAACTTTTTAAAAATTAAAAGTTTAGCCCATAAAATTAAACCCCTTTTAACATATTTTGGAACCTCTAAATTAGAGAAAGAATTTCTACTTACTGAAGTGTTTTTTTCGAAAGAAGTTTCTTCATTGGAGTTAGAATTAAAAATCTCAAATCTTAATTTAATAGCAAAGGAAGTTGTTAATGAAATGAAAAATGATTTTGGTTTAACTGATAAATAAAATTATGAAAAAAATAATACTAGTCATTGATGATGAAATAAGTATCTGTATGTTATTGCAAAATTTTCTTTCTCAAGACTACGAAGTAATTGGGCTACATAGTGCATTAGAAGCTCTTGAATGGCTTGATGGTAATCTTCCAGACCTAATTATTTCAGACATTCAAATGCCTGAAATGGATGGTTTCGAGTTTTTGATCAAGGTTCGTAAACAAGGTTTCACAAAACATACACCTGTTGTAATGTTATCAGGAAGAGCGGAAAGTAAAGAACGTGTAAAATGCTACAGACTTGGTGCGCAAGATTATCTTACAAAGCCATTTAACCCAGAAGAGCTTGAGGAATTGGTTAAAAAGAATATTTATCCAATTCATTATGCTATAGAATGGTAACAAGCATCAATCTTTGCGGGGTAAGGCAAAGAAGTATTTAACGAAAAAAGTCTGTTTTTAGATTTAGGTTTTCGAACTTTCCTCTAAACCATCAATACAAGCTTATTAAAACCTTAAAGATTATATACAATATTGCAAATTAATTAAGAGTACCCATGACCTCAAATCTTAACATTTTATACATTGGAAGTATAAAAAATTACTTTGTCCAAGACGATCACAAAAACTTGTCTATAACAATAGTTGAAAACAGTATAAAGGCCGCAAAATATTTACAATCTAATAAAAATTTGGATGCTATAATTTGCGATTATTATTTACCTGGAAATAACGGAATATTTCTTTATGATTGGATTAGAGTGCACAGCGAATACGATGCTCTACCCTTCGTTTTACTCTCCAAAGAATTTAATTCTGATATATATAAAAAGGCATTTAGAAAACAAATTGATGATTTTTACGTTTCTTCAGTTTCGAACCCTAAAGATATTTTGGACAGGGTAGAATATCTGTGCACACGCAGAAAACCAATTAACAAGAAATTAAAACATAAAGTCGAGGTTGAGGAAAAAGGTTACAAAATGCCACTTTCAAAACGAATCTTTGATATCATTGTTGCATCATCCGTGCTTCTTTTAGCATCACCATTTTTATTATTAACTATTTTAGCGATAAGGTTGGAGTCAAAAGGGAAGGTCTATTACATTTCAAAACGAGTGGGTAGAAAAACATTCGACTTTTATAAATTAAGGTCAATGCTATCAGGATCAGACGAACTGCTTAAAAAATTAGCAGAAGAAAAAAATCAGTATAAAACAGAAACAACAACCGAAGATAGCACTTTAGACATCCCCTGTCCAAGATGCAGTGCATTGCCAGAAACGGAGTCATGCTCTTCAGTAATGTACATCACAACTCATATAATTTGTGATTATTGGTTTAATGTTCAAAAACTACAAGCAGCTAAAAACAATTCAACATTTGTAAAAATTGTTGATGACCCACGAATCACAAAAGTTGGTAAGTTTATTAGAAAAAGGAGTATTGATGAATTACCACAACTAATTAATGTTTTAAAAGGAGATATGTCTATTGTAGGCAACAGACCTTTACCAGTCTATGAGGCAGAGTTGTTAACTGTAGATGATTTATCAAAACGTTTTTTAGCACCCCCAGGAATGACAGGTTTATGGCAGATAGAATTCAGAGGCAAGGAAGGCCCAATGTCTGAAGAAAAAAGAATGCACCTTGACAATGAATATGCAGATCAATTCGCAGAAGGTGGTTATTCCTTTTGGTATGATATTAAAATTATATTAAGAACTGTTCCCACTTTATTTCGATCAGATGCCGCATAAATTTTAAATTTGTAACCAAGATAAAAATGAATAAGATTCTTCATATCGTATCAATTTTAAGTATAATTGTTATATCGTTTAATACCATGCAAGGTCAGACATCTGAATTGGAGGATAGCTCATTGAATAGTACTGAATTTAGATTCCCCCCACTTCAAGTCGTTCTAGATTCTGTGCTAAAACGAAGTGCTATGTTAAAATTTCGAAATAAACATATTGGTGTTGTGGAATCTACGCTAGCCTCTGAACGTATATACTGGTCAAGAAATTTAGGGGTTCAAGCTGACACTAGGTATGGTAATTTAAGTAATTTTGCTACCAGTGAAGATGGTTCTAACAATACAGCATCTTTAACAACTGCCACACAATTTAATTATACTGTTGGAGTATATATAAGGTTTCCATTATTTGATGTTCTCAATAGAAAAAATCAAATAGAGCTGGCTGAATTAGAGATTGATGAAGCTACAAGTATGGCCGAATTTACAAAAGAAGAAATAAGACAGACTGTAATAAGGATGTATCAAAACTTAATATTAAAGCAAAAATTACTCAAAATACGGTCAAGAAGTTTTAGTGATGGTAGTTTAAATAAACAAATGGTTGAAAAAGAATTTAAGAATGGGGTGGTACCACTGTCAGAATATGTTAGGATAAGTGGTATCACTTCAAATTTAGAGTCGGATTACGAAGAAGCAATGTCTGAATTTATTACTGCCAAACAATTACTTGAAGATATGGCTGGGTTTATATTTGGGTTAACAAATTTAAAGAGATGACAATAATTTACTTTGTAAGATTAATTTTAAAGCACTTGGCACTATTAATTCTAGTTCCTTTGCTACTCGGTTCTATGGTTATTTTACTAACAATGAACGCTTCTTTGGAATATTCTTCCCAAACAATTTTGTACACAGGTCTTGCTACCGGTTCTTCAATTGATATGGAAAAGAAGTTTGATTATCAGGCTACAAATTCTGCCTTTGATAATTTAATAAATATTATAAAAATTAGAGAAACTCAAGAGGAAGTGGCCATTAGATTATTAGCATTTCATTTAATGTTACCAGAAGCAAATCCTAAATATATATCGAAAGAACTTTTCGAGGAATTCAAAAAAAAGATTCCAGAAGATTTATATAATTATATTGAGACTGATGGAACTATTGACGCTGATTCAACTAAAATAAGTGATTTTGATAGAGAACAATTTCCAGTTGAAATAAACCGCAATAATTATGAAAAAACGGTTCAAAATTTAACGAAATTAATGAAAAGCGGTAGTGATAACTTTGTTTATGAGTTGCTAAATTATGACGAAGATGATCACTATTCTTTAAAAGCTATTTCCAAAATAAAAGCAGAAAGAATAAATAGCAGTGATTTAATTAAATTAAGCTATACTGTTAATGATCCAGGTATTTGTCAACAAACTCTTGCTATTTATAACGAAGTTTGTATTATTAATTATAGGCATAGAAAAGAAAATAGATCAGATGCTGTCGTTAAATATTTTGAGAATGAACTAGCTAATGCCAGAAACAACTTATCAGAAGCAGAAGACAGACTTTTAGATTTTAATAAAAGCTCCAATATTATAAACTATTACGAACAGAGTAAAGCTATTGCCGTAGTAAAGGAAGATATGGAGGTCAACTATAAAAAAATTACAGCTGAATTAGCTGGTCTTAAAGCAGGTAAAATAAAGTTCGAAGAAAAATTAAAAATACAAGAAGTTATTCAAACAAAGAGTAATAGTATTCTTGATAAAAAGAAAATACTAGGAAATCTGAATTTTAAAATCGCCTTAACACAAGCTGAAATTCAATCTAATAATAAAAAGGCGGATGTTAAAAAAATGGCTGCATTAAAAAGTCAGTCCAATTTATTAATTAGCGATATAAAAAAAGGTGTTGCTGAATTGTATTCATATCAAAACTCTATTGACGGTTTGCCAATTTCTACCGTGCTTCCAAACTGGATGAATAATGAAGTTGAAGCTGAAAAGCTCAAAGCGAAAATTAAAGTAATGAGCGGTCAAAATAATGACTTTCAAGAAATATATGCAGAATATGCGCCAGCAGGTGCCAACATGAAAAGACTTGAACGTGAAATTTCGGTGGCTGAACAAGGCTATTTAGAAATTCTTCATGGATTAAATTTGGCAAAATTAAAATTACAAGATAGTGAGCTGTCATCAAATGTAAAAGCTATTGATACCCCTTATTATCCAATATCACCAAATAAAACAAAAAGAGCCGTATTAATTATTGCGGCATCACTTTTAGGAGGTCTTTTAACTTTAGTAATAATTTTTGCTATGGAGTATTTTGACAATAGCCTTAAAAATTCTATCCGTGCAAGTAAACAAATAGGATTTATATCTTTAGGAATGATACCAAAGATCATCTTAAACCCTGGTAATATTGATTTACCTTTTATTCAAAAACGATTGATTGAAATTATTACACAAAATATATTACAGTACTTTGGTAATAACAGTTTAAAACAAAAACCAAAAACAATTATCGTATTTAGTACTCAAAAATTGGAAGGCAAAACAGTTTTAGTTAGCAATATTGCGAAAACATTAAAAAAAGAAGATAAAAAAGTACTCTTGCTTAATTATAATGAAAAAAAACAACGTCTTAGACAAAAACTACAACCAACTATTCTTCATAAAATTTTAGGGTATCCAGATCCTCGTATCGATTTAAATAACGAGTTTTTAGCGGACGTTTCTCGGCATCTCACCCCTTCAGAACATCATTCTTATGAGCTGAATAGTGAATTTTACAATGCGAAAAATTATACGGATATTTTGGAGTCTAACGGTATTAATATAGATTATAAACCAGATTTTATTATTGTAGAAATGCCCGCGATTATTTATAATAATTATCCTGCGGAATTAATTACAAATGCTGATTTGAATATTCTTATTTGTCGTTCTAACAGGACTTGGTCAGATGCAGATGAATCTGCAATCCATAATCTAAGACAGGTTTGTGCCTCAAAAATTAATATCATTGTAAATGGTGTTAATTTAAATGAGATTGAAGCCGTATTGGGAGATTTACCAAAAAACCGTACCAAGTTTAGAGAGAAAATAAAATCAATATTCAAGTTCCAATTTTTATCAAAAAATCAAATTTAAAAAGTAAACTGATGAAAATGCTCAAAACAATATCTCGTGAAGATAATTTCTTGTCTTTAATAGGGAACCTTGTGATTGCATTTTTAGGGATTAGTGGTTTTGCATTGCTGGCCAGAAGTTTATCATTAGATGTTTTTGGAGAATGGGTATTATTTGTAACAGGTGGTTCTTTTATAGAAATGTTTAGATTTGGTATTACGAATACGGGTCTAATTCGTTTTTTATCTGGCGCAGATGAAACTTCAAGAACGAAACTAATAGGGTCAAATGCTCTAATTGGTCTTGGTACAACTGTTTTAATAGCAATTATTTTAATGTCCTGTTATACTTTATTCAATGAAACCATTAGTAATACTGGTTATAATCTATTTTTTAAATGGTATCCATTATTAGCATTTTTAAATCTACCTTGGAATAGTGCGCTGGTTGTATTACAGGCAGACAGGAAATATGATAAAATTTTAATCATAAAATCAATCAATAGCGGATTATTTTTTTTGGTGATTTTAGTAAGTTTCTTTCTTATCGAAATGAAATTAAATGAATTAATTATTGCTTTAATTATTATAAACGGATTTACATCTTTAATAACGATAATTTTAGGATGGGATGGTACAAAACTAATCACAAAAGCGAGTTCAACAACTAATAAAATATTATTAGATTTCGGAAAGTACACTACATTTACCCTAATAGGTACTAACTTATTGAGAAGTGCAGATACTATAATTATTAGTTTAAGCCCTATGGGAAATGCTGCGGTAGCGCTTTACAGTATTCCCTTAAAATTAACTGAATTACAACAAATTCCTTTGCGAAGTTTTGTTGCTACTGCTTTTCCGAAAATGTCTAAAGCGAGTGTTCAAGGAAAAGTTAAAGAAGTAAGAAAATTGTTTTACACCTATTCTGGGGCACTTACTTATTTATTTGTGTTCATGAGTTTGTTCACTTTTGTATTTGCAGAATATTTGGTTTTAATTCTTTCAGGAAATCAATATTTAAAAGTTGATCCAGTAACTGGCTTTAATATTGTCGATATTGTTCGTGTATTCTCTATTTACGGCCTTTTATTACCGATAGATAGAATGACAGGCATTGGATTAGATAGTGTCAACAAACCCAACATAAACGCTTTAAAAGTATTTGTTATGGTTGCAGCAAACTTAATAGGAGGTTTCGTGGCTGTTTTTGTATTTAAATCTTTGCTTCTTGTAGCTGTTGCATCGATAGTATTCACGCTAATTGGAATTTGGATGGGTATGTATTTTTTAGACAAAGAATTGACTTTATCTTACAAAGAAATTTTTTCAAGCGGAATAACTTTCTATAAACACCTTTTAAATCAAGTAACTAATAATCGTTTTAAATAATCACCAAAAAGTAAATTGAGGAACAATATAAACCCTTTTGATAAAATACCAGGTTCTGTTCGTTTAGCAAATCTGCAGAATCTTTTATTATTATTTGCTGTGATATCATTTATTGCCTTACTACTTGTAAAACTACAAATCGTAGGAGTAGGTATTTTATTTGCTATTATTTTTGGAGCTGTTTATTTATATATTTTGTTTAAAAGCCCTATTATTGGTTTTTATACAGCAATTGGTCTTAATTTCATCATACTAGGAATAGGAAGGTATGTGAAAGACCTGCCTTTAGGTTTTGCCATAGATATAATGATGGTTTTAACCTTTTTAGCGCTAATTTTCTCTAGATTTAAAGAAAGAGTTAACTGGTCTCCAGCGAATCAAAAAATTACAATTTTGGCAGCTATTTGGTTGGGATATTGCCTATTTCAACTGGTAAACCCTGAAGCTAGAATGATAGAACCGTGGATTGCTGGTAGAGGTATCGGATTTTATTTCTTTTTCTTTATCGTTCTCACCTTCATGCTTATTGATACTAATAAAAAATTAGATACATTTTTATACGTCTGGGGAACATTTTCTATAATTGCAACACTTAAAGGAATCGCGCAATTGATTTTTGGAGTTGATTATGCAGAACAAGCTTGGTTAGATAATGGAGGCGCTCAAACACATCTCTTATTCGGTAAATTAAGGGTTTTTTCATTTTTTAGTGATGCAGGTCAGTTTGGCGGAAATCAAGCCTATACAGGCGTTGTATTTCTTATTTATGCGATGACCAAAAAAGGTTTTCCTAAAATCTTCTTTATCACAGTTGGCATATTAGGTTTATATGGAATGTTGATTTCTGGGACGAGAGGTTCTATGGCAGTGCCTTTCGCAGGTTTTATGACCTTTTTTATTTTAAAAAAAAACTTAAAAGTTTTAGTCTCTGGTGTTTTATTTATCGCACTAATTTTTGTGTTTTTTAAGTTTACGTCTATTGGGAATGGTAATGACCAAATTAGAAGAATGAGAGGAGCATTTGACCTAAATAATAAATCATTGCAAGTAAGGCTAAATAATCAAAACATTCTGAAAAGTTATCTTGCTTCTAGGCCTTTTGGAGGCGGTATTGGTCATGCGGGTAACAAGGCCCAGCGTTTTTTACCTCACGCATTTCTTTCTAACGTCGCTACAGATAGCTGGTATGTTTTAATATGGGCAGAATTAGGTATTATCGGTTTAACACTTCATTTAATTATTTTGTTTTTTGTTATCGGAACTGCATCCTATAAAGTGATGTTTAGAATCAGAGATCCTATAACAAAATTAAAAATGAGTGCCCTAATTTCAGGAATGGCAGGAGTTATGCTAGCCTCATACGGTAACGCAGTACTAGGTGGTATGCCTACGTCTTTAATAATATACGCTTCCATGGCAATTATGTCAAATTCCGAAATTTTTGAAGACCCTATGCTTGAAAAAGAAAATAAATTAATTAATTAGAGTATCTAGAAAATAAAAACAGGAATAAAAACTGGATAACAGTATTAAAACCCTTTGTATTTTAAGCCATGAACTATAGAAACATAAAAGACTTAAACAATATAATACTGCAAAAATTAAGCATTATTCCTAGAGATTTTGATTTAATTGTTGGTGTTCCGAGAAGTGGTATGCTGCCCGCAAATTTGTTATCATTATACCTGAATAGGCCTTACACTGATATTGATTCGTTCTTAAACGGCCATATCTATAAAGCAGGAGCAAGAAGTCAATTCTTTGATTCAGGAGAACATAAAAAAATACTAGTTGTCGAAGACAGTATTGCCTCTGGTTCAGCGATAACAGAGGTGAAAGAAATTTTAAAACATCTAGCAGATAAATTTACCATAAAATACTGCGCTGTTTATGTAGTTTCAGGTAAAGAAAAAATGGTAGATTATTATTTTGAAAAAGTGGCTTTACCAAGATATTTTCAATGGAATATATTCAACCATACAACTTTAGAAAAAGCTTGTTTTGATATTGACGGTGTATTATGTGTAGACCCTTTACCAGAACAAAATGATGATGGTGAAAAATACATAGATTTTATTCTAAATGCAG
>TARA_B110000238_G_scaffold80305_1_pt1 | contig 35640 bp, 26 predicted proteins | sample TARA_B110000238 | Tara Oceans TARA_B110000238 (sample SAMEA4397569) | marine metagenome | biome: Polar Biome; feature: [SRF] surface water layer (ENVO:00010504); material: water (ENVO:00002006), including particulate matter (ENVO:01000060) such as... | depth 5 m | reverse complement strand
GTATCGGGCATCAAGCCCAACTTATGGCAAATGACGCGTTGCAGTACCTTTTATCGGGTTTTCTTTCTGTTGGTAAGATTGAAAATAAACCAGCGATTAAGATATATCCGAACCCTACGAACATAGGTCAAGTAACGATTGATTCATCTGAAAACGGTTATATTAGTGTTCAAGTGTACGATGTATTAGGGAAGCAAGTTAAAAAAGAAATACTGACATCTGACGTATTAAGTGTTTTAGATTTAACCCCCGGTTTATATATCATGCAGATTATTCAAAATGGTTCCTTTACAACTGAAAAGTTAATGATTAACTAATTAATTTTATAGTTATTAAGAAATATCTAACTAATTAAATAATTTAGATATGTGTAAAACGCTAAAGTATCTTATTTATACCTTACTTTTTTCGTTTTATAAAGTCCTGTTATTGATTTTTTTCCTCTCTTCTAAAGAATATTTAGGGTTTCAACAAGGATTCACAAAGAAGTATACGATATCCTATCTTTTTTAAAAAGGAGAATGTTTAAATCTTTCACTTTTTTTTAGGTTTGATTTTATCCCAACCACCCATCTCTGTCTAAACTTCTGTATTGTATCGCTTCAGCAATATGATCTGGAGAAATATCTGTAGTATTTGCCAAATCTGCAATCGTTCTAGAAACTTTTAAAATTCTGTCATAAGCCCTTGCGGAAAGGTTTAATTTTTCCATTGCAGTTTTTAAGAGCAATAAACTTTCTGGCGACAATTTACAATATTCACGAATTTGTTTTACTGTCATTTGTGCATTATAATGAATGTTTTCAGAATCTTTAAAACGTTCAGATTGTATCTCTCGCCCAGCAGTAACACGTTTTCTAATGTCTACGGATGATTCTCCTTTTCTTTCTTCGGATAATTTTTCAAACGGAACTGGAGTCACTTCAATATGAATATCGATTCTGTCTAATAACGGTCCTGATATTTTACTTAAATACCGTTGCATTTCTTGGGGAGAAGAGGTCATTGGTGAGTTCGGATCATTAAAATAACCGCTAGGACTCGGATTCATACTCGCCACCAACATAAAACTACACGGATAGGTAACGGTAAATTTTGCTCTGGAAATAGTCACATCTCTATCTTCTAATGGTTGGCGCATTACTTCTAAAACTTCTCTTTTAAACTCTGGTAATTCATCTAAAAATAAGACACCGTTATGGGAAAGTGAAATTTCTCCAGGTCTTGGGTATTGCCCGCCGCCAACCAAAGCAACATTAGAGATTGTATGATGCGGACTTCTAAAAGGTCTTTGGTATAGCAAGCCATTATTTTTAGTTTTACCAACTACAGAATGAATTTTAGTCGTTTCTAGGGCTTCATGCAAGGTCATCGGTGGTAAAATACTTGGCAACCGTTTAGCCAACATTGTTTTTCCAGAACCTGGAGGGCCAATTAAAATAACATTATGACCACCAGCGGCTGCAATTTCCATACAACGTTTTATAGACTCTTGTCCTTTTACATCCGAAAAATCAAATTCAGGAAAGTCGATATTTTTATAAAATTCTGCTTTTGTATCCACAACGGTAGGCTCAATTATTTGATCTCCATTAAAATGATGAATCACTTCTAAAATATTCTCTACCCCTAAAACAATTAAATTATCTACAATAGCGGCTTCTTTGGCGTTTTCCTTTGGTACTATAAAGTATTTAAAACCTTCTTCACGCGCTTTAATAGCCATCGGTAAAACACCTCTTATAGTTTGTAAGCCTCCATCTAAAGAAAGTTCTCCCATCATAACGTACTTGTTGATGTTTTCTGATTTTATTTGATTAGAAGCAGCAAGGATCCCCATGGCTAAAGTTAAATCATACGCAGCACCTTCTTTTCTAATATCAGCGGGCGCCATATTGATAATGATTTTCTTTCCAGGAAGTTTGTAGTTATTGTTTTTCAGCGCTGCAGAAATTCGGTAAGAACTTTCACGAACCGCATTGTCTGGCAAACCGACTAAATGATAGCCAATTCCTTTATCAATATTTACTTCTACAATAATTGTCGTCGCTTCAATACCGAAAACAGCGGATCCATATACTTTAACTAGCATTTTTTTCTTTTTGTTAAAGATAGAGAAAAAATTAAAATTTATTCTGATACAAAAAATTTGCAACTATTTTTTTTAAGATAGTCATGAAGGTGTGACTGATTCTAAGAGGTTAATTCTTAAACATCGCATAATCAGTATAACTTTTATTTCAATCAATTTTTTCGAATTACATACTCCTAACGTTTGTAGGGCTGAAGTTTAAAACTTGTATAAAGGTTAGTTTAATCAATTCTGAAGAGAAGCTACTATAGCTAGGAATAAAGGCATTTATATTAATTCTTTTAATAAACTTAATCTTTAAGGATTATTGTTTACACAACATTATAACTCTATTTCACAACATTAATTATTTTTCAGTCTGAATACTCCCTAGTTTTGTCATGTAAACCAGCATTATATTATATTTAATCCCCCAAAATAGATATTCAATAAAATGTTGGTTTTTTTATTATAGGAATTCTAAAACAGCCAAATTTGAAACAACTTCGAGTGGATTTTTCTATTAAAAACAAAGGCTGGAATTCAATTTATGAAATGATAATGATGAAAAAGTGTGGTATATGTTTATTGATAATTTACTTTCAGATAGAATAATTGGAACTTGGGGTAATTATAAAGATGTACACGTATCAGAAAATAATGTAGATAATTATAATCCCTACTATTCAATAACTACTTTTAATTCAGATGGTTCAGCAAGTATAACTGCTAATTCCGTTGAATTTCAAGGTAGTTGGGAGCATATAGAAGGTAGTTCTTATAAGTTGACCCAAATAGGTGTTTCTAAAACTCAAAAAATTGATTTTTTGGGTACTAATAAAATGATAATTTATAATGGTGATAGGAATGATGAATGGTCATATTACTATGAAAAAATTGCATAAAAATTCAAAAATATTTCTTCAAAAAACTTAATAAGTAGTATCGAAAACCAAGTGAAATGTAGACCTATTTTTCTAAAAATTTATTTAAATAAATTTTTAGAAATTCAAGAATACTTTTAAAAAGAGGCAAGCACAAGGGTTGCTAAAAAAAATGTAAAATAAAATATTAACGAACCAAAAAAGTTAATAATAGCTTCTTTTATGCGGCAATAAGATGCATTCTTTAAAGAAAGAGAAACTCAATATCCATATTTAGATTTCACAAATTATCAACTGATCTATTTAGTAGACATTGAAAATAAATTTATAAAAATTGTGGATGTATGGATGTCTTTGATACTCGACAATATCCATTAAAAATAAAACGATCGAAATAGTTCCAGTTCCCGTTCCCTTATAAAATTATATACAAGCAAAGCTTCCTTAAAAAACTCTTCGTAGATGTTCTGTCTTTGTAATTAAACAACCAGATTCGTGAGCAATTTGAACTTCAAGACGAATTTGTGTTAACAGCAGATTTTCTGCTTGATTATAACATAAAACCAAAAGATATTTTAGATTTACTAATCAAAATACACAGAACTAAATTTCTGAAGGACAACTGAAATTGAAACTTCAAAAAACGAATTTGTATTAAAACTTAAAGAACAAGTAGATGAAGGAAGCACGGGAACATTTTCTAATCCGTTTGAGGTTTTTTCTTCTAGTAAATACGAGTGCAAAGGATCCGCAAGGTTTGATAGCTTCAACATCAAGAGAGGAAAAAGTTGTTTGACATGAATATAAATTTAGCCGTTGTTAGCGGAAATTAAAGGAAAAATAACGAGAAGCGTATCATCGAAACTGGAATAAGCGGGTTCAATGGCATGATAATCCCTGTTTTATTTCCAAGAAATTACGTTCATTAAAGTCCAAAAGTCAGTATCTTGTACTCACTAAAAAAAGCCTTTTTTTGAATACAAATAATCTATATCCGATCTTTTTAAAAACCAAAAACCTAGAAATTTTAGTTGTTGGTGGTGGTAATGTTGCAGAAGAAAAACTCACCTTTCTTTTAAAATCGAGTCCCGATGCCAATGTAACGATGGTTTCGCCTTTTTTTAGAGAAAACACCATTGCGCTTGCAGCTACTGGTAATGTAACCATGGTCACTAAAAAATACAGAAAAAAATATTTAAAAGGAAAGCACATGGTAATTGCAACCACAGACAATGTCCCTGTAAATGTGCAGGTGTATAAAGATTGCAGGAAAAGAAATATCTTGGTAAATGTTGCCGATAATCCGCCGTATTGCGATTTTTATATGGGTGGTATTGTTACAAAAGGCAATGTGAAATTGGCCATTTCTACCAACGGACAATCGCCAACAACCGCAAAAAGATTAAGACAGTTTTTTGAGGAGGTAATTCCGGAAGATGTGAATGAATTTATCAATAATTTAAATACGTACAGAAAAACCATTAAAGGCGATTTCGAAGAAAAAGTAAAAGTGCTAAACGATATTACGAAGAATTTAGTAGAGAAAAAATCGGATTAAAATTCTACAATTACAAAAGATTCTTTAGGTGCTTCGCAAACAGAACATTGGTAGGTGTTTTCTAAAGATTCAAAAAGAGTACCCGGTGCTATATTTGCTTTTTCATCTCCAAAATAGGCATCGTATAAGGTTAAACAATCTGCACATTGATGGGCGGTCATCTTCTCTATTATTTTATTGTTTTTGCCGGCGTCATTGTTATCGGGTTCATTACCAAACTCATCAAAATAAAGTTGACTCAACTCCATTAACAAACCTGAGAGTTCTATTTTATCTACATCTTGGGCATACACTTTATATTTTTGAGTATTCGGATTAAAGTTTTCGCAATACAAAACATTATAGGTGTCTCTTACCTTAAAATCTTTAACCAATGTTGGCGGACTATTTTTTTCTACAACAATAGACGTAAAGTAACTATTTTCCGAAGAATTGTTCACAATAGCAAAGGTTAAGCCATAGGTGCTAATGTCATTTTGATCAAAATTCTGAACAATATATTTTTTTAATAAAAGTGCATTTGAATCATTAACAGGCAAATGCCAGTTCAATTCTAACAAAGAATGACGCACATTTATACCCGCTTTTCCTAGCAGTTTTTCTAGCATTAACTTGCGCTCTTTCGGGATTCCTTTTACGATAAAAGATTTCCAAGGTGTAATACAAATTTTACCAACGCGGTTGTCTAAACAGAAATTACAAAAGTCTCGTAAAAATTTTAAATTGTATTGGTTATTTCTCCAATACAAACCAAGCCAATATTGTTTTATGCCCATTTTATTCATCCCTTCGTAGTACGGAAAAGGTTTAAAATCTACTTTTAAAGGCGTTTCTATAGTTCTATTATTAGTTTCAATTTCGCTATTGACCAGCATAAATAATTCGTCAACATCTTCTGCATCTGTATAAATCTCTTCTATCTTTTTACTGATACTAGAAATATCCCAACTATATACAAGCACGGGGTAATACACAGAATCTTCCCAATTGGGAAGTTTTAAATTCAAATACCAATAATCTTCTTGTTGCGAGGCAATAAAATTTAATTGACCGCTAAACAAAGGCACTAATTGTTGTTTTGGGTCTGTAATATTTATTTTTAATTTTGGCTGATGTTTAAAACTTTCTATAATGTATAAGTAGGTTACACCACTTAACCAAGACGTGTTAAAAAAAATATCTGCAGAGACATAAGAGCACACAATATTGCTATACTCTGTATCTGAAATCATACTGGTACTTAACTTTGAAAACTGATGCTCAATAGTTGTATTAGAAGTATGCTCTGGAAATATAATGTCTTGTCTAGAACCAAAATGCAGCGCATCTAACCCTAAAGAAGCCGCATAATCTATAATTTGTTTTAACTCACTTGGCGATAAAATGCCTCCTTTTATAAAAACTCTTTTTAGGTCTACCATGATTTATACTTTTGCCAAACTCATTTTTAAAATGTCTTTTACTTCGGGTTTACAGCTTCCACAACCCATTCCTGCGCCAGTGCGTTTGCATAATTCATTAAAATCATTGCAACCTTTTATAATTTCTTCTTCTAAATTTCCTTTTCCTATTTGGCTGCAAGAACAAACTAATTTACCTTTTACAGGCGTTGCCGATTTGCTAGAGCGTAAGATAACTTCTCGTTTGTCTGCCAGTTCAATTTTATCTTCTATCAAGGTTTTAAATTCAGCAAATTCTTTTTTATCACCCATTAAAACAGCGCCCATTAAAATATCATCTTTAATAATGCACTTTTTGTAATAGCGTTTTTGCAAGTCAGTAAAAATAATTTCTTCAAAGGAAGTATCGTTATTCGGAATGTTTACCATACCGATACTGCACAAGTCTAAATCTTCAAATTTTAAAATATTCATCAACACAGAGCCTGCATACACACTGCTTAAATCTCCTAAAATATAATTTACAGTGATGTCTGCTTGTTGTTCTGCCGCAGAAGTAATACCATAGAGCATGTTGTTAAATTCGGCGATTTCTCCTAAAGCAAAAATAGCTGGGTCGTCTGTTTGTAAATGTTGATTTACAATAATGCCTCTTCTAGTTTGTAATTTAGATTGTTTTGCCAATTCAATATTTGGGATGGTTCCTATGGCATATACAATGGCATTACTATGAATAATTTTACCTGTTTTTAAGGTAATTTCTAGGACGTTATTCGCATCATTTTCAAAAACCGTACTTACCTCATTATCAAAATAGGTCTGTATTCCACGATCTTTAACGTCTTCGGCCAAAAGTCTGCTCGCTGTTAAATCTAGCTGACGCTCCATTAACCGAGAAGCTCTTTGTATAATGGTAATTTGAATCTTTTTTTTGTTTAATGTTGCCGCCAATTCTAGCCCTAACAAACCACCACCAACCACCACCACATGTTGTTCTTCCTCTGGTAACCCTGTTTTTTCTAAATGATTTTTTAGTCTGTCTGCATCCACTTTACTTCTTAGTGTAAATCTTCCAGGAGCGTCTAATTGTGCATTATTAGGTACAAAAGCCCTACTTCCAGTTGCCATAATCAAAGTATCATATGTATGCTCTTGATTTTTGCTATCTGTAATTATTTTATCTTCTTTGTTTATTTTTTTGATAGACACGCCAGAACGTAAATCAACATTTAAACTTTTAATTTCGCCTTTTTTAAGTTTTTCTAATTCCTTCCAAGTAAGTTCATCACTCACATATTCGGGCAATAATACTCTGTTGTAAAAAGGGTTTTCTTCTTTACTGAAAACGACCAATTCATCTTCTTTATTTTTTTCTCTATAGCTTTGCACAAAACGGTAGGCTGCCGCGCCTGCACCAATAATGCATATTTTTTGTTTGGCTTTTTTAAACTTTACAACTTGTACTGCGCTAAATTTAAAGTCGGGTTCTTTAGAAATGGGGTCTACTAAATTATTCGTTAAATTATTAGCTCTACCAAAATCAGATCCTAATATTTTACCCCAATGCATGGGCATAAAAACAACACCTTTTCTAATATCAAAGCCGAATTTTATTTTTACACTTACTGTACCTCTTTTGCTGGTAATAATAGCAACATCGCCTTCTTTTAAGTTTCTTTCAAAAGCATCTACACCATTCATTTCTAAATATGGAGAGGGAATATGCGTATCTAATCGATTTACTTTTCCTGTTCTAGTTCTTGTGTGCCATTGATCTCTAATTCTACCCGTAGTTAAAATTAATGGAAATGCTGTTGATATTTTTTCAGATTGATTTTCTGTGTGTTGTGGCACATTAAAGTGTGCTTTTTTATCCGAAGTTAAAAATTGATGATCTGTAAATAGGCGGGTAGTTCCTTTGTGTTTGTTATGTGGCACTGGCCATTGAAAACTACCTTCATTTTTAAGACGTTCATAAGAAAGTCCTGTAATGTCGATCGGTGTACTTTTAGTCAACATGCAATGTTCGTCAAAAATTTCGCTAGCGTTTTTATAGTCAAAACCTCTAAAGCCCATTTTTTGCGCAAATCTCCAAAAAATTTCAGCATCTGGTAACGCTTCTCCCGGAGGTTCAATTCCTTTTTCTAAATAGCTAATTCTTCTTTCAGAATTTGTCATCGTTCCTTCTTTCTCTAACCAACCCGCGGCAGGTAATAGTAAATCGGCATATTTTGTAGTTTCTGAATGATGAGAAATATCTTGAACAACAACAAAATTTGCTTTTTTTAAGGCGGCTTCTACTTTTAGAGAATCTGGCAAGCTGACTACAGGATTTGTACAAACAATCCAAATAGCCTTTAAAGTTCCTGCGTTTAGCGCATCAAACATTTCGGTAGCGGTAAGTCCGGGTTTTTCGGCAATTTCTTTTCCACCCCAAAAATCAGCAACTTCTTTTCTGTGGGTTTTGTTTGATAAATCTTTGTGAGCGGCCAACAAATTTGCCATGCCGCCAACTTCTCTTCCTCCCATCGCGTTTGGCTGTCCTGTTAAAGAAAAAGGACCTGCACCAGGTTTTCCAATTTGCCCCGTAAGAATAGAGATATTAATTAGGGATACATTTTTGTCTACGCCAATAACACTTTGGTTTAAGCCCATCGTCCACATGCTCATAAATGCTTTTGAGAGACCAATATAGGTCGCGGCTTTTTTAATATCATTATCGGATATACCACATATTTTAGCCGCTGTTGATAAAGAGGTTTTGCTAACAAAGCTTTTTAATTGTTCGTAATCTGAGGTATGATTAAGAATAAATTTTTTGTCAACCTTCTTTTTATCAATAAGATATTTTGCAATCGCATTGTATAATACAACATCGGTACCGGGTATTATTTGTAAATGTAAGTCTGCAATGGCACAGGTTTGTGTTTTTCTAGGATCTACAACAATTATTTTTACATTCGGATTTTCTTCTTTGTGTTTTTCTAATCTTCTAAATAAAATAGGATGACACCAGGCTGGATTTGCACCTGCAATTAAAAAACAATCTGATAATTCGATGTCTTCATAAGCAATCGGTACGGCGTCGTCTCCAACAGATTTTTTATAACCTACAACCGCAGAACTCATACAAAGACGAGAATTTGTGTCGATATTATTGGTGCCAATAAAGCCTTTGGTAAGTTTGTTTATAATGTAATATTCTTCTGTTAAGCATTGTCCAGAAACATAAAAACCAACACTATTAGGACCGTGTTTTTTGATAATCGATTTAAAAACTGCAGCAGCTCTGTCTAAAGCAGTATCCCAAGTGGTTTCTTGTAACGGATGATTTCTGCTCCATTTCATTTGGGGTTTTAAAATTCTGTCTGAAGTATCCTGAACCACATAATTAAGGTTCATTCCTTTAGAACACAACATTCCTTTATTTACAGGATAGTCTTTGTCGCCCTCTACGGTTATCTTACCTTTAGAATCTTTGCGCACAAGCATGCCGCAACCAACACCGCAATAGGAACAGATTGTTTTATAAGAAGTATTTGCCGACATAGATTTTTTTAAGAAAGATTATAGTCAAAAATATAAAATTACGTATAAATACGTAGCTTTATATTCCTAAAAATGAAGCAATATTTTTGTGATATTGCTAGATAATCGATCTTATATTCCTAAAAAAGGAATCGGTAATTGATGTGCTAGTTAAGATTTAGCGAAGCAGCTTTTACAGAAAGTTCCACGAGGTTTTTAACATTCATCTTTTTCATCATATTAAAACGATGTGTTTCTATGGTTCTTTTGCTGTTTTGTAAGATTTCAGAAATTTCAGAGTTTGTTTTTCCTGATAAGATCAGCGGTAATATCTGTCGTTCTTTTTTTGTCAATCCAAATTGATTTTTATCTAATTTTGGTGCGATTATTTGCTGAGGTGAAGCGGTGTTTTGTAAATAGTTAGAAACAATTATGTTAGAAATATCGCCACTAAAATATTTGCCACCATCATAAACGGTATTGATGGCCTTAATAAATTCTTTTTTGTCTGTATCTTTTAATAAATACCCATGAGCACCTGCTTTTATAGACTTTAAAATATATTCTTCAGAATCGTGCATAGATAAAACGATTGCTTTTGTTTTCGCCGGTTTTTGATTTAAAATTGTTACCGCTTCTATGCCATTCATTTCGGGCATTCTCACATCGATAATTAAAATATCTGGTTGCTTGCTTTCAATTAAAGCAAGTGCTTCTATTCCGTTTGAAGCTTCGCCAATAATATCAATATTTTCTTCTTCTTCTAGTAAATATTTTATGCCATCTCTTACAATGGTATGATCGTCGGCCAAAATAATTTTTATAGACATAGATAAACTTCTTAAGTTAATTTTTCAAGATAGCAAATTTAATTAATTACAGTAAGATTAAAATAATAAAACCCAAGAAGTTTCCCTCTTAGGATATATCCATTAACAAAAAGAATATTATTATTTTATCGTATTTAAAAATTTAGGTTTGATGGTAAGCATTAACCAAGCCCAATTTTGGGTACTATTGGCAACAGGGTTTCCTGCGGGGTTTGGAAAGGAATCGTCTTCAAAGAAATGAGAATATCCGCCGACGATGCTATACCCTTTATATTTTTTAGCGATCACGAAATCAACTTCCTGACCTAACGTATTTTTAGACCGTGATTCCTCTTTAAAATAATGAAACTTGGTCATTAAATTATATCCTTTTGGTAGTTTAAATTTTGCACCAAAATTAAAGTCAATCAATCCGCTTCCAATAGCATGGTTTCCTACATAAAATCGATCCATCAACCCATTAAATTTATGATTTGTTCCATATAAAGGAAAGAATGCCGCAGTGTTATCTTGGGTTCCCGATATGATTTCTGATCCAGCCAAAAGTATTATTTTAGCGGTGGCAGCGAATGTTGCATCTAAACTTGTTAAGTATGCTCCTTTTACCGCAATATTTCCAATTCGTTCACCGTCTTGCACATATCCGTTAAAGGCAAGTCCTAATTTTCCAAACTTTATTTTTGCATGAATCCCTGCAGTTACTAAACTTGATTGATCTTCAGTTCCGGCTTGAAAAGTAGTATTTAATAATAATGCACTTAAATTCAGTTTTCCAAACTTCTTATTCGCATGAATAAAAGCCAATTCTCGATAAGAAAATAATGCAGCAGTTCCGTAAATATGATCTCCGTAAGTATTGCTTCCCGTGGTGTTTAAAGAATAGCCTGCATCAATTGCATATCCTGCATTCTTGTATTTTAAGACTCCAACATCGTGTGTTCTTGCTTGTTGCGCCCAAGCTAAACCACCTAAAATTCTTTGGTCGTCATAAGACAAGGGTTGGCGACCGACTTTAAAACTCCATAATTCTGATAATTTAATAGCTGCCCAAGCTTCTTGCACTCTAAAATTTCCATTACTAGCTGCTGAAATTTGAGTTCTATCTCCAAAATCAAATACTTCTTGAAATCCTAGATACATGGTATAGCTTTCTGTCGTGTAGGTTGCATTTATTGCGGCTCTTACAGAAGTTGATAAATATGCCGAACTTCCTTCACGTCCTGATAAATTTCCCGGAGGCGTTGCCGCTGCAGGTTGATACCTATAATTAAATCCATTATTAAATAATTCTGTTCGGGGTCTGAACTCACCCTCAAGTGTAAATTGACCCATTATGTTTGCTGAAAGTAGCAGTGTGAATGCTAAAAGTGTGTGTTTAATTTTCATGTTAAAGTAATTTTTAATTGTTTGTTAGTGTTCTAAAAAATCGATTAAATGCTTTCTGTATGTGTAATAATTATCATGACCTATAACCGCTTTTCTTGTCCGAGGTCTTTCAAAATCAATCTTTAAAATATCGCCAATTTTTGCGCTAGGTCCGCTAGTCATCATGACCACTCTATCTGCTAAAAAAATAGCTTCATCGACATCGTGTGTAATCATTACTGCCGTAATTTTTTCTTTATTCCAAATTTCGATCAGTACATCTTGTAATTCACCACGCGTCAAAGAATCTAACATTCCAAAAGGCTCATCTAATAATAAAACTTTTGGTTTTATTGCAAATGCTCTGGCAATACCTACTCTTTGTTGCATTCCTTGAGATAATGCGGATGCTTTTTTATAAAAAGATCCCTCTAAACCTACTTTGCTTAAATAGTACTTGCAGATATCTTCTTTTTGTTTTTTTGTTGCTCGCGGAAATACTTTTTTTACGCCCAACATCACATTTTCTAGCGCAGTAAGCCAAGGCATTAAACTAGGAGATTGAAAGATGACACCTCTATCGGGTCCGGGACCTTTTATAGGAGATCCTAAAACAGAGATTTCTCCTGCACTACTTGGGTTTAAGCCTGCAATCATAGAAAGCATGGTTGTTTTTCCACAACCAGAATGCCCAATAATCGTAAGAAATTCTTCTTTTTTTACCTGTAGGTTTAAGTTTTCTAACACGACGTAATCTCCTTTTGGTGTTGGATATACTTTTTTAAGATCTTTTAGATCTAGCATTACTTCATTAGATGAAAATTGAGGCTGTTGTAATAAGGTATCTGTCTTCATATTTTCGCTATTATCTTTTAAATTTCCATCTCAAGTCTGTTGGCTCTATGTCTGGTAATTCATAGATTTCATCAGAATTCGTGGTTCTTTCGTTGCCTATTTCCATTAAATATTCAATAATGTTATTTCTTGTTTTTTTAAACTCCTCGTTGTCATTCAAAGCAATTTTATTCCTTGGCCTGTCAATATTTATTTTAAATTCTGGACCTAAAGTTGCGTTGGGTCCCGGGCGAAGCGGAATAATCCGATCTGCCATATACATACCTTCATCAACATCATTGGTAATTAGTAAAGCGGTTCTTTTGCTTTTACTCCAGATATTTAAGATTTCATCTTGAAGATTTCCTCTCGTTAAAGCATCTAAAGCGCCAAGGGGTTCATCCATAATAATCATTTCAGGATCCATGGCTAAAGATCTGGCAACGGCAACGCGTTGTTTCATGCCACCAGATAATTCTTTAGGTCTTTTGTGAAGTGCCGGTGTTAAACTCACCATTTCTATATACTCTTTTGCAAGAGCCTCTCTATTCTTTTTCGATTTTTTAGGAAATGCTTCTTTTACGGCGATGGCAACATTTTGTAAGACTGTTAACCAAGGCAATAAAGAGTAATTTTGAAAGATTACGCCTCGATCATGGCTGGTACCTACTACCCTATTTCCTTTGTATATAGCTTCTCCATTGGTGGGTTCTAATAAACCATTGATGAGGTTGACCAAGGTTGTTTTTCCACTTCCAGAAAAACCAACAATGGCAACAAATTCGCCCTCTTCGATATGAAGGTTTATGTTCGATAAAACTTCTGTTGCTTTTGCACCGTTTCCGTATGTTTTACTTAAATTATTTAGTTCTAAAAATGCCATAGTTTCTCTGTTTAGTTTCCCTCGTTTTTATTAAATGAAACAAAATTTTGTATGGTTAACATGATTCTATCCAATAAGAAACCAATAAAGCCGATGACAAACATGGCAACAATAATTTTGGAATTCGATTCGCTCGAGCCATTTTGAAATTCTTCCCAGACAAAAGAACCTAAACCTGGGCTTTGTGCAAGTAATTCAATCGCAATTAAAACCATCCAAGCAACCGATAATGTAATTCGTAATCCTGTAAAAATTAGCGGTAAAGAAGAGGGTAGGATTACTTTAAACACTTTTTGTAGTGGTCCTAATTTTAGCACTTTAGCCACATTGATAAAATCTTGGTCTACGGTAGATACCCCAACCGCTGTGTTTACTAAAGTTGCCCACATAGAACAGAGGCCAACACTGATAAAAGAGATGATAAAAGAACTATCTGCGTCAGAATCTTTCGTTAAAGTTACTACGATCATGGTCACAAGTAGCAACCAAACTACAGGCGAAACTGGTTTTAAAATTTGAATTAACCAATTAAAAGAACTTCTTAAAGTATCGCTTAAGCCGATGACAATTCCGATAGGAACTGCAATAAATATTGCCAATAAAAAACCGGCAAAGACTGTAAAAATACTCGTCCAGATTTGATCTACAAAAGAAGGTCTTCCAGTATACGTAATTGCATTTTTACCTTCAGAGATTCTTTTTTTATTTAATTTTGCGGTCTTTTCCTTAAATTCTATTTTGTTCGCTCTAATTATTTTGTGATCTTTTAATAATTTATAAAACGCATTTTTAACTTTTGAAGGACTGGGTAGCGTATTAATTTTACAACTAAGATTGTTCGCTTCGATGCAAGACTTCATAGCGTCTGCTGCTGCTTGGCCTTGTTCGTTTAAAGCTTTTTCTATTCTAAAGGTCGCTTCAATATTGTAGAGTGCAGAAGCTCCAGCTTGCCAAATTCCTAGAAATAAGAATACAGATGCAATGGGTGCAATTATTTTTTTTAAGATTAATAATTGGTTTTTCTTTTTCTCTTCCCCTTTTATCAATCGGATTACGGGCTCTAAAAACCCTAAACCGATAAATTGTACTGTTTTTATTAATTTGACGCTCATCTTCTTTTGTTGATTAAATTTCTTTTCTAGGAATGCTGACTTACTTTTTGTCTTTGTTTCCTATTTTAAAGCTATTGATGTATCCTATTGGGTCTTTTGCGTTGTAGTTATTACCGTCAATAAATTCGGTTGTTGGTGCTTTAAAACCATCTGTAGTTGGTATTTCTTCAGATGTTAAATAACCCTCTGTTAACAATAAATCAGCCGCTTTTTTCCAGATATCCGGACGATAGATTTCTTTAATTTTATTGCCATACCAATCGGCAGATTTAGGGTTTGGGATTTGTCCCCATCTTCTCATTTGTGTTAAAAACCAAACACCATCAGAATAAAAAGGATAGGTTGCATGGTATCTAAAGAATACATTAAAATCTGGCATGTTACGCTTGTCTCCTTTTTCAAACTCAAAAGTTCCGGTCATAGAATTTGCAAGTACTACTTCGTCGGCACCCACATATTGCGGCTTTGAAAGAATTTTTACAGCTTCTTTTCTATTTCCAGGGGTATCTAACCATTTCCCTGCTCTTATTAATGCTTTGGTTACCGCTGTTGCAGTATTCGGATTCTCTTCAACAAATTTCTTCGTCATTACAAAAACTTTTTCTGGGTTGTTTTTCCAGATATCATAATTGGTAACAACGGGCACACCAATTCCTTTAAATACGGCTTGTTGGTTCCATGGTTCACCAACGCAATATCCAAAAATTGTACCCGCTTCTAAAGTTGCCGGCATCTGCGGTGGTGGTGTTACAGATAATAAAACTTCTGCATCTATTTGACCCTGAATATTGTCTTTAGTATACATACCTGGATGAATTCCTGCTGCGGCCAACCAATATCTAATTTCGTAATTGTGGGTAGAAACAGGAAAAACCATCCCCATTTTAAATGCTTTCCCAGCATTTTTATAGGCAGTAATAACCGGTTTTAAAGCATCTGCTTTTATCGGATGCACTGGTTTACCCTCTTTATCTTGCGGTACATTTGGTTTCATTTTAGACCAAACATCATTAGATACTGTAATTCCGTTTCCATTTAAATCCATAGAAAAGGGGGTGACTAATGCTGCTTGTCTTCCAAATCCTGCGCCAGCAGCAATTGGCTGTCCTGCTAGCATATGAGCTCCATCTAATTGACGATCGATTACTCTATCTAAAATATTTTTCCAGTTAGACTGTGCTTCTACAGAAACAAATAATCCTTCATCTTCGAAAAAACCTTTTTCTTTAGCAATTGCCAAAGGTGCCATGTCTGTTAACTTGATAAAGCCAAAAGTCAATTGTGGTTTTTCGATGTCTAGTTGTTTTGTTTTTCCTGCTACTTCTGTAGTTGTTGCTTTGGATGTTTTTTTCTTTTTAGAATCGCTTCCACAAGAAGCAAATAAAAGCACTGATGCCAATCCTAAAACCTTTAATGACGTTGATTTCATAAAATATATTTAATAGTTATTTTTTAGTACGTATTAATACGTAATTTTTTACAAATATATAAGTATGAAAGAAACTGAAGTATGCTATTTGTAGGAAGCGAAGCATCTTTTTAGCATTTTAAAATATGATTAAAAACATATTTTATATTTAAAAACTTACTATATGTTGTTTTACGGATGTTTTAGAAGTTACGTGTAACTACGTAGTTATTGTTTTTGTGAAGTCTTAAGTGTAATAAAGTGCGTTCGTTAGCTATTTAAAAAGAAGTTGTGCTCGGAGATTTCTTTTTTTAAGGTTTCTAAATGAAGTATTTTTATTTGTTTGCCTAAAGTAGCAACTAGTTTTTCTTTTTTTAAAGCCGAGATTGTTCTTATTACTTGTTCATCAGTGGTTCCTGCAAAATCTGCAATTTCTTTTCTACTTAATTTTAAGGATACGTATCCTTTTAGGTTATTACCAAACTTTCTGTGCATGTAGAGTAGCGCATCAATAACCTTTTCTCTAACCGTCATTTGAGCTAATTTTTTAACTTTGGTTTCAGATTTATTTAATTCTTCTGCATAAAAAAGCATAAAATCATAACTTAATTGAGGGGTTTTTAAAAGGACACCTTTAAGTGCTTCTGTGCTAAAATTGCAAAGAATACTATCTTCTAATGCTAATGCGCCAACAGAATATTTTTCTTTGGTGCCAAAGCCTCTATGGCCAATAATTTCTCCTTCTTTTACAAACCGAAGTATTTGTTCTTTGCCGTAAATACCCGTTTTTAATACTTTTGCTTTTCCTTTAAATACAAAGAAAAGCCCGTTTACAAGAGCACCTTCCATCACAAATTGTTGTCCTTTTTTACAGGTAATTGTGTTTTTTTGTGCAGTAAATTCTAGCATTGCATTTGAAGACATGTTTCTCTTTATCAGGCAATTTTTGTTTTTACAGGTGATACAATCCATACATGTTAAAGTTAAAATCTATATTAAAATTTTCTTTCTAAAACTCGCTGAATTTCTTCTTCTAAAAATGATGGATGTTCTGCAACAACATCACCGATAACGATGATTCCAGGAGCTTTATAATCAATTTTTTCGATTACATTTTTATAATTATCAATGGTGTCGATAATAATGGTTTCATTTGGTAAAGTTCCGTTTTGAATGATTGCAAAAGGTGTTTTTTCTGGTCTGTACGGTAAAACTTCTTCCATGATTAATGATAAATTCCGCAAGCCCATCAATATAATTAAGGTAGCAGACGATTGCGCTCCAAAGACAAGATCTTTAGAAATGTTTCCGCTAGAGGTGGTTCCGGTAATTACCCAAAAACTTTCATTTATAGAACGTTTTGTCAACGGAATTCCTTGGTTTGAAGGAACGGCTAACGCACTACTGATGCCGGGAATAACTTCAGTTTCAATACCACAGCTTTCTATGTAGTTTACTTCTTCTGATCCTCTGCCAAAAACAAAAGAGTCACCGCCTTTTAAACGCGTTACTTTACCGTATTTTGATGCGTATTCAACAAGCATCTTGTTAATAGTGTCTTGAGAATAGGCATGTTTATTAAAACGTTTTCCTACGTATATTTTAAGTGTACTAACTTTTGCTTTTTTAAGTAAATTTTCATTTACCAGTGCATCATAAAAGAGCACGTTAGCATTTTTAATTGCCTTTAAACCTTTTATAGTAATCAATTCTTCATCTCCAGGGCCAGCGCCTACTAATGTTACTTTCGGAATTTTAGAATTATTTTTCATATGTTATGATGTATAATATTTATAATATTTTTACAATAATACGTAATTAATTAAGTAAAAAGCAACATAATTACGTATTTATACTTAAATTTGATTTTTGAAACTTTAAATTCAATACGTATGAAAACGATAATTGTTGTTGGAAATGGAATGGTAGGCTATAAATTTTGTGAAAAATTTAGAACAAAGGAAGGAAATGAAAAATTTAAAATTATTGTTTTTGGTGAAGAGCCAAGGCCAGCCTATGATCGTGTTCATCTAAGTGCCTTTTTTGAAAATCAAGATGCCAAAGCTTTAGAAATGGCACCTATAGAATGGTATAAAGAAAATGACATTACTTTAATAGTAGGCGAGCGTGTTGCAGATATTAATACAGTAGATAAAAAAATTACCACGGCAAAAAACAAAGGGTTTTCTTACGACTATTTAGTTTTAGCAACGGGTTCATCAGCATTTGTTCCTCCTATTAAAGGGGTAGAAAAAGAGGGTGTTTTTGTGTACAGAACTATAGAAGATTTAGAGGATATGTTGGCATACGCGGAAAAAATCAACAAGGAAAAACCAAATGGGAAAGCTGCAATTTTAGGTGGAGGTTTATTAGGTTTAGAAGCGGGTAAAGCTGTCATGGATATGGGATTGGAGCCTCATATCGTTGAGTTTGCTTCCAAATTAATGCCGAGGCAGTTAGATGCTAGAAGTAGTCAAGTATTGCAATTAAAATTAGAAACCATTGGTTTACAGATTCATTTAGGGAAAGCGACAAATCAAATTTTAGGAGATAAAGCCATTGTAGGAATGGAGTTTGGCGAGGACGATATTTTAGCCGTCGATATGTTAATTATATCCGCAGGAATTCGCCCTAGAGACGAGTTGGGTAAAACATGTGGTTTAGAAATGGGTACACGTGGCGGTATTGTTGTTAACAACAAAATGATGACTTCGGATGCACATATTTACGCGATTGGAGAAGTTGCTTTATACAACCAAATGATTTACGGTCTAGTCGCGCCAGGGTATGAAATGGCAGAAATTGCAGCGGAACAAATATTAAAAAATGAGAGTATAATGCCCGAAGACATCGATATGTCCACGAAGTTAAAATTAATAGGTGTTGATGTGGCAAGTTTCGGAGAACCTTTTATGCCGGCATCTAAAGGACATTCTATTATTTTTGAGAACAAAACGAAGTACTTGTACAAGCGAATTAATGTTAGTTTAGACGGTACTTCTTTGTTGGGTGGAATTTTAGTAGGGGATGCATCTGACTATAATATGTTGCATCAAATATATTTAAACGGAATTAAAATCCCCGAAGATCCTTCTCAATTAATTCTACCGGTGAGTGCTGGCGTCACTTCTTTTGGAAGCGCTTTAGATTTGCCAGATGAAGCTCAAATTTGTTCTTGTGAAAATGTGAGCAAAGGAACGATCTGTAATTTGATAAAAGAAGGTGAATGTGAAGATTTGGCCGGCGTTATTGCTAGTTCAAAAGCAAGTACAAGTTGTGGTGGTTGCAAGCCAATGGTGGTTGATTTGGTGAATGAAACTTTAAAATCTCTAGGTAAAACCGTCAAGAATGTAATTTGTGAACATTTCGAATACAGTCGTCAGGAATTATATGCGATTATAAAAATCAAAAAAATAACTACCTATAATGAAGCTTTAGATAGTTGTGGTTCTGGTCATGGTTGTGAAACGTGTAAACCCTTGGTGTCCTCAATATTTGCTAGTTTATACAATGTAACGCCCAATAAAGAAGCGGTTACACAAGATACAAACGATCGCTTTTTAGCCAATATTCAGCGTAACGGAACCTATTCTGTAGTGCCTAGAATTGCAGGTGGCGAAATTACGCCAGACAAATTAATTGTGATTGGGGAAGTAGGAAAAAAATACAATTTGTATACTAAAATTACAGGCGGACAAAGAATCGACCTATTTGGCGCGCATTTAAATGATTTGCCAGCCATTTGGAAACAACTAATTGATGCCGGTTTTGAAAGTGGCCATGCTTACGGAAAATCATTAAGAACTGTAAAAAGTTGTGTGGGTTCTACTTGGTGCAGATATGGTTTAGAGGAAAGTGTAAGTTTTGCCATTGAGTTAGAAGATCGCTATAAAGGATTGCGTTCTCCTCATAAGTTAAAAGGAGGTGTTTCTGGCTGTATTAGAGAATGTGCAGAAGCGCGTGGAAAAGATTTTGGAGTGATTGCCGTAGAAGGCGGTTGGAATTTATATGTATGCGGAAATGGAGGTGCCACCCCGAAGCATGCAAAATTATTGGCAGAGAAAGTAGACAATGAAACTTGTATTAAATATTTAGATCGTTTTTTGATGTATTACATTCAAACTGCTGCTCCTTTAATGCGAACAGCTGCTTGGTTAGAGAAATTAGAAGGTGGAATAGAGCAGGTTAAAAAAGTGGTGATAGCGGATAGTTTGCAAATTGCAACTACTTTAGAGGTAGAAATGCAGTTTTTGGTGGATGCTTATGAATGTGAATGGAAACAAGCCATCGAAAGTGATGAAACTAAAAAGCGTTTTAGTCATTTTGTAAATTCTGATGATAGAGATGATAATTTGGTATTTGTGCCTTTAAGAGAGCAAGAAATGCCAAAAATGTGGAATAACTAATAAAAAATATAGCATGGAAGATATACTATCAAAATACAAAAAGGTCACAGGAAATAATGTAAAAGTATGGTTTAGGGCGGCCTCTGTAAACGATTTTCCAGAAAACGGAGGTGCTTGTGTGAAGTATAAAGACAAACAAATAGCCGTTTTTAATTTTACAAGAGAAAATACATGGTATGCCTGCCAGAATGTTTGTCCGCATAAATTAGAAATGGTTTTATCTAGAGGGATGATTGGGGATGCAGAGGGAATTCCGAAAATAGCCTGCCCGATGCATAAAAAAACATTCTCATTAGAAACGGGTGAAAATTTAAATGGTGATTTAGAGGCAATAGCAACCTATCCAATAAAAATTGAAGATCATAGTGTATATATTGGATTTTCTGAATAGCTTTGAGATTATAACTAATGAATATTGATTTTGGAAAATAAATTTGAAACAGCAATTGAATTGTTTGATGCAGCAAATGCGAAAGATCCTAATAAAGAAATTTGGAACGGTAAAGAATATCCAAAAGAAGTATTATATGGAATGCGCATGAGCGAAAAGCTCGCTATTTTTGCCCCAGATGCTTCATTGGCAGTAAAGTTAGCAGTGCGTTGTCAGCATATTTGCAGATGGGAAGTTCCCAGGGACTCTTATGAAATGAATCGCATTGGGTACTTAACATGGCGAAGAGGTTTGTATAAATTCCATGCACAAAAAGCATCAGAAATTTTAGAAAAAGTTGGGTACGACCAAATTGTAATAGACGGAGTTAAATTTTTACTTCAAAAAAAACAATTAAAAAAGAATGCACAAACACAGCTTTTAGAAGACGTTATTTGTTTGGTGTTTTTAGATTTCTATTTCGTAAATTTTTCAAAGAAATACACGGAAGAAAAGTTGATTGATATTGTGCAAAAAACGTGGAAAAAAATGTCTGATAAAGGGCATCAATTCGCCTTGAAATTAAATTTTTCAGAAAATTGTAAAGAGTTACTAGGTAAAGCATTGTCTTAATATTTTATATTACTTATTGAATAAAAAATTGAAAAATATTGTATTAGATAATAAAATCTTCCTAAAATTAAGAAGGTTGTATGTTTTTGCTTTTTTATCAATAGTCCTTATCATTATCGTTTCGCAGATCGTGGTTCAGCATCATATTAATACGCAAATAAATGATTCTAGGGTCATTAACATTGCGGGTAGACAGCGAATGTTAAGTCAGAGGTTGACAAAAGAGATTTTATTATTGAAAGATCGTGACATTTCTTTGGAAAGACAAGAAAAAATTAGTGACATTCAAAAAACATATAAAGTTTGGGTTGCTTCTCATAAAGGGCTTCAAAATGGGAGTGAAGTGCTGAACTTACCAAAAGAAAATAATACAGAAATTGTATTTATGTTTCGGGAAATTGAAGTCTATTTTTATCCAATAGAAAAGGCGGTTGGTAAATTAATTTTGAGTTTAGAGGAGAATTCAGCAATTCAACTAAATGAACTAAAAGATGAAATCGGAATCGTTTTAGAAAATGAAGATAATTTTTTATTAAAAATGAACGAAATTGTTTTCAAATACGCTGAGGTCAGCAAATCTAAAGTTCAAAATTTAAAGTTTTTAGAAACGATACTCCTAACGGTTTCATTACTCATATTAGCTATTGAAATCTTATTTTTGTTTAGACCTATGTCTTTAAAAATTAGAGATACGATTAAACATTTATTGCAAGCAAAGCAGAATGCAATCCTAAAAACAGAAGAGCTAAAAGCAATGTATGCTTCTAAGCAAGAATCTTTATTAGAACTGCAAGAATTAAATTATGCTATTGATAATGCAGCTTTATTTGCGAGTGTAAATTCAGAGGGTTCTGCGATTTATATGAGTAAAAAATTTAGAAATCTTTTGAATCTAAATTCTATGAATGTAAAGGGCGCAGTCGAGGAATTGATTACTATAAATCAAGGACAACAAATTTATTTAAAAGATTTAATTAAAAATAGCAAAAGAATTTGGGAGGGTGAAGTTGAAATTATTACTCAAAGTAATAAAAGTATTTGGTTGGAAATGTCTATCATTCCATTAAAAAACATCAATTCAAAACAAAAAACATTAATTCTATGTGCTGATATTTCAGTGCGAAAGCAAAATGAAATCAAATTTGAAAAACTATCAGTAGATAAGTATAATGAACAAATAGCAACTCAAAAGATGATTTCTAGCAAAATTATCGACGCACAAGAAGAAGAAAGAAAAAGAGTAGCTAAAGATATACATGACGGAATTGGACAAATGTTAACGGCTTTAAAATTTACGGTAGAATCTATAAATATTAATAAAATAGCGTCGTCTGCAGAAAAAATAGAAAATTTAAATAGCCTAACAAAACAAATTATAAAGGGTGTAAGAATGGCTACGTTTAATTTAACTCCACCCGAATTAACAGATCACGGTATTAGTTCTGCAATACAGACATTAACCACACAATTATCAAAGTTAACCAGTAAGAATATTGTATTCGAAAACAAGACAAATTTTTATGAGCGCCTAGATTCTTTGGTAGAAACTAATTTATATAGAATTACCCAAGAGGCTGTAAATAATGCTATTAAGTATGCAAAATCTAATTTTATTTTAGTGAATATAAAGCATAACAAAGATGTCTTAAGTATAACGATTGAAGATGATGGTATTGGTTTTGATTTGAAGAGCGTTAAAAAGGTAGATTCAGGAAAAGGGATGGGATTACTATTTATGGAGGAACGGGTAAAATATATTGACGGTCGACTTTTTATCAATTCTGAAAAAGAGAAAGGAACTCGAATTGTGATTAATATGTATCTTGATTAATTTATGAAACAAAAAATGTCCATATTTTCTATACTAAAGAAAATATGGACATTAAATTTTAATAACGCTTTAAGCAGAATTCCTACTCGCATTAATATTTCCAAATAAAGAACGCATCACCATTTTTTCAAACACTTCTATTTCTTCAGTGTTTCCTTCTGACTTCTGTAGCTCTTGAATTCTTTTCAAGGCAAATTGCTGAATGGTTAATAGGGGTAATACAATACTCTCTCGCATTTCTATAGATGCTTTGCCAACAGGATAATTCTCCATCAATTCTGCATGACCTGTTAATTTTAATAACAAGCGTTTCGTGGTTTTATACTCCTCGTAAATCAAGGTCCAGAATTCACCAAAAATTTCGTCGTCTGCCATATAAGCCGTTAAACCAAAGAACGATTTAGATAAACTCATCATACTATTTTCTAGCAATGTTTTAAAGAAATCTGACGCATTGTAAAACTCAACAATTTCATCAAAACGATCAGCATCTTCATACTTTTTTAAAGCAGTTCCTACGCCGAAAAATCCTGGTACATTTTGTTTTAACTGACTCCAACTACCTACAAAAGGAATGGCTCTTAAAGCAGAGAAATCTAGGGTGTCAGAATTTGAACGCTTACTCGGTCTGCTACCAATATTCGTTTTTGCATAATACTTTAACGTACTCATTTGTTCTAAATACGGCAAAAACTGCGGATGATTTTTAAAGTCTACATAGGTCTTATAACTTGTTTGTGCCAAATCATCAATAATGGTTCTATGGGAATCGTTTAATTGATCTTTGGTGAAAACTTCGTTTTTAATACCAGAACTTATCAATTGCTCTAAATTAAACTGAGAAGAATTCAAGGTTCCGAAATTAGAACTAATGGTTTGCCCTTGAATGGTTAATTGGATTTCTTTGTCTTCAATCGTTGGACCTAAAGAAGCATAAAATTGATGTGTTTTTCCGCCTCCTCTTGCTGGTGGTCCTCCACGACCATCAAAGAAAATAACTTCAATATCAAATTCTCTAGAAATTTTTGTAAGCGCTTCTTTTGCTTTAAAAATCCCCCAATTTGCCATTAAATAACCACCATCTTTCGTTCCATCAGAAAACCCTAACATAATAGTTTGTTTGTCTCCTCTTTTAGAAAGGTGATAACGATAGGTATTATTGCTGTATAAAGTACGCATCACATCGCTAGCATTTTCTAAATCATCTACTGTTTCAAAAAGCGGAATTACATCTACAGGCAATTCGTTTTCAAAACCGCATAAATTTAACATGGCAAAAGTTTGCATTACATTTAAGGCAGTTTGATTGTTGCTAATAATATATCTATTTGCGCCTCGTTCTCCATTTCTTTTTTGAATGGTTTTAAGTGCATAAATGGATTCTATGGTACTAACAGACATTTTATCTGACAAAATAGTAGGATCTATATTTCCTTTAACAACGGCCAAAACATTAATTTGATCTTTTTCATTTAACTGATGATAATTTTCAGGAAACGTAGTATCTCCTGAAGCTAATAAATCATTTACAATTTGGGTAAATGCTTGGTGATGTACTCTGCTGTCTTGTCGAATATCGAGCGTAGCAAAGTGAAAACCAAAAATGCGTACTTTATTAATAAAGTCATTCAACTCTTCAATAAACAAAGAATCATGGTTGTTTATGACAATTTCTCTAGCCTCATACAAATCTTCTAATAATATTTTTTGAGAAAAATTAACCTTCGCATAGCTTCTGATCACGTGTTTGTAGAGTCTCTTTTCAATTTGAGCTAAAATTTCTTGAACTCCATCAAAAGTAAAACGGCGTTTTAAGCGCTTTACATCTCTGTAATAGCTTCTTAAAATAGATTGGCGCAGCTTTTCTGCAACATCTAATGTTATTTGTGTCGTTACAAACGGATTTCCATCTCTATCGCCACCAGGCCAAAAACCAAGATCTATAATTTCATTTTCAGTAGGATGGCCGTCGTATATATGCTGCTGAATATAGTTGTATATTTTAGGGACCGAATGATAAAATACGTTTTCTAAATACCAAATTAAACTGATAGCTTCATCGTAAGGCGTTGGTTTTGTTTTTTTATAGAAAGGTGTTTTTCCTAATTGAGCCAACAATTTCTTTATCAATAGTAAATCGTCTTGTTGTATGGCTCTATCTAAATCTGTGATAATAGCTAAAACCGAACCAGGATAAAATTGTGTAGGATGCGCCGTTAAAACAACACGTACTTTAAAATCTTCTAAATGTTTTTTAAGTTCTTCTTTTTTATCACTTAAAATGGCAATTTCTTTTGAGTTACGAAGCGTTCCAAAACCATCCATATTATTTACGATAGGAAAAGCGGCGTCTTCAATAGCATCAAATAAAACTACCTGTCGTTCTATATATTGAATAAATTGAAACAGTAAATCTTTTTTGTTTTTTTCTTCGGAAGAGTCTAGATATTTCGCAAAAAACTGCTCTACAATTTCTGTCGGGTTATTTCCTTGTTGAAAACCTTTTTCACAAATTTTATGAAATAGCGGCAACAATACTCCTGTATTATCGATGGTATCAAAAGGAAGCGTAATAAATATGCTGTTATAAATTTGATATTTAGACAACACATTGTCATTAAACCGTGTCAATTTTGGTAATGCAGACATATTTTATAGTTTTAGTAGGGTGAAATTACAAAAAACTAAAAATAAAGAAGCTAGGTTCTTACGAATAATGCCGTAAAAAATTACGAAATCGATAGAAATTTAGGTGGTTTTTTTACAAATATTTAATTTCTGATCTAGTGAATTTTTTTGAGGTTAATCTTTTGGATGCAAGCTGGGTTCCGGGCCTTGTAAATTCTGACGTGTTGGATCGTTTTTCTCTAAAAAACCTTTTAATAAATTTTCTTCTCTGTACTTTTATCGTCATCATAAATATAGGCTGATGGAGTTTTTTCTAAATAATTAAAATTTACAGAAAAAGTATTAGTTTCAAGAGCTATTAAGTCGACAAAAACAAAATTGAAATTGTTTAATTTTAATTTTTTATTGATGGCAGAAAAACTGTTTTTAGAATTCAATACATTAGAAACCGAATAAATATTCACGGGTTTTTTTAACCCCGTTTTACTTGTTACTTGAGCATTTAAGGCAAAGTTAAACAGAAAAAAAAAGTGATAAAAAAGTAAGGTTTTCCATAATTTTGCAGGTTTTAAATATTTATTTAGCGCAAAAAATTATACCATTATTTTTCGTTAAAACTTTCCAAACCATCCTTTAACCACTCATAGTAGGTGTCTCTGTCTGTATATTGTTGTGCGCTATTTAGAACTTCTAAATCCGGACTTAATAAAATATAGTAAGGTTGTGAGGCATTTTTAAAATTGATGACTTGAAAAGTAGACCATTTATCACCAACACTTCTTATTTTTTTTAAATTCCCATTTTGTTTTAAAAAATCGAATTGTTGATCGGTTGGTAATAGTTTTTTATTATCATCTACATACAACGAGATTAAAATGTAATCGTCTTTTAAAAGTTGATAAATGTCTGGTTCGCTCCAAACATTTTCTTCCATCTTTCTACAGTTTACACAAGCCCACCCTGTAAAATCTAGTAAAATGGGTTTGTTAACTTTTGTTGCCTTTGCCAAACCTTCATCAAAATCTTTATAACAATCTAAACCCAGCGGACAATCACTTTCTTGCTCATACAGACTATAAAATTGAGGAGGAGGAAAGCCGCTTAACAGACTTAAATTCCAAGTTGGGTTTTTTAAAACGCCTGGACTAATGTAAATGACAAAAGCAATGACGAACGTTCCAAAAGAAATTCTTGAAAAGGATAATTTTTTGATAGGAGAATCATGTGGGAATTTTAATTTTCCAAATAAATACAATACTAACCCGATAAAAATAACAATCCAAATTCCTATAAAAACTTCACGTTTTAAGAAGTCCCAATGCGCTACTAAATCTGCATTTGATAAAAATTTAAAGGCGAGCGCTAGTTCTAAAAAGCCTAAAACTACTTTGGTTGTATTTAACCATCCACCAGATTTTGGTAAAGAAGTTAGCCAGCTAGGAAATAGAGCGAATAAGGCAAAAGGCAATGCCAAGGCCAATCCGAAGCCAGTCATTCCTGCCGTTAATTGTGTTGCGCCACCATCTGACGTTAAAGAACCTGCTAATAAAGAGCCTAAAATAGGGCCGGTACAAGAAAAAGAAACAATTGCTAAAGTTAATGCCATAAAGAAAATACCGATAATACCACCAACAGAAGAAGCGGAATCCATTTTGTTTCCCCAAGAACTTGGTAAGGTTATTTCGTAAAAACCAAAGAAAGAAAATGCGAAAAACACTAAAACTGTAAAAAAGAAAATATTTAACCAAATGTTTGTTGAGATGGTATTTAATATTTCTGGATCTAAATTATCTAAAAAATGAAAAGGGAGACTTAATAAAATGTAGATGAACACAATAAAAAATCCGTATAAAATGGCATTGAAAATTCCTTTGCTTTTATTTTGAGATTGTTTCGTGAAAAAGGATACGGTTAAAGGAATCATCGGGAAAACACAAGGTGTTAACAAGGCCAATAAACCACCAACAAAACCAAGAAAAAAGAGGCTAAATAATCCGTTTGAACTTTCTGAACCAGTATTACTAGAATTTTTTAATAGTGAAGTATTTTTTAAATCTAATTTTAATTTTTTTGTTAGATTTTTACTTTTTTGATCAATCGTAATTTCTTCTTTGATTAATTCTCCCGTCAGAGAAATACTGAAGTTTTCATCAATATTAATGCAAGCAGTTTCACAGACCTGACCAAAGAAATTTAATTTTATGGTGGTGATTTCTTTGTTAGTTAATTTAATTCTCTGTGTAATAATCGCCTTCTCTTTAAAAACGACTTCTTCTAATCCCCAAGTTTCTGAATATTTTTTAAACGTATCTTCTTCAACTGCCTTACCTACTAATTTGTAGCCTGTTTCTCCGCCTTGAAGCGATATTTCTAAAGGAAGAGAAGCATCTTCCGGATTGTATTGCGAGTATAAATACCAACCTTTGTACAATTTTGCACTAAAAATGATATCAAATTCAGTATCTGATACTTTTTTTAAAGCCGTTTCAAGTATGATGGGTTCTTCTGCAGTTTGTGCTTTTAAAACAAAAGATGATAATAAGATAAAAAGTAAGATGAATTTCTTCATTATTTTGATGTTATTTTTAGGATGTTTTTACTACTGTTTTTTATGGATAAACGTCTGTCTTGTCTGTGATGTAGCACCCATATTATTTGGTTATCGGCATTGCAAAGTAACCAAGTATGTTCTTTTTCTAAAAGAGAGAATTTTTGATCTTTAAAATACTTGCTTAATTTCTTTTTTCCTTGCATTCCTATTGGATAAAGATAGTCTCCAGTTTGCCAATTCCTTAAAATTAATGGGTGTTTTAATAAATCTTTATCAACGTAAATTGTATGTGTATTTTCTGTTGATTTTTGTTGTACGTCCTCAAAAGTTATAGTAATAGGATTTGTAATTTTGAGGTCATTTTTTTTTATAAAATATTCTTTGGTTTGTTGATTTTTAATTTCGGTTTTGTCGCTTAAAAGTAAGAATTTTCTATTTTTTAATAAACGATGGGTATTTGAAAAAACTTGTTTCCCCGATTGTGCATTTAGCAGGTGATATACATCGTTCCATGCTGTAAAATTATAGTCTTTTAAAAATTGATACAAATACGCTTTGGGATTTGAAAGTTGTTGCAGTTTATCAATGTCAATCTTTGTAATTTGCAAATCATCCGAGGAATCTTTTTCAATTAGGGCTGATGAAACGTCTTTAATTTTATCTTCGATAATTTGCTGACTTTCTTGTAAATTATCAACCGTTTTCTGAAAAGTAGTTAATAAACTCGGATTGATCTCTTTTAAAACAGGAACAATTTGATGTCTAATCTTATTCCGAATATATTTGGTGGCGGCATTGCTGGCATCTTCTCGCCACTCTATTTTATTTTCTTTTGCATACTTCATGATTTCTGCTCTAGAAAAAGGCAAAAGCGGTCTAATAATATTTCCGTTAATTTCTGGGATTCCTGTAAAACCATCTAATCCAGAACCTCTGGTTAAATTAATTAGAAAGGTTTCTAAATTGTCATCTGCATGATGTGCCGTTAAAACAAAATCAAAATTATTTTTTTTTATAATTTTTTGAAACCAAGTATACCGCAACTCTCTTGCTGCAATTTGTGTAGAGGTTTTTTTTTCTTTCGCATATTTTTCTGTTTCAAAAGTAGTTGTAAAAATCTGATTAGACGTTTTTTGAGATAATTTACTCACGAATTCCTCGTCTAAATCACTTGCTACTTCTCTTAATTTAAAGTTGCAGTGTGCTAAAGAAATAGTATAATTTAATGCAGAAAAAAGATGGGTTAAAACCACAGAATCTAATCCTCCAGAAATGGCAATCAGTAGTTTTTTATCCTTTAGAAAAGGAAAATTAGCGTCGATATGTGTTGTGAATTCTTGGAACATTTCTGGCCCAAAAATACGGAAATTAAAGTTGAGAATTTAACCAGTCTAAAACATCTTGCAGCATTTCTTCTTTGCACAAATCATTTTGTAATTCATGATAGCCACCTTCATATAATTTTAGGGTTGCTTTCTCTGAATTATTTGCAAATTCTTGTGTTCCTTTATAGTCGATGATGTTGTCGGCTGTTCCATGCAGCAAAAACATGGCAGTTTTTAGTTTGCTCGCGTTTTCAATCGCCCATGCTCCAGTTTCAATAAATTTAATAGAATAATTAGGACTTATTTTACCGTGAATTAAAGGATCATCCTTGTATTTTTTTACTTCTGCTTTATCCCTAGAAATAGCAGTAATATCTATTTCGTTGGCCATTGTTAAGGAAGGAAGTATATTTTGAAGCATTTTACCAACAAATAATTTAATAGCAGGTGGCTTAAAAGACAATCTTAAAAACGGACTTGTAGCAACAACGCCTTTCAATTTATGCTTACCTCTGATGGTGTAATTGATCACCGTATTGCCGCCCATAGAATGACCATATAAAAAAACAGGTTTGTTCGCAAATAGCTCTTCCGCTTTTTCTATCGTCTTTGAAACACTTTCTAAAACAGCTTCAAAACTTGGATTATGACCTCGTTTTCCAGTTGTTTTTCCATGACCAAAGTGATCAAAAGTAACGACAGAAAAATCGTTATCAGTCAGTTTTTTTGCAACATGTTGATAACGCCCAGAATGTTCTCCCATTCCATGAACCAAAACAACAACCGCTTTTGTGTTTTTTGCCTGCCAATATTGTCCGTAAAATTCGGTGTTGTAAAGAGTAAAGTTGAATTCTTTGTGTGTCATAATTGGTGGTTAGTGGTTTGTTTCCCTGATTATAAAAATACACTATTAAAATTATTCCAATACGTTACTACTAATCATGAGTACATCACTCATTACTCATCAACCTCACCCGCACTTGGCGAAAACAGTAAATCAGTAGGAGTATCTATATCATATAAATATTGATATCCTTTGGATTCTTTTTTACAGAAAGGTTCTAATAGTTTCACCATCGTTTTAAAACCAGTTAAAGTAAGCACACAAAAAAAAGTTTCATTGTCTTTGGTCATAATTCCTTCATCAGATGTAAACAACCCGAATATTAAATTGCAATTTCGTGGTATAATAAAATCGACTTGTCCTAAATCTAGTTTTTGTTTTTTGTCAATAACGATGTCTATTAAAAGAGCTCTAAACTGAATTGCTTCTGCTTTTTTAAAGTTATAAAGACGAACAATGTTTTCGTCGAGGCCATTAAAGTTTTCTATATAATCTAATTCCATTTTATTTTTTTAGTGAAGCTCAATTTTGAAAAATAGTAAAGCGATCAATTCAAAATTGTTAGTCGAACTAGCCCCGCTTTATACGCTGAACTTGTTTCAGTGTTTTGCAGGATCTTTGACTTTATATTTCGATATTTTTAATGCGCTTCTAACCAATTATAACCCACATCCATTTCTACATCTAAAGGAACGCTCATTTTAAAAGCATTTTCCATTTCGAATTTAATAATTGGTTGTATAGTTTCTAATTCGTCTTTATGAGCGTCAAAAACCAGTTCATCATGCACTTGCAATAACATTTTAGATTTGAAACCCTCCTTCTCAAAACGTCTGTGAATATTAATCATGGCTATTTTAATAATATCTGCGGCAGAACCTTGAATAGGTGCGTTCACGGCATTTCTCTCTGAAGCACCTCTAACAATCGCGTTTCTAGAATTGATGTCTTTTAAATAGCGACGTCTGTTTAAAACCGTTTCTACATAACCATGCTCTCGTGCAAAATCAACTTGACTAGCCATATAAGCTTTCAACTTTGGATAGGTTTCATAATACGTATCAATCAATTCTTTGGCTTCACTTCTGCTTAAATCTGTTTGATTACTCAATCCAAACGCAGAAACCCCGTAAATAATTCCAAAATTTACCGTTTTAGCATTGCTTCTTTGTTCTCGAGTTACCTCCTTTAAATCAACATTAAAAACTTTTGCAGCTGTTGAAGCATGAATGTCTTCGCCATTTTTAAAAGCATTCATCATGGTTTCTTCTTCACTTAAAGCAGCAATAATTCGCAATTCAATTTGACTATAATCCGCTGCTAGTAATACATATTCTTGACTTCTAGGAATAAATGCTTTTCGAACTTCACGACCACGTTCTGTTCTAATTGGGATATTTTGTAAGTTAGGATTGCTAGAACTCAATCTTCCTGTTGCAGCAACCGCCTGCATATATTGTGTGTGAATTCTTCCTGTTTTTGGATTGATTTCATTTGGCAACGCATCTACATACGTACTTTGTAATTTTTTATATTGACGATATTCTTGAATATCCCTAATTATTTCGTGGTCTTTTACCAAATATGATAAAATGTCTTCTCCTGTTTTATATTGACCTGTTTTGGTCTTTTTTGGCTTATCAACCAACTTCATATTTTCGAATAAAACAATTCCTAACTGTTTTGGCGAAGCAATATTAAATTCTTCCCCTGCCAATTCATAAATGTTTTTTTCTAATCGGTTGATGTCATCCGTTAAGGCAACAGACAATTCTTTTAAAAATTCGGTGTTTACGTTTATTCCCTCAATTTCCATCGCAGTTAAAACAGAAACCAATGGTAATTCTACATCTCTAAATAATTTGGTTACATTTCCATTTTCTAATTCTGTTGTAAAATGTTCTTTAAGTTGCAGGGTGATGTCTGCATCTTCAACAGCATATTCTGTTTGATCTTTTATAGGTACAACTCTCATAGAAAGCTGATTTTTTCCTTTTTTACCAATCAATTCTGTAATCGAAACCGGTTGGTAATTTAAATAGGTTTCTGCCAAAATATCCATTCCATGACGCATATCTGGATTGATGAGGTAATGCGCAATCATGGTGTCGAATAAATTCCCTTTTACAGGCATTTTATAATTTGATAAAACTTTGATGTCATACTTTAAATTATGACCGATTTTTTCTATGTCACTTTCAAAAAACGGTCTAAATTCTTCTAAAATTGTTTTGGTCTCTTCTTGATTTTCTGGAAAAGAAACATAGTATCCTTTGCCAGCTTTAAAAGAAAAAGCAATTCCGATTAATTCAACTTCTAACGCTTTTAAACCTGTAGTTTCTGTATCAAAACATACAGAAGTTTGTTGCATTAATTTTTGAAGCAATAATTTTCTTGAAAAAGGAGTATTTATATGTTGATAAAAATGTCCCGTGTTTTCTATTGTTTTAAACCCCGATGAGGTTTCTGCTTCAGAAACACTTCCTGCTCCTGGAGCTGCAAATAAATCAAATTGTCCTTTTACAATGGAAGCCGGATTTTTAGCCCTTGTTTTTTCATCAGTGTTATTTTCTGATGAATTTATAGCTTCCTCAGTAGCAAAAATTTTGATAAAATTGGGTAATAATTTTTTAAACTCTAACTCGTTAAAAAGTGCTGTTACTTTTTTTATATCTGGTTGATCGAGTTCAAAATCTTTTGCATTAAAAGTTACGGGAACATCTAACATAATAGTTGCTAATTTCTTGGAAAGCAATCCTAACTCTTTAGCTCCTTCAACTTTTTCCTTCATTTTCCCTTTTAGCTCATGTGTGTTGGCTAATAAGTTTTCCATCGAACCATAAGCAGCTAAAAATTTCTTTGCGGTTTTTTCTCCAACACCAGGTAAACCTGGAATATTATCGGCAGAATCTCCCATCATTCCTAGAAAGTCGATGACTTGTAAAGGATTCTCAACGCCGAATTTTTCTTGCACTTCAGGAACTCCCCAAATATCATAACCACCACCAAAACGTGGTTTGTACATAAAAATATTTTCAGAAACTAGTTGTGCAAAATCTTTATCTGGCGTTACCATAAAAGTTTTATACCCTTCTTTTTCTGCTTGTTTAGAAAGAGTTCCAATCACATCATCCGCTTCAAAACCTTCTTTTACCATAATAGGAATGTGCATGGCTTTTAAAATTTCTTGAATATAGGGCACTGAAATTTTAATAGCTTCTGGCGTTTCATCTCTGTTGGCCTTGTAGGCTTCAAACATTTCTACTCTGTCCACACTTCCGCCTTTATCAAAACAAACTGCTAAATGGTCAGGTTTTTCACGTTTTATCACATCTAAAAGTGAGTTCATAAAACCCATAATTGCAGAGGTATCTAGTCCTTTAGAATTAATCATTGGGTTTTTAATAAAGGCATAATATCCACGAAAAATTAATGCAAAAGCATCCACTAAAAAAACTCTTTTTTGATCTGACATTGTGAAATTAGATTGAATTTATAAAATTACAAAAACTTATGCATTTAGAAGTTTAGATTGAATTAGAAATTTAAAAATATATCTACATGGTTACTTCGAGCGATTTGGCTTTTTTACCGAACTGTATCCAGAAGTCTTTTGATGAAAATCTAACTTATAAACTGTATTTTTGAACCCTAAAATTTATACGATGAATACTTTTTCAATAGCCATTCATGGCGGAGCAGGAACTTTAGTTAAAGGAATGATGACTGCCGATTTAGAAGCACAATACAAATCAGTTCTAAAAGAAGCCTTAGCTGTTGGATATGCTGTTTTAGAAAATGGAGGAACTTCCATTGATGCCGTTGAAAAAGCAGTGATTATTTTAGAGGATTCGTATTTGTTCAATGCAGGAAAAGGAGCTGTTTTTACCGCAGATGAAACCCATGAAATGGACGCTTCAATTATGGATGGTAAAACTTTAAACGCGGGTGCAGTTTCATTAATATCGGGCATTAAAAATCCTGTTTCTTTAGCAAAAGATGTGATGGAAAAAAGTGAACATGTTTTTTTAGCAGGAGAGGGTGCAATGCAATTTGCAAAAATGAACGCTTATAAAATTGAAAAAGATACTTATTTTTATGATGAATTTCGTCATCAACAATGGTTGGAAATAAAAGACACAGATAGTTTTCAATTAGACCATGCTACTAAAAAAGACAGCAAATTCGGAACAGTTGGCGCCGTTGCTTGTGATCAAAACGGAAATATTGCTGCAGCAACTTCTACCGGCGGAATGACTAATAAAAAGTTTGGTAGAGTAGGAGATTCACCAATGATTGGTGCAGGAAATTATGCCAACAATAGAACCTGTGCAATTTCTTGCACTGGAAGTGGCGAGTTTTTTATCCGCGGAGTTGTGGCCTATGATGTTGCATGTTTGATGGAACATAAAGGTTTGTCTGTTGAAGAAGCATCCAACGAAGTTATACACAAAAGAATTTTAGAAATTGGCGGCGATGGTGGTTTAATTGCTGTGGATGCAAAAGCTAATATTGCCATGCCTTTTAATACAGAAGGAATGTATAGGGCTTCTAAATCCTCTAATGGTGAAGAAGAACTTTCTATTTATAAGTAAAAAAGAGCTACGTGTTTTTACAGGCTGTTATTCAGAGTCAGTTTGTCATTCAAAGAGAAGTATGACCGAAGAATCTTTATATTGTAATTAACATTTTAAAAGAGATTATTCACTTCGTACCTCGTTCTGAATGAGAATTGGATTCTTCGCTATATACCTTATTCTGAATGACAAGAAGATTCTATATGGTATATATTGCTATTAATAACAGGCTAAATATATTTCTATATAAAAGGAGCTTCAATCGGCAAAACAGCAACTTTTCTGTTTTTAATATCGTACATATCACCATTAGAAAGTACATGAACCGCAAGATTTGCCATAGTCATTGGCGTACCTTCTTCCAATATTTTTTCGTTATTGTGGGTTAGTTTACTTCCATCAAAAACAATCACCATTCCAGAACCAATTACTGTGCAATCATTTCCATTTTTAATGATCATTCCGGTGTCTTCAGCCAATCCAAATCCAATTAAATTGGGATGTTTTGCAACGGCTTCAGATTGTCTTCCAAAACGACCACGTTTTATAAAATGCGTATCAATAATTAATTCAGGAATTAAATTTAAACCTTTGTACATGGT
>TARA_B110000238_G_scaffold100403_2_pt1 | contig 36260 bp, 19 predicted proteins | sample TARA_B110000238 | Tara Oceans TARA_B110000238 (sample SAMEA4397569) | marine metagenome | biome: Polar Biome; feature: [SRF] surface water layer (ENVO:00010504); material: water (ENVO:00002006), including particulate matter (ENVO:01000060) such as... | depth 5 m | reverse complement strand
TCTGCCTGGAGTTGGCTTGTTGCCCAGCCGCTATAACCCACAAAAAAACTTAATGCTTGCGGGATCTATAGTGCCTGCTATTATCTCAGGCTTAATGTAAGTGACACCTGTGTCATCAATATATAACTTATCCTGGGTGAGAATGTTACCCCCGAGTAAGATATTTGATGAAAATTCATGTGAAAAACTATCTTGATTTTTTTGACTAGACAAGTTTTGGGATTTCAACACAAAACTACAAGAAGAACAAAATAAATCCTCTAGTTCGATTTGGACTCCACAATTAGGACAATAGTTCGTGATGTTAAAATTGTTTAATTTATTGTTTAGACGCAGGTTATATAATCTCTTTTGATAAGACTTCTGAGAGTGTATAATATGTAAATTTATTAATCATCTGAAATGTCTTGTTTTTGTGGAGTACTATAGTTTGAGGGGGAGCACATTTAGAAGTTTAGCTAAATCCTTCGTTAATACTTCCATTTTATCATAATCTAAGGTGTCCGAAGTGTCGCTTAATTGATGATAGTTTTTATTTCTAAAAATGGATGTGTCGGTAATCATAATGGCTGGAATGTTTTTGGACCAATAATTTCGATGGTCGGACCAATCCAATCCATAAGATTTAAAAGGTGAAATAAATCTTTTATAAAGGAGAGTAGAGGGGTTTAACACATTCCAATATCTTTTCAATAGTTTAACGGATTTAATATTGGAAACAACCATTAGGTAATTTGCCTTGGAACCATATAACCAACGCAAAGGAAAGATAGGATAGTCTTGACTGCCTTTCTCATCTGAGAAAAATCCAACCATTTCCAAACAAATCATCAGTTCCGTGTTGTCTTTGTCGCACATTTTTGCGTGATGAAAACTTCCCATGCCTTCGGTTCCGTAAAAAGGAGGTTCCTCACAAGCATAAAACACCAATTCAACGGTGAATGGTAGATTTTTTCCTGTTCTAATTAATTCCCCAAGACATAGCAGAACGGCAACCGCTGAAGCATTGTCATCGGCACCTGGAGTTTCTTCAAACGAATCGTAATGGGCTCCAACAACTATTTTTTTTGATGATTTACCTTGGAAAATGCACGAAAAATTACGGTATTCCACGCCATGTTCATCTTGCCAACTCTGAATATCAGGTGGAGAAATGTAACGTGTAATCAAGTTCTGCATTAAATGCATGACTTCTTTCCATTGTGCCCCCCCTGCGGTTCGGAAACCTCTTACGGCCAATTGTTCAACTATTTCTTTCAAATCGTTCCGCATTAAAAATCAAAATCATCAAAATGAATATTACTTGAAGTTAAATTTTCTTGAAAAATAGCATGGAATGATTTATCTATCAAAAGTTTTTCCAAATTTTCAAAAAGTTGATTTGATTTTTTTTCTGTAGATGGGTTTTTATCCTCAGCGATGAATTGAATTTCAATATAGTCATTGGAAACTTCGATTTGCAATTCGTATGGGTATTTACAGCTCAGAATATCAGCATTTTCCAATACAATATTTGATTCGGGTAAATCGGGACTATGCATAAAGTTGGTCACCATTGCTACTGGCTTATCTGATGTTAACCCTTTTAGCAGTAGTTGATTTGATTCTGTTGAATTGGAAAGGGAGGATGTGTTTAAAAAAGTAAACATCCCAGGGACTCCAATTTGTTGGCTATTATCGGTATATCCAATAGCTTCGGTTCGGTCAAAAATTGAATGAGAAAGCAAAAGAAAAAGATCTTGCAAACTGATTCCATGCATTTCAGCCAGCTTCTCTAGTTCTCTTTTTTCAATTGTGTTCACTCTTCGTGCGTAAATCTTTGGAGAACCATTCGCGCTCAAGGTTTTTGCTATATTTTCAGTCGTGTAATGGTTCAAAAACAAAGAATAATTTCGAGTTGAAACATTCCTTTTTGATGTCAATAAATCAAATGTTTCTTGCATTACCATAGATATTCCAACGATGTCCAATAAAATGTGATGCCATTGAACATGAAGTTTTTCATTTTTCAAAAAGATGCGCAATAAAGGTTCGGAATTTGATAAACTCAAAGCATTTAAAGGCTGCTGAACGAACTTCATAAAGTTCTGGCAGGTTTCCCAATTGATTTTATCTACATCTTCCTCTCGACTTAATACATAGGAGAGATGTGGGTAAACTATAAATAATTTTTCTAGGGCTTGGATTAATTTGTTTTCATTGATTTTAATCGGAGACTCGCACGAAAACGCCAAAATGTAAGGAGAATCGTTATTTATATAATTCCCCTTCTCAGAAAGTAAAATAGCCCGCTGAAGTTGGCTTATTTTCAGTTCTTTTGGGATTTCAAACGCAACTTGATTTTGTTTTTCGGAAATAAGGTTGTCTAATTCACCTATTGTTTGGTTAAAAACAAGTTCTTGAACTGAAATTGAAATCTGATAATTTTTTTCAAGCCATGCTTGCATACGCATAATCCTTAATGAACTCCCACCTACAGTTTGAAAATGTGAATTCGATTTGAAGTTTGTGTGTCCCAAAACGGCCTCCCAACATTTATATGCCTTTGTAATCGGCAATTGATCACTTGACTCAATCTTTTTATCATAGTAGTCATTTAGTAAAAATTCCCGATCGATTTTACCATTGATATTTTTCGGGAATTCTTCTAGATAAACCTGTATTTCGGGAATCATGAATTCCGGCATAAGCTCTGCACAAGCCTTACGGAATTCATTATCCGTCATTTTTTCCCCAATCCAAAAAACGATAAGTTTAATGTCATCCGAACTATCTATCTCTATTGCAGCCTGTTTAATACCATTTACGCTATGAAGAATCGATTCTACCTCAAAGGGTTCGACTCGAAAGCCTCTTATTTTTATTTGATTGTCCAGTCGGCCTAAATACTCTATTCTTCCATCGTTGCCGATCCATCCGGAATCACCACTCTTGTACCACCTTTCACCTTGGCTTTCTACAAACTTCTCTCGTGTAAGTGTTTCATCGTTAAGATAGCCTTGTGCCAAATATGGACCTGATATCCAAATTTCGCCAATGAATCCTTTTGGAACATTATTTCCTTTCTGATCGAAAAGTCCAATTGCAGCATTTGTAATTGGGAATCCAATATCCGGTATTTTTGAAATATTGGTTTTATCTACAATTTTTGCAGTTACGACATGGGTCTCTGTTGGTCCGTAAAAATTAAACAATCGAATGTTTTTGGACTCAATCCATATCTTCAGAGCATCTCCAATGATTAATGCTTCACCCGTAGTGACTATTTGTTTCAAGGAAGTACATTCGTCAAAGTAAGTGCAATCGGTTTCAAGAATCATGTTCAGCATTCTTGCCGGAATCCAAGCGAGCGTTACTTTTTGATTGACAATTACTTTTCTTATTTCTTGAATATCTTGCCTGCTTTCAAAGGGCATTTCAATGATGGTTGCACCAAGTTCCAACCACAAAATCAATTCATGAAATGAAGCATCAAATCCGAATGATGAAAGTGCAAGAATTCGATCGTGAGAGGTTAATCCTAAATCGTTTGCTGTCCAATGAGCCAGATGTGTCAGGCAATCTTTAGTTTGAATAACGCCCTTCGGAATACCCGTTGAACCAGAGGTGTGAAGGATGAATGAAGCGTTTTTGGGTTGTAAAGACAGTTTTAAGTCATTCTTTTCTAGATTTATTTGACCATCATTTTCAACCAAAACAATTCGGCAAGATGCATTTTTCCATATGAAAGTCTTTCGCTTCTCAGGGTAACGATAGTCTACTGAACATGGTACAGCGCCAAGATCCCAAACGGCAAGAACTGAATAAATAAATTGCTTTGTAGACTGCACATCGATACCTACGGCTTCGTTTGCTGTCAGACCTAGTTTAATTAATTGATTCTTTAAATAGTTCACTTCAAATTCGATTTCAGAACGGTTGAAGCTTTGTTCCTGGTTTCTTAAAGTGATATTTGGCTTTGTCCAAAAGTGGTTAAAAAGATTTCTAGAACTGTCTAAATCTTTTGATTTACTTATATTTTTAGGCTGAAATAAAATTGATTTTGCATTTTCTTGAATCGTACCATTCCAATTTACATTTTTAATGAATTCTGAAAATCGTTCGATAATTTGCTCTACGTATTCTGGATGATAAAAATCCTTCTGAAATAGGATTCTCAATTTGATTCCATCAACATTTGGGTAACAAATGAATGTCCATTTCGATCCCGTTTTTTCTTTAAAATCACCAATCCTAATGAGTGAGTCCTCTGTTAGACTCTCATCAATGGGATAGTTTTCAAAAACAAATAATGAATCTAGATTCAAGTGGGTTCCACCCAATTTAGAAAGAGGAATATCACTGCGATTATTATCTTCAATCAACTGCTTTTTCAATTGATGTGCTGCATTTAAGAACGATGCATCCAAATTTAATTCGAAAGAAAAAGGCAATGTTTGAATGAGCATTCCGACTTCATCGTCTAGCTGTTCTTCACGCAAGGAATTGACTCTGCCGCACGAAAGCTGATTCTTGTGAAATACCTTGCCCACAAAAGTCATCCACGCCGCAAATACGAATTGGTGTTGTGTCAAGTCATTTGCGGAAAGTGTATTCCATGCTTTGATGCCTTCAATTTTTGCAATATGCTCACCATATTCTTGCGTTTTTTCCCCAACAGATAGAAAGGGTATCATAGGTTCAGGCGTACATCTTCTCAATCGATCTTTCCAATAGATTAAATTTGACTCGAGGTTGCTATTCGTTTGTTGATATAGAAAGTTTAAGTACGCTTCTTTCTTTTTCGGGATTTCCCCAGACAATGATTGAAAAAGCAACTTGCTGAAAACACCCAAGGACCATCCATCCATTAATAAATGATGGTGGGTCCAGATTAAAACTTTATCTCCATTTGCCTTTTCAACAATAGTTAAACGGATTAAATTACTAGAGAAATCAAACGTTTTTTTGAAGTCATCTTTGAGAATTACATCAATGGACTTACTTTCTTGAATTACGTTTATTTCAATTACAGGGTGCCTTGGCAGTGCCCACATATGTCGTTCATCCCATTGAATCAACTGAAGTTGCAGTGCCGGCAATGCGTTTAAAACCTCTGTATATGATTTGATTAAAGCTTCAGTTGATATCTGATTATTAACATGGTAAGTTAATTGAATAAAATAAACACTTTCATTCCCAATCATACTGTCGTACAAAATCCCGTTTTGGGCTTCAGTCAGCGGAAAAAGACCTATTACATCAGAATTATACGCTTTATTATACTGTTCGATTTCTGGACTGGTTTCCCAATTTGTTTGGATGGTCTTGTTCGTTTCAAGACGTTTAATGATGATGTCATTAATGCTAGATGCGGCGAATAAATCCTGTACAGAAACAGATAAACCATCCTTGCGAATCGAATTTACCAATCTAATGGCGCTGATGCTGTCTCCTCCATTTTCAATAAAACTTTTATTGACCGCAATGTTATCTCCTAAAAGTTTGGATAAATAGGGGACGATATCAGCTTGATTTTGGTCTTGACTGAATATTGAACTTTTATTGGATTTGCAAATTTGAATTAATGCGTTTTCATCCGTTTTGCCATTTACATTGAGCGGAATGGATTCCAGCCGAATGAATTGGGATGGATTGGCGTAATCAGGTAGGATTTCCTTACATTCATTGCGTTCAATCTCATACAAGGAGGTGTGAAAAGCGACAAGTTTGCTATTATCAAGAAATATCGTTCGGAAGAGACTGCCAAATTTGTTTTGGAGAAGAAATTCAATTTCACCTAACTCAATACGATGACCTCTGATTTTAATTTGCCGATCGTTCCTTCCCAAATAGAAAAAGTCTCCCTGCATTTTCCAACCCAAATCACCGCTTTTGTAGGTTGGAATTGACTCATAATTAAATTTCTCTCGCGTAAGATCATCTTTCTTAAAATATCCCCTGCAAACACCTTCTCCTTCAACGATTATTTCTCCGATAAATCCATTAGGAACTCTTTCATCTTGTCCATTTTTGAGATGGATTGAATATCCTGGAAGGGGATTTCCAATGTTACTATATTTTCCTCCTGTAATTACTCTGGAAGTCACATGTACGGTGGTTTCGGTAATTCCATACATGTTGACAAGTGTAACATGTTTATTTTGAGTCTTCCACGTCTCTATTTTTTGTGTATTCAATTTGTCACCACCGAAAACAAGGTATTTCAGATCAATTAATTTCGAACTACTTTCTCCAACCAGCATCAAATTGTCAAAAGATTTGGGCGTTTGATTTAAGACCGTAATTTGTTCTTTCAATAAAATGTCATAGAACTTAAAACTATCTTTAATCTCCATTCGCTCGGGAATATATAACGAACCTCCATTTAAAAGGGCACCCCAAATTTCCCAAGTTGAAAAATCAAATCCATAGCTGTGTGCCATAATCCAACGGTCATCATTTGTGAAATTGAAATTTGACAATGAACCTAGAAATAGATTGCTGAGATTGGCATTTGTAATACAACATCCTTTTGGTTGACCTGTCGTACCAGAAGTGTATATCAAATAGCAAATATCATCCAGTTCAGGACGAATGATATTTAGTGACTTTGACACTTCAGTTTCTTGAATCGGATGAATTGTTTTCGTGTTTGGAATTTCTTTTAGATCGCTTATGATCGTATTTATTCCAGCATCCTTTATAATGTAATTAAGACGTTCTTCAGAGATTTCAGGGTCTAGTGGGACATAAATCCCTCTTTTTTTCAAAACGGCCATCATTGCGACAATCAACGATCCAGAATTTGAGGTCCGAATTCCGATTGGTTCTTGAATGTTAATTTCTAAAACGGAGGCTAGATTATCCGAAAAATCTTGAATATCTTGATAACTATATGTGTTCTCTGTCCAATCTTTGACCGCTAGTTTATGGGGATTTGAGTGAAGATTTTCTCTCCAAATATCAAGGATTGGTTTAAGGTCATAAATAAAATCAGTGGTTCCTTCTGATTTATCTTTTGGTATAATAAAATCATGAAATGATTGAACGATTTCTTTTGCGGCTTCAGCAGAAATTTTCAATGTGTTCCAGACGAAACACAAGGTGGTGCTTTTTTCGCCAGGCTGAATAACAATGGATAATAGATAATGTGGTTTTGATCTGAAAATCGTATCATATTCAGATTTCAATTCGGGTTCTACAACCCAACAATGATCAAATAAACCTTGATTAAAAAAGTGCTGAACTGCTTGGTCTGAATTTGCGATTATTTCCGCTCTTTGTCGATCAAGTGTTTCTTTAAAATTATTTTCGTGACGATAAAAGATCAAAGGCCAAGTTTGCACAAAGTATCCAAGAGTATTTTGTGCCGTGAATTCACTGTTACGCATACTGAAAACTTCGCCAATACAGACTTGATCTTGTCCAGATGCCAGAAACAAAAACTCTACCCATTTTGACATAATATCTTGGTAGGCACTATTTTCCAATACCAGTGATTCATATAAAAAGCCGTTGGATTCACTTTGAGAAGGAGGGATGTAGTCTTGTAATTGAAAACCAATTAATTCTTTCCTTTCGAATCCTTCTTTCTTTTCAAGTTTTGGAAGCCATTCATTGGTTGAAACAGGCGTCTTTGTTACAAGTGATGCAAAAACTTGTTGTATTGAAATTCCATCAAATAAAAGATGGTGATAGCAACAAGCCAAATACTGACAACCCTCACCTTGAAAAACAAATACCCTAAATAAGGGCCCTTTTTGAATGTCAAAACTGAAACTTTTAGAATTTATCCAATCAAGAACTTGATTTTCATTTCGAGCTTGATCATTAATAAATTCAATTTTTGGATTTATTTTATTCAAGCGAACGCGAACTGGTTGATCAATTTTTTCATAGACGAAAACATCACGAAATCTTGGAATTGAATTAATCCAACTTTTAACATACGCATAGGTTAATTCCCGATCATGAATCTTTATAATTGCAGTCTCGGTGTAATAGGAGTTATTCTCCGTATCAATTTCCAACACAATTAAGCTTTGTTCACCAAAATGTGTTTTAAAAACCGATTCAATATCCTCCTTCTTGTATTCTATGTTCATATTCAGAGCTAATATATTTTTAAATAGGATATCTAAAAATATATACTTTATTTATATTTGTTTTTTTAAAGCCCCTGCCGAACTGTGCACCTCTAGAAGATGTACTGGCCGGAGACCTATAGACAATGCAGATACTTTAGAATGAAGCCATTAGAAGGACTAAAGGCTGATGAAGATGATGACTTTGCTCAAGAAAATTTAGAAAAGTTCAGTAGTATTTAGCGATATGAGTATAAGCTACACTCAGTTTTTAAAGTATGTAGACAGTCATATTACGGTAAAGTCATCTAAAGTAAGTACTCGTAAAACACTACAGTGGTTACATATAGCTATTGCTAATCTCAAACGTACTTCGTTAGGCGTATATCACAGAATACATCAAGAATATCTTCGATTTTATCTGGATGAGTTTTGCTATAAACTAAACCGGAGATACTTCAAAGACAGGCTATTTAATAGATTAGTTATTGCTGTAGTTGAAAATTAAGGGTATGTTTGATGGGGAGCACATAATTTATAGAGAAAGTTTATAAAAAATAAAATGCAAATTCCTAAAAGATATCTGCCGAAATTTAATTCAAAGTCCATTTCAATTTCAAAGATTTCAATTCAATCAAGAGACGACCTTGTTATACAAATTGAAAAGAATATTCCTTTCATTATGAATTTTAACTTGAATGAATATTTAACTATTGTAAAAAATCAAATTGACTCCATTGATGAACATTGTCAAATAAAAACTTTCGACAGCATTCCTTACAGTGAAATTCGAGAGGGATTATTCTCGGATTACTTGAATTATGCTCTTAATGATTCGACAGATAAAATATATCCTGACAATTTTAATGTAATAGAAACGAGAAATGGTTACAGTTATTCAAATAAATTCCGCCACTATGCACTTTCCTTAAATCCCGATGTTTTCCCAAAAATCTCAAAATTCAAAATCCCTTTTCTAGGAGATGACAATTACATGCAGCAGTTGAGTCCTGAATTTTATCGAAAATATAATATTACAACCCCACATTGGCTATTTATTCATCCTAAATTTTCCGTTTCTAATGCTCATTATGACCATGATTGCGTTCATACATTTATTTTTCAATTAGAAGGGACAAAAAAAGCTTTCTTAGTTTCTCCTGAACAACACGGTTTGATTCAAAATATTAATTTCCCAATTCTACCGAATGGATTTAATGATTTCACTCATGACTTGCTTGAGCATTTACCTACCGATGGTTTGAATTTATGGGAAGGAGACTTAGATGAAAACCAAATTTTATTTATTCCAAAAAAATGGGTTCATTTCGTCGTTGGAAAAACCTCAGGGATATCATATTCGCAGGATATTGTTTTGAAAGACAATTTTAACGAATGGATTAATTCTATTATGAAAAATTAAATGCGATTCAAAAACTTATTTTTTAATTGCAAATTATACATCTTACAGACATTCCAAACCCTTTTCCTCCTTGATTAACTCTTCCAAAAGTGTCATAATTATTAATTAAAACTCTATGCCATGAAAAATAATTATTATGTTCAGTGGATGTCCAGAAAAAGGCATTTTCATTTAAACCACAAAATTTATGAGACCATAATCGAGCTCCACCAGGTAATGCATTAAACCCTGAGTTTTTTGGCTGATTATTATCCTTCCAATCTGTGGAATTTTTTAATTTTATTCCTGCCATTTCAGAACCACCAAGGAAACTAGATAAAATTTCAAAATCGATGTCACTAGGTACATCCCAATTTTCAGGGGAAAGGTTTCTTGCATCGTTAACTGCATGCCAATTATAAAGTTTCCCGAGTTTCCCACCATATTTCGAATTATTTTCATAATAACACCATGCTGGTTTACTTAATTCATCAGCTTCTTGCCATTCTTTATAAGTTTTAGCTTCATTTATAATATCTCCATTTCGGAAATGGCAAACATTCAAATTTGAAGACATCCAAATTTGACTGCCAATTTTAATTTGTGAGTTATTCATGAGGTTAAATAGTATTTACTAATTAGATATTAAATGGGAATTTGTTTTTCAATTCATATAATACTTCTTGAAAAGGAATGTCTTTTGTCATCTTACCTGCATCAGGAAAAATGGTAGAAACATTTGGTGAATTGTGATACCACTCATGAGAGTTATAATCACTGAACAAAATCAAACTATTTATATCATAAGCATCGGCAACGTGCGCAAAAACAGAGTCAATCCCTACAAAAAAATGACATTTGCTTACTAACCAAAATACTGGTCTAATTTCATTTTCTTTAAGTATTATTAAATTTTCTTGCTTCACAAGGTTTAACCCTGTGTTTAAATTTCCTTGCCCGACAATCAAAACTCTAATATTTGCGTCTAGAAATATAATTATTAATCTTCTACATTTATCTTCACCCTATAGTTTTCTTTTTTAGGAGTCTAAATGCAAAACAACAAGATTTTTAAAGTTGATTTCTCCAATTTTTTTATTGAAATAAGTTTGGAAAAATTGATGTTCTTTTTCAATAAATTTAAACCTTCTATCTTTTTTTTGTATTGAATTTTTTCTTGGCTCAATAAAAAATATTGGTCTCGAATATGAGCATAATTTTTAAATGGTTGTCGAATTGAAGTACCTAATTCATCAAACTTCCCATAGAAATCAGCTTCTTTATAAAATCTTTTTGCGTGGAAATCAAAATCGAAAGGGTGAAATGCATTAAATGAAATAATTTTCTTTGGACCAAAATTCAAAATTAAATTTTTAATATTTTCAAAACAGAAACTCGAATTTGCAATACCTATAAAATGACAATGTAAATTGTTAAACAAATTATCGATGTGATTTTTATATGTAATAACCATAACATTTTCAGGGCCATTTGACTGAATTTGTCTGTTGATAAAAGGTAGCGCAAGGAAATGGTCCCCCCAGCACACCCATTGAAAAGATATATGACAGTTTTCATTTATGATTTTCTACTTTTTTATATTAAATTAAAGTCACTCATTCAAAACTGAAAGAATATCGTCAAGGTCAATATCATCAGCTTCAGCCTTTACGGGGTTGGCATTGTTCATGGTGGTTTCTTTTGACGCTAGGATAAATCCAATTGTTGGTTGTTGAATGAATGCGGTAAGTGGAACAAAAGCGCCTTTTAAATTCAACTCGTTTGCAAGTGATAACAATTCAATGCTATTCCATCCAAATGAAATGAGCGAATCCTCTGCGGCCCCAAATGATTTATTTCGTGCTTTTAAGCATTCAAAAATGATTTTTTCTTTAGCATTATTTGATGGATTCCAAGAAGGTTTTGATTGAAAATCTTCCCGATACCATTCAATTAATTGATTTCGGTCGGCCTTTCCATTTTGATTGATTGGCCACTTCGTGCAAAAAAAGTACGCGTCCGGAAGTTGATATTTACTGAGCGTATTTGACAATATTAGGTGAATGTCATCCTCTTTTGATTGGCCATTAATAAAGAGGACAGCTGAATGCTCAACTTCTAAACACAAACAAGAATCTACCTGATCAATTTTAGAAACCATAGATTCGATTAATCCTGCTGGAACCCTTCTTCCGTTTACTTTAATAAAATCATTGTTTATTCTTCCACCGACAATCAAACCATCTTTAGGAGTAATCATTCCAAGATCGCCAGTCGCATATCTTTTGATGCGATTATTCGATTCAATATTGATTCCAACACATTCACCTTCAATATGAATTTCACCCCAAACACCCATCGGTTTTGGAGAGCCTTCAAAATCTTTAATGCGAATAAGTTGATCTCCAATGTTGACGCCAGAAGGAAATAACCCATCTTCATTCTTTTTAAGATTCGAAATTGTAGAATCTATGCTACATTCCGTCAAACCATAACTATTGTAAAAGCGAATATCCTTAAATTCATTTCTTTTGGTTATTCGAAAGAAGCTATCTTGAATTGGTTCTGATCCGCAAATGATTGTTTTTATAGAATCTATTTTTTTTAGGTGATTCAGCAAATATCCTAAAAAGGAAGGTGTTGATTCGAAATGGGTTATGTGGTGTTTTTCAATTAAATTGGAAATTCTATCGGAATCCAAGCGCTCATCCTCCGTTGCTAAAACGAGTGTTTCACCGCTGAGTATACTTCGCAGTAAATCTCCAAAAAACACATCAAAACGTTGGTCGGCAAGACTCAAATGAACACTGTTTTCTGTTTGAAAGATATTTTTCCAATCAGGAATAAGCGTTTTAAGCGAATCAAAGGAAATTAAAATTGTTTTATTCGTTCCTGAAGTCCCACTTGTTTTTGCGACATAAGCAATGTGTACAGAATGATCCAGGCAATTGTTATTTACGTCATGATAACTTACGGCCAATCCTTTTCGCCAAGCGGCAAGCAAACGTATAATGTTTTCAAGATTTCTTTCCGGGGTTAACCGGACAAGTTTTTGATTTGCATCAAACTTAATCGCTTCAATTTTACGCTTCAATTCTCCGAAATTTACTTTGACATCTTCACATACGAGTGCTGTTTTAGAATGATCCGTTTTTTCAAACCAATGCCAAAAATCTAAATTATGAGAATGTTTAGGTAGTAATTTTGCCTCTTCGAAGATTGGTTTAACATCGGTTTTTGTTAGAACAAGCCCCGTAATTTTTCTGATGATTACGCGGATAAAAGTTTTCCAATAATGTTCAGAGGCAATATCTTCGCGATAATCAACGTGCACTGTCAAACGATTATCGCCATACTCTAATAAATGAATCCCTAAAATATTATCATCGGCTGAACTTGGTTCAAAATTGAAAGACAATTCTAGGTCATCTGAAAATTCATATAATTCCTTTTGGTAAGAGAATAAGGTATTAAACGCGACGCGCTCATTGTATTGAACGAGGTAATCCAAAAGCGGATAATCCTGATGGCGAAATACATTTAATATCCTCTTCTGCATAGTTAAATCAGCACCTTTAACCAAAGGCAGAAAATTGACACAAGTGAGAAATGAATTCTTTTGAATTTTATTTTTTCTATTTCGAAGGGCAATTCCAATTTTTAAAGGTATTTTAAGATGTTTTTCTGTTTCAGCTAATTGTTCTTCCAATTGTTCTAAAAGAAAAGCCATTGTTGAACCAGAATTTTTAGATGCAATCGGAATTAAATGGTTTAAAACTCTAGAATTGAAATCGAAGCTTAATCTTTTTACCTTACCCATTCCCAGATCGACAGGTAATTCTATTCTTTCGTCTTGATCAGTTAAAACCGAAACTTCCGAACGCGTTTGTTTAACGGTGTCTAGATGACGGAATGTTTGTGTTTTATATTGCGAATAAACAGAATTCCAAAATAAATTGAATGAATGTGCGTCACCCAAACAATGGTGAAGACATAACCTAAGTAAAATGTCTTTTTCTGTTTTTACAATAAGTTGAACTGACCATAATTTCCCATCCAATGAGATTTCTGGTTCAATCAAATTTTCCTGAACAGTCCCATTCCATGTTTCGGTTGTATTCCACGATTTTGTAATACTGTTGATGGATAAAAAAGCCCATTCCGAAGCATTTAATACTTCGGTGATCGCGTTTTTTAAATTTGAATAATCCACACCTGAAATCCTCACATTTCCTTTAAGGATGTTGGATTTAGGACTTCCAAAATTAAGCTCTCGATTGAAAAACAACAATTGATAAGGACTAAGGGGTTGCTCAATCATGGCTTTGGAATGGTCTGAAAATTCTGTATCAAAACAAAGATAATCAATAAATTAGATTCATGTCATTCCAAATTTTAGGAATTTCGTAATGGCTGCAATTTTCGATTTTAGTTAAACTGACCTTTTGTTTCGTAAATCGGTTCCATTTTAAAAATTCGCTTTCTTGAAATCCATCTGAACAATAGTAAATATCAATAGGACAATTCAAATAACCGCTTTGTTGATATTCTTCAATCATTTGTTCGTGGGTCTTTAAATAAGCAATCATTCTGTCAAAATCCATATCATCTGTTGCTATTTGTTTTGCAATATCTATTAATTCAGATTTTAGACTTACTCTTTTTATTTTATTTCCAGGTTCAGGTTGTGCTGTTTTATCCAAAATGATCAGTCTGTCAACGATTACCCCATTGTTTTCAAGCCATTTAGCCATTTCAAAGGCGGTTAATCCACCCATGGAATACCCTAAAATTGTGACATGATTCGGGAGCTTACCCATCGTTTGACGCTCATGGATTAGTTCCCTTGCGATTTCTTCAATGCGAGATGAGCCATTTATTCCCAATGCTAATGGATAATTGAAGGCGAGAACGTTCTTTTTTGGTAATTCTAGCGAGTTAAAAATAAAACCATAACCCATAATTGGAGGTAATAGCCACAACTCTTCGTTTTCATTTGCTTTCTTAAGTTGCCAAATCAAATTGTTGCTTTCTAATTTTGTTGTGGAACGATTCAGAAAACTAAGTGTTGGCTGATTAAAGAATTCAGCTGGCGAAATCCGAATTTGCATAGATTTTTCTATTTCTTTTAACATCAACAGTGCTTTGATGCTATTTGCTCCCGCTTCGAAAAAATGGGTTGAATCATTTCTGTAATGACCAGTATAGTTGGACCATATTTTCAATAATTCAGGCTGAACATCATCATTAAAGCTTTGTTTTGTAACGTTATCTAATTCGGGTTTAAAATTGATTATCTGTTTGCTCTTTGAGTGTAAATCTTCAGCCAATTTGAAGAAGTTTTGATGAAGTTTTTTTATTTTTTCTTTTGATAGTTGATCATTGTCAAATTCCCATCTAAAGTAAAGATGTTCGTTGATTTCTTCTACATACAGACTAAGTGGAAGTCTTGGTCTCGCGTACTCTATTTTCTCCCTCACCAATTTTAAATCTTCTATATAAAAAGGGTGTTGAATAATCAAACTAACTTGATTATACCCTTCTGTAGGAGTTGAATCGGGGTAAATTATATTTTGCTCCGAAGCAGCAAATAGTTGACCTAGTGCCCATTTTTGTTTTGCGATATTTAAATCAGTTTCAGACTCAGGATCGTAACCAGGAAAAGGATAGGCCCTCATATGCATGCCCACGCAATCTTGTGTTCGGTGGTCAAGTGCGAGTGAAATCCAATTCATTTCTATTCCAATTGAATATAGAGCTTTAGAGAGTAAATGAGAAATTATGGTTGTTTGCGTGCATTGATATTCCAGTGTTAACTCTTTAATTTTGGAATATTCGCTTTCATCACAAGCCAAAATTAAAGAAGGTTGAAGATCTGTATTCGCTTTATGGAAATGTATTTCAGGTGGAGGAAGCAATTGAAAATAATTTGTCCACGAAATTCTTTCACTCGATTCAGTGTATGACAAGCTCTCTTCGGTAACATAACGACCCTCGTAAAATTCTAAAAACAATTTGGTTATATGAGCATCTGAACCACCATCGTACACCAAATGATGCGGGTTGAAGTAAAGAATTTTCTTATCCTGAAAATTTAATATTGCGGCTTCGAAAGGCAGGCCATTTGAAAAGTCAAACTTTTTGGTAAATGTATTTTGCTTAAAATTATCCAAATCGTCAAGATCGAACATCGATATTTCGTAATTGGAAGAATTGACAGGGTGTATAATCACATCGCCAATCTCCGTTTCTTCATAACGGGTAAAGAGGACAGAGCAGATCTTTAAGGTTTGTTCAAAAGCCAACTTGATCTTTTCTGAATTGTAGCTATTTGGGATTTCAATAAAATGCGGCAAGTTGAATAACGAAGAATCTCCATTTATTATTTCATACCATATGGCCTCTTGGGCTTTGGATATTTTTTGAACAGAATTTTTTGGTTTTTGAATTTCTGTTCGGATGTCAACTAATCGTGCTATAGACTCGAAATTTTCTGATGAGAAAAGTTGATGAACGGCGATTTTCTCTGGGTAAAGTTTATTCCAACTACGAACAAAATGCATGGCGTCGAAGCTGTTTTTACCAAATTGGAAAAAGTTATCTTCAGCTTTTATTTGTTGATTAAAGCATTGACTGAAATGTGATATCAGCCTACCAATTGTATCAGAATTATCGCGAATTAAATTAGAAGTATAACTGTTTTCAACTGCGATTTTTCTAAGTTGAACAAGATCCGTTTTTCCATTTGTGTTTAATGGCAGCTGTTCTATCGCAATGAATAGTGTGGGAAGGAAGTAGGTTGGATATTTATCAATAATGGTCGACCTAATTTGTTGAAGCGAAAGATCATCTAATTCACCTACATGGAAAGCGGCCATTTCAGACGAAAATTCATGCTCGAAATCGACAACACTCCAAATTATCTTTGTGCCTAAGCTTGATAATACGCGTTCAATTTCTTCCAACTCGATGCGTTGTCCTCGAATTTTAACCTGTCGATCGGACCTGCCTTTAAAATGAAAATTCCCCCATTCATCGCATATTCCACGGTCCTTGGAGTGCCAAATTTTGTCGTTTCTATTTGTCCAGATTCCATCCATTAAATAACCTAACCCAACGGCAGGACCGATGATAGAAATGAATCCTTCCATTCCGTTAGCTATCACGTTTCCATCAGCATCTGAAATTCTTAATTCACAGTGGTTCATAGCCTTCCCGATTGGGACGACCATTTCATTTGGATATTCAACATGATCATCCGTTTCAGGATCAAAAAAGCTGTTGTCAATGGTCGTCTCAGAAAGTCCGTACGAACTGATAATTCGTTGGTTTTCAGATTTTGATTCGGATAAGGTTCGTAACTCACCTATTTTCCAACTGTCTGACCCGACAATCAAAAGGCGTAAACTTGGTGATTCTTTTAAGCATATATCATCCGCTAACCACCAGCGAATGATGAGTGGTGTGGTTTCAAAAACTGTAACAGAAAATTCATTGATTTTATCCAACATCAATGTCGGGTCTTTTCTTTCGTATGAGTCGAGTAAAACCATTTTAGCTCCATTGAAAAAACATCTTCCAATGTCTCCCAATGAAACATCAAACGAAAAAGATGCAGCCTGTAAGCAGCAATCCTCATGACTCATCCCATAATCTTCAACCCATGCTTTCACAGCGGATTCATAACCTGATTTACATACCCCAACGAGTTTTGGAACACCCGTTGTGCCGGATGTAGCGATGACGTATTGTAGATCATCGAATTCTTTTTGTGAAGAATGAATATCCTTTGAAATAAGTTGAATTTGCTCAATTCTATCCGCTGAAATTTCAGAATCAACAGGAATGAAAGGGATTCCATCGATCAGGTGAAAAAGTAAGTTGCAAATCGATTCTTTGTTACGCTCAAGGATTAAAACGTCCATCTTTTCGGTTCTTATGAAATGATCTCGGATTTCACAGATTGATTTGTTAATTTCTGAATAACTACATGTTTCAGTGCCAATTATTAAAGCCGTTTTATTAGAACAATCCTGAACGACATCATTCCATCTTGAATGTAAATTGAGTTCCTTGTTGAATGACTTTGATTGTTGATTCTCAGCGCCATTAAAAATAAGTTGATGAAATTTACGAATGGCAGTTTCAGAATAAAGATCGCTTCGATATTCCCAAGCAAAGACGTATTTATCGTTTTCTTCTACAAAGTCAAGTGCGAAATTAAAATCCGTTGTGGCTCTTTTAAATTCGATAGGTTTAAATTCTTTAAAATCAGATTTTTGTGAATGATATAGATACGTGCAATTAAAATAAGGAATGCCATTTTTTTGCGTTTTATCCAATTGAGCTATTTCAGAAAAAGGCGTAAAACGTTGACTGAAGATTTCTCGCCAATTTGCCAATATGTCTTCGATTTTTTCATGTTCGGTTTTGAAAGGAAGTATGTTGACCGACATGGCCGAAATATGATTTGAGTCAAAATATTCACCTATATTTATAGGTATTCCAATGGCTTGATCTTTAGGTTTGAAAACAGTCATCATCCTGGAGAAAAGCATGAGTCCAGATTCAAAAAGACTACAATTATGTTTTGAGCACAAATCGTCTAAAATCCTCTTTTCCTCAAAAGATAACTCAATTTTTATGCGATTTGCACTTGGAATAGCCGAGTTTGGTCTTTCAAAAGCCAATGGCTTGACTTCAACATCTCTTAAATAATTTCCCCAAAAATTCAAGTTGATATTATCCTCTTTTGGAGCGATTAATATTATTGGTTTTAGTTGATCATTTTTTAAGTCATCATACAGTTTTTTCCAAACCAATTCCAATCCCAAACCATCCAGTAGCGAATGGTGGACTTTGAAGGCGAGGTAGTTTTCATCTTTTGATTGCCCGATAAAAGTCATGAAGAGAGATGAATCGATTTCCGAGAACGTATTGTCCACTTTATTTATGAAATCAACTTCATTCTGAACCTCGAATTCGTGGATTTGAACCTCACCTCTTTTCCAATAATACTCAATTTTTTTAAAGTCAACTCCCAGGTGAAGATTGGTTTGGTCATTCACCCATTTTTTTATTTTGCTTAAGTCGAAATCGGCGGGCAATTTAACTCCGCTAGAAATCCAGTAGCTTTTGTAAAATTGCTCGTCTGATTCGGATAAGAAGATAAGCCTTGCAGCAGTTGAATATACCTGATGGCCGACTTCAATAACCATTAAGTCTGATTCCGGTTTAATTGAATTGACGTTCGACAGAGAAAGTTTAAATAAATTTTCAATTCCAAGAATTTCATTTAATTCCATCGAAACTTTGAGTGAAGTTTTTAATTTCCCAGCGAGTTTTAAGGCATCAATCGAGTTAAGTCCATTCGCATACCAACCAATTGAAAAATCTAATTTTCTATCTTTAAAAAGGTCAATAATACACGATTCAATTTCCGGGTTAATTGTGCCTGATTGTTGAATCTTATTTAATTTAGAAATCCCTTGTTGCAAAAGTTGTAGCTGATCGACTTTTCCATTTTTATTTAATGGAAATTCTTCCAGAATTTCTATATGCTGTGGAATGGCGTAAAATGGCAGCCAGTGTTGTAGTTTTTCTCTTTCAGGTGCGTTTTTTTGCTGCGATTTTGCAAAAGCCAATAGCATATTGCCAGTTTGAATGACCACCCAGTTTTCTATAGAAGACCATTCGGAAAGTGCCGATTCGATTCGTGTTAGTTCAATTCGTTGACCATTTATTTTTATTTGACGATCTTTTCTTCCTCTAAAAAATAAATTTCCATCTGCGTTTTTGAACCCAAAATCTCCCGTTTTAAATGCGCGTTCTTCATTAAGATTAAAAAACTTTGGTTCATTATCTTGTTTGGCATATCCGATTCCTACCGCCGGACCCACCACAATGATTTCACCTTCTTGATAAGGTGGAAGGGGTAAATTTTCAGCCCCAAAAAGTAGAATTTCCGCATGCTTGAAGGCGGTTCCAAGTGGAAGTAGATTTTTGTCGAATTGACCTTGATTTTCAAATCCGCTTGCAAGAACAGAACATTCAGATGGTCCGTAAAATTGAAAGAGTCTTGCCTTTGGGAATTTCTGTTGAAGTTTTGAATGTAAATGAGGAGGGACCTTGTCTCCTCCCGTCATAATGATACGTTCCTTCTCATCCGATTTTGCTTGATCAATCCAAGCTTCCAATAAAGAAGGAACCATGTGGAATGCTGTAATATTGATTAATTCTCGATCTAGTAGAGTTGAATCCGATAGAGTAGTTTTATCAAAAAGCTTTGTTTTCCATCCTTTCCACAGAGGAAACATTAGTTCTGCAACCCCAACATCAAATGCGGGGTGTCCGATAGCTGCAAAATACTCGCTGTCCCTCCATGGTAATTTATCATCCCACGCATGAAAAAATGAACTGATATTCTCAATGGTTAATTGAACTATCTTAGGTTCTCCTGTTGATCCAGAAGTACAAATGGATAAGGCATTATTGCTTGCCTTTTTTCCGCTTTTTGGCTCCAGAATAATTTCAGCTAAATTGTCATCAAGAGAAATAGAATCTTCAAATCGATTGTCATCAAGGGATGAGAAAATAAGATCTGGATTTTTATACTCAAACAGTTTCTCTAAAAATGAAGATGATTCTTTCTCGTTAATTGTCAATACTTCCACATGATGACTCCAAGCAGCGCTGATGACTGGAACCATGTTTTCATGCTTATCCCCGTATATCCAAATTCGATTGATCGATGTTTTAAAATATGCTGACAGACGATCATGAATTTTTCGATGTTCGGTGTTTAGATGATCTTCAAGTTTTTTGGCAAAAGAATCCTTGTCAAAAGTCGCTTCAAATGTTTTTATTTTATTCAGAGATTGAAACCAATTTCCGCACAGCTCTAGTGGACTAGATTCCACATTCGATTCAAATAATTCGAGAAAAGAAATGAACTGATTTGCCAAAAATGTAATTTGATCCGAACTGTGAAAGGTTGTGTTATAGTGCCAGTCAAAATCAAATGTGTTTGGATTAGGTGAAATTGCCAAACTTAATGGGAACTCCGATCGATCGTAAGAATATAAAAGGTGAAAGTTATTTTCGGCTGAACCGAGGCTTTGATCTAAAGGGTAGTTTTCAAAAGCGATTAAAAAATCAAAGGTTAATTTGCTGAAAATCGGATCTAAGCTATTTGCACATGAGGCTGCAGAAACTTCTCTTTCCCTGTTTTTAAAATGAATTAATTGTTCTCGAATTGTCGCCTTAAAGTCAACTTGAAATTGGAACGGAAGTGTTTGAATCCCCATTCCGAAACCATTTTTGACTTGATCGATTAAACCATTTTGTTTCACAACCCCGAATTGAATTCTCTCGTTTTGGGTCCATATCGAAATAAAAATAGACCAACAGAAATTAACGAATTCTGCACCAGTCAATCCGAGGTTTTTACTGGCTTGTTGAATCGTTTCAGAGGATACGCTCGTTTTGTATTCCAAATTTTCTTTTTTCAAAGAAGAAATTTGACTGATTGATGCAAAATCGTCAAATTGAGTCAGGTAATTTTTGTAGGTTTTTATTGCTTTATGATGGTCTAATTTTGACCAAGCTTCATACCAGGACTTATTCTGTTTTTCAATCAAATAACTATTTGGGAATTTTAACGCGCGGATGAAGTCACTAAGAATGACTTGCTTGCCCCAGCCATCATATAAAATGTGATGGTTTGTTATAGATAAATAATTTTTATCTACGGTTTTAATCCAATCAAATCGAATGCAAGCCTCTTTTTGAAAATCAAATCCAAGGATTCGAATTCCATCGATGAAGTCAAACAACTCATCGGTGACAATATTATGCTCATTAAATAGGGGTCTCACATCATCCTTCGAGACCCAAACAGGCTGTTTTAAGCCTTCGTAAAGAATGAGAGACCGAAAGCATTCATAACTATCAATAAGTTTGTCAAGAGCTCTTAAAATTTCAGGCAGCGAATATCCCTTCACTTCAAATAGAAGTTGTTGGATGTAAAGTTCTTTTTTGTCTATTAAAGTAGCCGACAACATTAATTGCTGCGCGGGTAAAAGGGGGACGATCGATTTAATGTTTTTCAAGGTTCTTTACAATCCTCCCAATAAATTATTTATCGCATCTAACTCATCCTGATCAATCGATTGGGCAACGTAATCAGTTTCATGCTCATGTTCCATTAGCTTACTCAAGCTATGATTCAATTGATTTTTAAAAGTGGAAGGGTCAAATAGCGGGTGCATTCGAAGCATCCACTTCATTTTTCCTTCAACGATTAGTGCATTCAGTTCTACGATACTTAATGCTGGATTATCGATTGAAGTCATGGGCCCTTGAGAAATACCAGATGGAATAGCAATGGCACCTCGATTTTCATCAAAATTACCAAGATAGTTGAGCAAAACTGGAAAGGGGGGGGGCTGCCAGGAGTCATTCGCCATGTATGTCAGCCCATTTTCAGGAAGTTGTTCGAATTGACTTGCTATGTCTGCTTTTAAAGTTTCTAAGTTTGGCCAACTCGCGCAGAATAGGGGGTAGAACTGCGTGAACCAACCAATGGTTTCAGTAAGCTCAGGAATTCCTTCGTAGAATCGACCGTGCGTTTCAAAAAACACGGTTGAGGCTTCATATTTTAATTCGAGCCACGTATTCAAAAATAAAAACAAGAATTTTTCGTTCGCTGTTCTTCCAATTTCATTGGAATACTGAAACCATTTCGTTTGTTCAACCGACCACTCCCATTCTAAATAATTTGAATCTTTGTACGAAAATGGTGTCAATTCACTAAACGGGTTTTGAATTTGAGTTCCATAAAACGAGGTTGATTCTTGTTTATTTTTCGCTGAAATTTCTTGAAATTGATTTCGGATTTTACCATAAACAAAAGAGCTTTCCCGTTTAACTCCTCGACCCTGTAATACTTCCTGTATATCGTCTAGAATAATTCGCCAAGTGTATCCATCGCAATATAAATGGTGTATCGAAAGAAAAAGAAGCACTTGATTATTGACTTCGATTACAGCCCCACAGGCAACAGGGCCGACTTTCAAATCAAATGATTCTTGAATTTCAGAACAGAATGTTGTCACAGATTCTTCCGTTTCACATTGAACATGAAGAATTTGTGGTTTTAATCCATTTTTCCATGAGTCCACAAAAACTTGAGAAAGAATCGAGTGATTTTCTAAGGTTGTTTCTAATGCAGAAAAAAGAACGAGAGGTTCAATGTCCAGCAGTATCTCAAGAAGAATGGATTGGTTGAAGTGATTTTTATTTCCAGGGTATTCCTCTAAAAACCATTCTTGAATTGGTGTAAGTTGAAGTTCATTGGATTTAGTTTCCAATGAAAAATCTATTTTCAAGTTCAAAAGGTAATCGGATATTTTCTCGGCATTCAATAAGGAACCCACTTCAATTTGATATCCTTTCGTGATTAATTTCCCGACGATTCTTAAGGCTGTAATGCTATCTCCTCCTTGTTCGATTAAACTTTGGGAACCATTAAGGTACCCATATTCAGGTAGATTGGTCTCCAAGAAATCTATAAACGAAGTAGATTTTTTTTGAATTTTTTGATTGTCGTTCCCGGCAACAAGTTTCGCGATATTTTTTGTGTGAATTACTTTTTCAATCTGTAACCCATTGGGTAGTTCTCGTGAAAGACACTGTTCAAATTCATGATGGTCAATGGCTTGTTGAGATTGAATGTAAACGTAAATTCGGTTCTCCGATTCTTTTGCGTTTACGCATTCGATGTTTCCGTTGATTTTATGAATGAGGGTTTCCAGAATGGACAAGTTGATGTTCTGAGAAAAACGTTCTATTGTGTTTCGTTTTATTAGGATTAATTGACCCTTTGAGTATTTAAAGTCGAATTGGTTGCTATTTATAAACGGCAATTTCCCATCCCATTCATCAGGTTGATTAATCCCAAACGTGTCAATGATTTTGTTTTTAAAACGTGATGGTAACAGACAAATTAATGCACCTAAGGTGTTTTTAAATACAACAAACGGAAAGCCGCATTCTATGCTCCAATCTTGAACGAGTGCTTTTTCTTTAACCTTTAAATAAGGAAGATATTCACTTTCTATTTCAAGTGGCTTCTCCAAATCAAATGAGTCAACGATGTTGTTTACTGTATTTGAAAAAAGGTAAAAGCCTGATTCTGGTAATTTTATTTCCGAAGATTTTAAACACTGGGCGTACTCCGTTATTTCTTCGATTGAAAAGGAAGTCCCCTTAAAAATTAGAACTGGTTTTCCGAATGTGTCTTTTGAATAACCTACATTAGAAAGAACCTCTGGAACCCTTTTTTGGATAGATTTTGGAATGAGAATTGGAACATTACTCGCCTGAACTTGGCTCAGAAAATGGATTTGCTTTTGGAAATGATTCCATCCTTTGGTTTTTAATGAAGCACAAGATAGTGTCGATTGAAATTCCGTTCTCAACTTTTGATAGTCGTCCAAGATCTCTTGAATATTCAAGATTTCATTCTCCTCAAAAGCTTCTTGCGTATTTTCTTTGTGAAGACTGAGTGTTAGTTTTTGAAGGTCCAATTTTCCGTTTGATGTAACTGGAAATTTGTCTAATTCTATCATTCTGGAAGGCACCATGTAGGTTGGGAGCCATTTTCCAAGTTCATCAATTAAGTTAATTGTTGACAATCGACCTTCCACAAAAATTACGAGTTGTTTCGAATGTTTATTTTCAATAACCAAGCTTTGGCTGTTCAACCCGCAAATTTCGTGAACGGCAAAGCTGATTTCTTCCGTTTCAATTCGGTAACCATTCAGTTTTATTTGTCCGTCTTTTCTTGAAATAAATTGCAATCGCCCGTCATGTTGCATTTTAACAATATCACCAGTTCTATATATTCGAAATGAGGAATCATTACTCCATTCTTGAAATGATTGATGGGTCCTTATAACATCATTCAGATAGCCATCCGCCAAACCATTCCCAAATAAACAGAGCTCTCCCTCACGGCCTTTTGTGATTAATTTATTGTTTTCATCCAAAACAATTACGCCCATTCCATTGATTGGAAGTCCAATAAAAGGAACGTCATTTGGTTGGATTTCATGATATACACAGCCCACAGTAGCCTCTGTTGGACCATATTCATTGATTAAGCGATTTGTGTTTCCTTCTAAACATTTCTTAATCTGAAATTCTGTTAAGGATTCGCCACCTACAATTAATGTTTTGGATGTAGATGAAGAAAACCATTCTTTTTCCGTTAATGAAATATGTGAAGGTGTGAGTTTTAAAACGGAACTTTGATCATCGGTTAAAGCGATTTTGAGTGAATCATAGACATTTTCATCCTCTGAATGCAAAATCACAGTACATCCAAATACGATTCCTCCTAGTAAGGATGTGAGCGTAAAGTCAAATGTAAGGGGAGTAAATACATGAATGTTTGAATCTTCTGCGCTTTGAAAATAAACGTTTTCACAATGGTCAAGGTAATTCAAAAAGGCATATTCAGAAATCACACATCCTTTAGGTATCCCTGTTGATCCGGAAGTGAATAAAGTGTAGAAAGTTGATTCAATTGACTTTGCTTGAAAATTTAATGAATGACTTGGTAAATTTTCGAGTTGAATTCCTTTCAACGTTTGTTCATCAATGATTAGCTCTAATTCCGCTTGCTCAACGATTTGATTTACACGGTTTTCCGGCCAATTCAAATCCAAAGGAATAAATGCTTTTCCTAGTTTAATAAGGGCAAGAATGCACGCTAGTTGGTCGGTGTTTCTTTTCAGTCGGAGTCCTATAAAACTTGAGTCACCTAAGTTGAACTTAGAACTAATAAATCTTGCGAGTTGATTTGAATAGGTATCTAGTGCTTGATATGTTAGTTTCTCATTCCCATCATCCACAGCCAATTGATTTGGCGTTTTAGCTACTTGATCTTTAAAAAGTTGGTTAAATGATCTGAAATTTTCTTTATTTGATTTATTCAGATTGGGGATGTAACTCAGGTTATTGTCGAATTTAACTGATTCAGGATTTGCAAGAAAGCGGAGAAATTTATCCGTGAAGCCAGAACCAATGGTTTCATTCGAATAAATGTCTAACGTTCCATGATTCCATTTTAAAACGAAATCGAATCCATCCAAATGTTCCAGGGAAACTGAATCATCAAAGGATACTAAAAAGTTCGAAGTAGGTGACCAATGTTCTGCGAAAAGTTTCAAGAATTCTGGCAGATAAAGCGAGGTGTCTTGAAGTTGCTTTTCAATATGATCAACTAGTTGATCATCATCTTTACTCGACCTGATGATAAGAGGGGAGATGCAATTATTTCTTTGAATGTTTAGTTGAAACTCATCTTCGTCCCAACAAGCAAATTGCAGGAATTTAACAAACGAAACTAAGAATGAGTTTGCTTCATCATCTGATGAAATTGAATGTTTTAGTTCAAGCTTTTTCTCCTTTACAAAAACATCATTCCATTGTCCCTGAAGATGGCTATAAAGTTGATTCTCCCAGAATTTGATGCCATCAAACTGATTTTTTTCGTCGGACAAACGGGAGTGATCAAATAATTCATTCCAACCTGGACCTTCAATTGCGCCTATTTTTATATCCAAATCGTGGACTTCATTCAAATCCTGCTTCGTGAAAGAATCGATGGCTAATGCATCATAAGATTGGCTGACGACCTTTTTCGTTTCAAAGATGAAGTCGTGGGATTGTGCGTTAACAATGAGGTTAAATGTCTTTTCAAATTTAATTTTAAGACCGACAATAAATTGCTCATTGAATCTTCTCGCATCATAAACAATTCGCAATGCATATCCATTGGAGTTTGGAAATAGACAAAATGTAATTGGATAACCCGTAACCTCATTTACATGAATTAACTCTGCTTCAATAGCATCTGATTTAAGATCTGTATATGGATAGTTTTCATAAATAAATAGGAAATCTGAATTTGTTGCAAAATCATCATTTGGTTCAATTCGATGTTTTGTAGATAGCGATTGTTGAAATTGAGAATTTAATTCGCGGTAAAATGAATTCCAAGTTTCAGATTCATCAATTAAAATAGGTATTGGAATGTTGCGAATAAATAGTCCAACAGCTTGATCGATTTCTCCCTCAAGAAAATCTCTGCCAGAAGAAATTCCATTGAAATAAAAGTTCGGTTTATTGAAAACAGAATGGAGTACAATTCCTGTAATCCCACAGAAAAGAAGTTGTTTTGTTATTTGAAAATCTTTTGTAATTTGATCTTCCTTTGACAAGTCAATTGCTAATTTTTCAAATTGAATGGTTTGGAATGACTTCTCTTGGTGGTACTCATTTATTGGAAAAACGACTGGCAGGATCTCTTTATTTGGCTGAATAGCGGGGAAGTCGTTTTCGAAACGATGAAGTTGATATTGATAATTGGGATTAAGGGTTGGCTCATAATTTTTGGTTGTAATTCGTTGAATGAACTCATGAATGAGAATTCCAACACTCCAACCATCTAGTATGAGATGGTGGTGCGACCAAAGTAAATAGGATTTACGATCAATTGAGATGATTTTTAAGCGAAGAAGCGAATCTTCAAAGGGTTGCTTGCGGTCATCGCTCAATGCTTCCTCTATAGAGCTGAAAGTGTATTCTAAAACGCTTAAATCGGAGTCGACAAATTTTTGTGTTATTTGTTTGCTGGTTTCCTGAACTTGGATTCTAATGTTCGGGTAACTTTTCCAAATGGCATTTATGCAAGATTCAATAATTTGCTTACTTGGTGCCAATTTTAATTCAAAAAGAAATTGCTCATGATAAGCACCATGATCCTTAAATGATTTATAATGGCTCCAAATCTTTTGTTGCATTTCTGTCAAAGGAAATGACGTCGGCTCATGAATTAACTCTTTGTTTTGCTTTGCGTTCTCCGAAATGTCAAAAATCCAATGAGACAATGAAAAAGAATTGATTAATCCTGTTAGATCTACTTCAGCTCCTTGTGCCTTTAATTTTGAAAGGAAACGAATCGCTTGTATTGAATCTCCCCCGTTGGCATAATAATTCTTATTCCATTCAATATTGTGTTCAAATACAGCTTCCCATGCTATTAAAATTATGTCTTTTCTCGTTTGCTGTTTTGTCTTTTCATTACGAAGGAGCTCTTCTCCGAGAGATTTTAGTTCATTTGATGACTCAGGTTCTCGTGAATCAATTATATTGATGAGGGTTTCTATTAACACCAAAGAAAACGATTCAAAGTAGGTATTGCATGTGAGTGTTACCGTGGCTAAATCAGAGGAGAGATAGAATCGAATTGGATGATTGGTTTTCTGATCGGGATTCAAATCAGAAACAATGATTCCAGAAAACTCAATAGCGGGCATTTGGTCTATATGATTCACATGTAATCTTGCATCTTGAAGCAGAGATTTTGCACCATTTCGAAAGTCACAGACTCCTTTGGAGCCAATTGGGAAAACCTGTTGATCGTGATTTAATGAAAGTGCAAAATTTAATTCTTGTTCAAAGAGAAGTTCACGAATAATACTAATAAATAAGATTTTACCATTATTTATATTGCCTTTGCACCACTGGTCGAAAACGGCAGGAAATTGGACTTTTTTTACTATTTCAGTCGGATCACTTGATGTTAGTTGAATCCCTAAATCAATTTTTTTAAAATAATCTAACCAATAAGATTTCCCATCCATTACGCCTATTTTTTCTTCAACTGTGCAATATACTGATTTGTGTCCTTATCTTCTAAGACCTGAATAATTGCCCAATTCGTAAGATTTAATAATTCTCGCAGTTCTTCAATAGATAGAAATAAATAATCGGTCCAAGGTGTGGCAACTTTCTTGTATCTAATGCGCACGTTCATTTGACCACCTAGTCTTTTTCGCATTAAATTATGCTCAACATACTTGACTGTGTCTTCATCTAAAAACCCTTCTCCATATGGACTCATCGACTCAAGGTGAATGATAGATTCAGAGTGAGTATAATGTTCTAGAACCTCCATTAAATATAAAAAGAAGTCACGACTTTGAAACAAACCTAGATTATTCCCCCAGAAAATGAGGTGATCAAATATTAACGACTTTTCAATTAAATGAAACTGTTCCACATCGCAAACTATGGTATTGAGAATTCCGCGTATTTTACATGTTTCAATAGATTTCGGTGAATTGTCCATCGCGTATACTTCCTGACCATTTTCTTGAAAATATAGAGCATGTTTCCCTCCACCACAGCCTACATCAAGAATTCGCCCATTGATTTTTGGAGCTATTTTTTTTTGAATAGCTGTCCACTCTTCAAAAGGTTCAAAGTAAGAATTGCTATCTCCATAAAGAATAAATCTGCCGTCACTTCTTTCTTCAATTTCGTAACCACTATAAAGATTGCCTGAATTGAACGATTCGAAAATATTATTTCCAAAAGAATCTTCTTCTGGTTTTAATCCACTGATGTAAGTATGATTTTCCATTATAATATTTTCCAAAATAGTTGTACAGTAAATCTAAATGGTGCATTGGACGTTAACATGCTTGTTGCATGAGCGTAGTTGTTGTCATTAAATACGAGTTTATTAAATCGCGGTGCTTCAGCGTGAATATGATCATTTATCTTATATAAAAACAAACCTCCCCAGTTATCATCCCATTCTTTGTTCAGATACAAAGTGGCTGCAAATCTCACCTGATCATCATTTTCTTTATCGCTGTGCCAAGGTATAAAACTAAATTTATGCCACATGTACGCTTGAGCATCGAGTTCAATATCCTTATCTTTTGGAACTAAATCATGCATTTTTAGGGCTTTCAATAATTCATTTTTTTGATTTTTGTTCAATGGTCGAATCAAAACAACACCATTAGGAGAAATGATGTCATCTTGCCAGCCAAAATTTGAACGCCATATATTATCGCAGATTTGTTCTTGATTTTCGTGTAAAATTTCATCAATGAAATTTGGACTTATGAAGTTATCAATTAATTGCATATTACAAATATAATTGAGAAATTAAATGATAGGAAACCACTTTATTACTGACAAAAACATCTTGTCTCAGTCCATGAACTTTTGATCCGTCGATTAAACTTTTTCCAGTAAGAATAATTTCCCCTAACCGAAAGTGATTGACACCTTTTGATTTTAGAAAGTCAATTTTATCGAATGAAATAGAGGTACCAAGACTTTGGGTTATATCTGGTGAAATTTTAAAGTTAACCCACTCATCAAAGAATTTTAAATCAGGCAATTTTGAGCAATCTAAATAGGCTCCATATTTTTTACATGAAAAATTTGGATTGAAATCAATTCCTTCTCGTTCAGAATCAAGAGAGATCATTAAACAGGCATTGTCAGCTGAGAATTCCTTAGAATGAGTCAAATTCACATCAATAAAATCGTTGGTTTGCTTTACACCTAAGTAATTTAGAAACCATGTTTCTATGTTGGAATTTCGTTGTTTTAAAATTTCTAAATGGGCTTCATTATCGCTAGCAATACTTAAGCAGGATAGATCGGAAAGTTGTTCAATGAAAGAATTTGGATACAAACTAAAAGCCTTGATAACAAAGGTCCAAGTCATCTCATTTTTTAAAAAAAAATCATTCATGTAGTCAATATTTTCATTCAATCTCCCCTTATGAAAAGCCAGATTATTATTTAGGTTCATGTCTGTTCAGATTTTAGGAACTCTAAAAACTCCTCAGCGAAAATGAAACTCAAGTGCGCTTTATCTTCATCGGCCATAATTGATAGACTTATCGGTAGGGTCTCGTCAAGTTGAATTGGGATAACTAAATGATTTAAACCTGCCAGATTTGCAGTTGATGCTATATCATCTGGTCCTAAAGTTAGCGAAATAATTAAGTCGATTCCATTGGTTTTAAGTTGTTTCGCTTTAGATTCTCTCAATGCCGGAATAGTATTTATTGCTTTTTGATAGTGTCCACTTTCTTGAAAATTCGAACTAAAAGACCGTTCTATTTCATGGATATCATGATAGTGGCTACCTAATAACTCTCGTCTACAAGAACGTATGAATTCTTCTTCTGAAAAGTCTGTATTTTCTGTGATTGCCTTCTTGAACTCAGTTTGACAAATTATGTCCATCATGTCAAAATAGGGGTTAATATCTTCGATAAATTCACCTGAAACATATTCTATTTCTTTTTGCAAGAGATATTCTTTGGTCTTGAGCAATATTTTTTGTGAACTATTCTCAGAATCTTTTAATTGAAATGACTTATCCTGAATGAAAACTTTTTTAATGCCGGAATTCATTTTTGGTTTATCTACTAAAAGAGAAAAAACATATTCTAAATCTGACAAATGATGAGTCATTAAGCCGATAGAATCAAAAAAAGAAGATATTCCGATTACACCATCAGTTGATACTTGTTGGGGTTTGAATTTGAAAGCGAAAGCACCATTGTGAGCGGCGGGGTATACAACCGAACCATCTGTTTCAGTCCCCACAGCTAAACAACAAAATGATGTAGATACAGCAACTGCAGAACCTGAACTTGAACCCCCGACAGAAAAATTCTCGCCAAAAACACTTTTTGTTTGTCCTCCCAAAGAACTGAAACCATCTTTCGCATGATTAGACACATAGTTGCAAAATTCACTCATATTACTTTTGCCAATAATAATTGCCCCCTCATGAATCAACCAATCAACAATATTTGCGTTACGATTTGGATAAAAATCTTTTAAAATTAATGATCCACAGCTGGTTGGAAGGTCGTCATTTGTATAGATATTTGCCTTTATTACAACGGGAATTCCATGTAATCTTCCTTTTAACTTTCGCGTATTTTTGAAGTTATGGTCTAGCTCTTTTGCTTTTTGTAAAGAAATTTGACTAAGATGGATGATTGATTTGTAGTTGGAATCTTCATCCATAATAAAATGAATGTATCGCTCAATTACTGATTCGACAGAGCATTCTTCTTGTTGATAGGATTTTAAAATTTCAAGGATCATTTCTCTATCAAATTACCACTCATTTATTTTTTGCCACTGAATTGGTTTGATATCCGAAGCGCAGAGATAATCAGGCCTTGTAAAAGTTATATTTGGTGGATTATCGCAGGTATTGAATGTTAAGATCAAAATCTTCCTACTAAAATCCTCTCTAGAAAAGGACGAACCGTGAATGGTGTTGGGGTTGAAAATTAAAATGGATCCTTTTGGTCCAAGGCTAAGTTCATGTCCGAATTTTTGTTTTAATGATTCAACCTCCTCGGCCGTAAAGTCAAAAAGTAGATCACTAGAAGCTGATCCATCCAAGGAAAAGGACTGACTTTTGAAGTTTTCTTCTCTCTCGAGAAAGTAATTTTGACTTGAAGGAATGAAACCGAGAGCACCATTCTCTTCATTTACATCATCGAGAAAAAGAACTAGGTTTAAAAGTTTATTCTCTTTAATTCCATCAAAAATATTCCAAAACGGAAAGTCACGATGGTAAGGCCAAACGGAGCTCTCAGCTTTGTTTTTAATATTTATCTTTGACTGATGAATATAGGTTTCTTGTTTTCCATAAATAGTTTGACAAATGGATTTTATCGTTTCGTTTTTTTCTAACCACTCTTTTATTTCCGGATCCCGATGAAATCCATAATAGGACCGCACAGTAGTTTCGTCAGATTCATAAAATTTAATAGAGAACTCTGATTCTTGCATCTTACCTTCAATTGCTTCCTCTAAAAAAAGTGGAATTTTTGGTAAAATAATAAACCCCTTTTTTTGATATTCCTCTAACTGATAATGATTCATTTATATTGAAAAATTAAGCTGCAAATTTAGGAATTTTTCGGGTTCAAAATGTGAAGTAATGATGGTAAAAATATATCTCAAGTCATTTTTTTCGAAAAATGTAAAATAGCTATTCTTTTTTAAGTCTTTTATTTGAATTTCAGCAGGTTCTGTGGTAAAACCAGTACCAATCATTTTTGAATAAGATTCCTTCAGAGAAAAGTATTTGAATAATGAATTCATATCAGCTGAAACGGTTTCCCAATCGGGGTCATTGAATGCGATTTTTAGATCTTCACAGGCAATTGGATTAATTTTTTCAAAATCAATTCCAATAGGAGAATTGGATGCTGCTACGAAGACATAACCTTGACAGTGTGTGATAGAAAGAAATAAATTAGGATGATTTGAAAAATAAGGTCTCCCTTTTGAGTCTTTTTTAAATCCGCATTCGTGAAAGGAACCTAATTTAAGTTTTTTACAAATTTTATTCACTAAAAATCGTGCAAGTAAGCTCTCTTTTTTTCGTTGCAAATCAATCAGTTTTTCACACCAAGAATCTGTAAATGGCAGTAAATCTTCGATTTTAATTTTAGAAATGTGATCGTGCTCAATCAGAAGGGAATATTCCATTTAAAAAAGTGAAGGAAGTTGAAAATAAGGGTCAAGATGCGATTTCATAGTCATGTACAGTTCCTGATAGAATTTATCCTTCATTTTGATAAATCGGGTTTTGTGAACTTCCCCAATTCCATGCTCCCCGCTGATGTGACCATCGTATTTTGAAAGGATTGAATCGAATTCATCAATTAGGAGATCGTTAATTGGATTTGAATCATCATAGAAAACATGAATATGCCAATTTCCATCTCCCGCGTGACCAAAAAATGCTGATTCAAGCTTATGTTTATTTAAAAGTGCTTTTAATTCATAAAGTAAGGGAGATGTATTCCGCAGCGGAAAACTAATGTCTAGATCAATGAACTTTTTGAATTCTTGGAGATTGAAGCCAATATCGAATCGTTCGGATATATCTGTATTTGGTCGAACTTTAATTTTAAATTGCTTATGTTTTTTCATGCTGATTTCGGTACCTTTTTCTACTCCCAGCCAAATAACCGATTCATTCACTTTTGAGCTAAATCGCAGTGCATCTGGCTCAGCCATTTCGAGAAATATTGGGGAATAGTTTAAAAAATCAGGGATAGCGTTTATTAAATCACTAAATGAAGAATGTGAAATTCGATACATTTCAATTTCAGGAATATGCTTGCAAGACAAAATTGCTTGACTTATAAATCCCAATGTTCCTTCCGACCCAATAAAAAGATTGGTAAAGTCGGGCCCTTCAGAAATTTTTTTGCATTGAGAACCAAATGTCAAAGGTTCCCCATTTACTTTTATAATTTCAATGCCTCGAATAAACCGATTAATTTTCCCGTATTTTAGTGAGTATGGTCCTCCACCGTTACATGCAATCATACCACCTAATGTGGCTATGTCTAAACTGCCAGGTAGCACGGGAAAATCCCATCCTTTTGCTTCGACAAAATCCTTGATTTCTCGCATTGAATTTCCTGCTGCAGATGAAAAAACTCCTTCACTTTCATCAATCCAATGAAGAGATTTAAAGGATGATAAATCAATGTAAAGCTCATTTTTTTTTGGAACTGCTGCGCCACTTACCCCACTTAATCCGGCTCCAATACGAAATTTAGATTTTTTATTCGTTTTTAAAAATGAAATTAAGTCTGAGGGACTTGTGGGTGAAAATACATTTAATGGTATTCCTGAAAATCCCGAATAATCTTTTATCTCAATCATTGGGAAGGTGAAGTTCTAAGGATTTGAATAATTGCTTAATATTTTCTGAACCGAATCCGTTGAAATTATTAATGCGTTGTACAAATTCATAAAATAGGGTAGGTCTGTCACCAATTGGCTCTGTAAATACTTGAAGTAGCATTTTGTCTCCTTCTTTTTCACATAATATATTTGCTTTTCTGAGGGTATCTATAGGGAGTTCTGGAGAATGCTCAGCTAGTTCATCATAATATCTGGATGGGACTGCTGTGAAATTCACACCATTTTTTTTTAATTTAATAACAGTTGAAATCAAATCTTCTACTTCAAATGCTAAGTGCTGAATACCATTTCCAAGATGGTTACTTAAAAAAACATCAACTTGAGATTTCCGTAGTTTTTCCGGTAGAGGCTCAACAATTACTTTATTAAATGAATTGTTGGGTGTGCTCAATACAAACATTTTCATTCCTGATAACAAGTTGGAGAAAAACTCTTCCCCTATTGTTTGCACTAGATTAAGATTTAAAATCTGACTCAAATACTTGTTCCAATATTCACCTTCATTGATACGGACTACTGATGCTAAATGATCGATTCTCTTGATGAAATGATCATTTTGAGTCTGATTTGTTTTTGTAAAACCAGCAAAGGGTGCGTCAGTATTTTTTCGCTCAACAAACGTTAATTCATTGTCATCGAATAGTTTAATGTGAATACTTGAACTTGTTTCCTCATTAAATCGCTCCATTTTTTTTTGACGTGTGATGATAGCTGATGAGTTCGATAATGCTATTTCAGTCTCTTCAATTGAATCCACTTCAATTCCAAAGCGCTTGATTGAATTCCCGTGTTTATCAACGAAGGAAACCAGATCTTGAGCTGCTGGTTCAAGTGCTGATGTGATGAGAATGTTCGACTCGCCATGTTTCAACCAATAGGTGATCTCCCGCCCGTATTCGCCAGTTTTTTCTTTAATTCCCATCAGGGTGAACCCTAATGCCATCTGATGCCACCACACGACCATCTTGGCCATGCCCACATATATTTCAACATATAAAACACCTTGCACTTTCATATACTAAACATCGAATTTTTTTATTTTGTTAATAACGTATTTAAGCTGCTCTGCTTCAATATTTGCGACGCAAATACGAAGTTGATTTTGAAATTTTGGATTTTCTGAAAATAACATCATAGGAATTACGCTAATATTTTCCCTAAGCAATAATTGCTCGCAAAATTCAAAGTCGATTAATTTATCTAGCGTTAGAGAGCAAAAGAAACCTCCGTTATAGTTGATTTTATGTTTCATTAAAATCGCTCTATTTCTAATTAATCGTTCTCTTACTTTGTTTAAGTGTTTACTTAAATCAAACTCAGAAAAAATTAACCATTGCTTGATAATTTCTTGCGTAATTCCGGAATTATTTAGGCTGAAATTTGCCTTGGCAGAAATAAAATCATTCATTAAAATATCAGGAATTGCTAAAAATCCAGTGCGCAAACCAGGGGCCAATATTTTGGAAAAAGACATTGCGTGAATAACTTTCCCTGAATTATACGAAAGTAAGGAGGGGAAAGGAGAATCTAAATTAAATAATCTATATGTGGCATCATCAAAAATATAGAAGTTGTTTTTTATGGCAAGTTCAATTAATCTGGATCTTTCCCTTCCATTTAGTGAAATCCCAAGTGGATTTGAAAAATCCGCAGATAGATAAAATAGACTTCCAGCTGGCAATTTTTCAAGTTCTTCAAGCCAATTGGATGTAAATTTGAGTATTTCACAACCAAAGAGTTTTGCGGCATCTTCAAATCCTGGGTAGGATGGCTCAATACATGCAAGAACTTTATCTTTAAAACATGAAATGGCAAGTGAAATACCTTCTTGAACTCCATTTGTAATTAGAATATTACTGGGTTCGACTTGTACATTTTCGTTTTTTTGAAAGAATAAACTCGCTTCTTCATTTATGAATCCACTTGTTTGATGATAGTTTATAATATTGCTATCAACACTAATATTTTTATTTCCTAATAATGCAAAAGTATTTATAGCAGAATATAAACTCAGTGGGGGAGTTCCAGCTCCCAAATTGTAAGTTATTTTTTTTGATGCAAGATTATTAAGGAAATTTGTTCGACTGCTCAAATGTCTGTTTATTAGTTTAAATTACCGGGTTCTGTCGCATTAACCTACTTTAGCTATT
>TARA_B110000238_G_scaffold189653_1_pt1 | contig 36328 bp, 36 predicted proteins | sample TARA_B110000238 | Tara Oceans TARA_B110000238 (sample SAMEA4397569) | marine metagenome | biome: Polar Biome; feature: [SRF] surface water layer (ENVO:00010504); material: water (ENVO:00002006), including particulate matter (ENVO:01000060) such as... | depth 5 m | reverse complement strand
TACACGCTTTCCAAGCGTGCGCCTTAAGCCACTCGGCCACCTCACCATTAATTGTTTGCGAATTTATAAATTAAATAGTGATTTCTCCTCTAAGATTAGTCTCTATTTTTTTACAGATTTCTTTTCGATCTAATCTTGCTCCTAGTAAAAACATAAGCTTAGTTAAAGCTGCTTCTAACGTCATATCGTGACCACTTATTACACCGATTTTTTGCAGAATCTCACTTGTCTGATAATGTCCTTGATTTACACTGCCAGATAAACATTGAGAAATATTAACAATAACTTTATCTTTTTTAATAGCATTCGTTAATTCCTCAATAAACCAATTATTTGTTGTTGCATTGCCAGAGCCAAAAGTTTGAAGAATTATTCCTTTCGATGAATCTAAAACAGCTTTTACAACTTCTTTTTTAATAGAAGGGAATAGCTTAAGTATTCCAACATCATCTGATATATTCGTGTGAATGTTAATCTCTGATACTATTGGGTTATTGATGTACTGTTTTTTATATTTTATTTTCACTCCTGCCTTTGCTAATACAGGATAGTTAGGAGATTGAAAAGCATCAAAATTATCAGCATTTACTTTTACTACTCTATTTCCTCTATAAAGTTGATATTCAAAATATACACATACCTCTTTAACAATATTACTAGCAGCTATTTCAATAGAGGTGATTAGATTTTCTTTTGCATCTGTTCTTTTAATGCCTATTGGAAGTTGAGAGCCAGTTAGTATTACTGGCTTACTAATACCTTCTAGCATAAAACTTAGCATGGAAGCTGTATAAGCCATAGTGTCTGAACCATGTAGAATAACAAATCCATCATATTTTGTGTAATTTTTTTTAATACAATTTGCTAACTCTATCCAGACATGAATACTCATATTTGAAGAGTCAATGGGCTCACTAATTGTTACATGATCAAGTATAGATCCGCAATCTTTTAATTCAGGAAATGCCGTTTTTAGCTCGTCAAAATTAAAAGGGCTTAACACATCTTCTTTTTTCACCATTCCTATTGTCCCTCCAGTATAAACTAGTAATATTTTTTTCATCATATATTGAAAAGTTTATTAGCATTCTCGGTAGTTATTTTAGCTATCTTTTCAATATCTATATTGTAGATGTTAGAGACTTTTTGAGCAATATCTAAAATATATTTACTTTCATTTCGACCTCCTCTATTTGGGGTAGGTGTTAAGTAAGGAGAATCTGTTTCTAACATAATATGGTCTAAAGGTATTTGATTAATAATTTTATTTAAACCTCCATTTTTGAAGGTTATTACACCTCCAATACCTAGGAAGAAGCCCTTTAGGTCTATGACTCTTTCAGCATCCTTAACACTTCCAGTAAAGCAATGAAACACTCCACGAAGGTTACTGTCATTTAATTTTTCAACTATTTCTATAGCCTCATTAAATGATTCCCTAACATGAATAACTATAGGTAGATTAAATTTCTTTGCAAGATTAATTTGATGTTCAAAGGCTTTTTTTTGAAGCTCTAATGTTGTTTTATCCCAATGTAAATCAAGACCAATTTCTCCAATAGCTATAAAATTCTCTTTCTCTAGCATGTCATTAACATGTTCTAGTTCTTTATCAATATTATTTTTTTTTACGCTGCAGGGGTGTAGACCTATCATAGGAAAACAATTATCAGGAAATTCTCTACTTAAGTGAAGCATTTGATTTGTAGTTGTAGAATCTATATTTGGAAGCAGCATTTTGTTTATACCATTCTTAATAGCACTATCAATTACATTATTAATGTCTTTGTCAAACTGTGATAAATAAAGGTGTGTATGAGTATCAATAAATTCCATTATGCAATATTAGTTAAATTCTTTAGTTTTACATTCGTGTCAAAACCACTTAAAATACTTATTGTTAGATTTAGCTCTATAGGAGATATAATACTTACTTCTCCAGTAATTAGGAATCTAAAAAATCAGTTAGATTGTGAAATACATTTCTTAACAAAATATAAATATCATGAGCTACTTCAAAATAACCCGTACCTTGATAATGTATTTTATCTTCAAAAATCTATTTTAGAAACTATAAGAGAGCTTAAAAAAGAAGAATTTGATTATGTAATAGACCTGCATAATAACCTCCGTTCTTTTTTTCTTTTCTTTTTAGGCCCAAATATTAAAAAGTATAATAAATCAAATTTTAAAAAATATTTATATATAAATTTTGGTATTAACTTACTTAAAAATGAACATGTTGTTGATCGCTATATGAATTCTGTTGTTTCTTTAGGAATTGAAAATGATCATAAAGGATTAGATTATTTTATTGGAGCTAATACAAGTGTTAACTTTGATACTAAACAAAAATATTTAGCTTGGAGTATTGGCGGCTCACATATCCAGAAACAATTATCTGTAATACAAATTTCTAAAGTATGCTCTCAACTAAAATTACCAATTATATTATTAGGAGGAGAGCAAGAAAAAGAAAACGGCGAAGAGATTAAAAAATTAGTAGGGAATGATAGTGTTATTAATTTATGTGGGCAATTAACAATAGATGAGTCAGCTTATATAATACATGATAGTTTTCTTTTATTGACAAATGATACTGGTCTTATGCATATTGGGGCTGCACTAAAAAAGACTATAATATCTTTTTGGGGTTGTACTAAACCTGATTTAGGGTTTTCTCCTTATTTAAGTAATGATAATTCCCTTGAGATAATTTCTGATAGATCACAACGTCAATGTTCCAAACATGGAAATTCATGTAAGTTCTCTGATGATGGATGTGTTAAGCTTATTGATTCTGATGAGATATATCAGACTTTGAGAAAATGCCTAGACTAGATAAAAAGAGCCTTTAATTCTGTTGCATCACTTGCTTTCATTTTACCTGCTAATATTAAAGATAGTTGCTTTCTTCTTAAAGCACCTTCAAATCTTAGTGTTTCAAGTTCTGTCTCAGGTTTTACTGAAGGTACCTTTACAGGTCTGCCCATATTATTAACGGCTACAAAGGTATAGATCGCTTCATTACATTTTGTTTTTTCACCTGAAGAAGTGTCTTCAGCCCAAACATCTAAAAAAATCTCCATTGAGGAATTAAAAGATCTAGATATCTTGCCTTCAATTGTAACAATACTTCCTCTTGGAATAGGTTGATCAAAGCTAACATTATTAACAGATGCCGTTACAGATGTTCTATTAGAATGTCTTTGTGCTGTTATGGCCGCAGTAATGTCCATCCAATATAGTAACCGTCCTCCCATTAAGTTATCTAAATTATTGGTGTCATTGGGTAAAACAATCTCTGTTAGAATTGCGCTAGATTCTTTTGGTGTTTTCGTTGTCATATTTACAGAGATAAAATCCAAGCTTCTGGATTTTCATTACGAATTTTTTTGAGTTCTATTAAAGCTAATTCCTTACTAATATGTTTAGAGTAACATACTCGCATAATTTTATTATTACCATCATTAACAATGGATGCTTTATAGTTCCATCTATTTAGTCTAGAAACAAGATTATTTGCATTTTTTCTTTCACTAAATGCACCTGCAATTACAAAAAAATTATCTTTTTTTATTACAACAGTAGTTTCGTTTTTTGGAACAGTTAATTTAATTTCTTTTTTTACTGGTTGAATAATTTCATTTGAAATTATGACAACTGTCTCATCAATATAAGCTTCGCTTTTAGTGTCTATGCTTGTTTCTATAGGCAAAATAGATGCCATTTGTATGTATAGATTATTTATTCCATTTTGCTGAGTGATACTGATTAAAGATATTCCAATTAAAGGAATAAGTATTGCTGCAATTTTTAAAAGTTTTTTGGAGCTAAATTCATTTCTCTTTGAAATATCTTTAAAAGATTTATCTATTTGTATTTTTTGATTTCTCTTAATCGAATGATTTATTGTAGGATGTAAACCATAAGAGCTAAGATTATAGTTCATTGCTAAGTCTTGAGAGAAAATTATTTTATTCTCAGAGCTAAGAGAGAAAATACCAATTTTATTTACTCTTAGAGACTTGTATTTATTTAGCTTAAGTAGATTCTCATTAACAAAATCTATAACCTTATCTTTTGCTTTTTCTTGAGAGAGATTCTCTTGCTTAGCAATATGATTTATAAGAAGACCATCATTTTCTTTTAACTCAGTATTAAATAAAATTGATTTGCCAGGAGGAGTGATTATCCCAGCTTTGATGTTTAATATAGCAGAATTTTTATTACCAATAAACCCTCCAAATCCCATAACAATAACACAATCATGTGTATAGAGTAATTCAGAGATATAGTGTTCCACATTATTAATCATATTACAAAAATAGTTAATTTATATTATTTTTACTAAAATTAATTATTGAACAGATTTAAGTGTTAAATTCTTGTTTTAATAATTTATTAAGATCTTCCTCAGTATCTACAGATATGTTATCATAAACTGTTTCACATATAGATATTTTATAATGATTATCTAACCATCTTAATTGCTCTAAATTATATTTACTCTCATTTTTTGTTTCTTTTAGCTTAGTTATTTTTAATAATATTGATTCTTTAAATGCATAGATCCCTATATGTTTAAAAAACATATTATTGGATTTTTCTCTTTCTCTGAAAAAACTAAGTGCAATATTATTTTTATCAAACATTACTTTTACAACATTAGGGTCATTAATTTGAATATCACTAGTAATCTTTTTAGCTAAGGTTCCTATTTCTGTATGTGGTTTTTTGAATAATTTAATCAAACTTGAAATCTGTTGTGGATTTATTGTAGGTTCATCTGCCTGAATATTTATAATTACATCAAATTTTTTATTTATTTTTTGAATGATTTCGGCACATCTATCTGTACCAGATTGATGATTTTTTGCTGTCATTTTAACATTGCCATTAAAACTTTTAACATGAGTAAAAATCCTTATGTCATCTGTAGCAATTATTAGATCATTTAATTCTTTACACTTTTTGGCTTGCTCATAGACTCTTTGAATCATTGATTTCCCGTCAATGTTAACTAATGGTTTCCCCGGAAATCTTGATGAATGATATCTTGCTGGGATAATGCCTAATACGTTCATTTTAAATTTTTAAACTTAATTGACATGCAATTGTTCTTTGTGGCTGCATGTCGGCTGGCCTGCTCATGTATTCTCTATTAAAAAGATTATTTACTATTATGCTTAACTTAGAGTTTTTATCAATGTTATATCCTGCTCTTATATCAACAATAAAGTCTCCGTTTTTAAACTCTTCTCTAGCCTCATTAATTCCAGGGATTAATTGATCATTAACCCATTCATCAGTAAATATTTTATCAATATTTTTCATAAAATCATTATATCTTAAGCTAGTTCCAAGTATGTATTCTTGAAAAATAAATTCTGCATCAATTTTTGCTATATGTTGGTATCTATATTTTAAAATAGAGGGGTCTGAACTTGAATTATTATATGTAAGATCAGGACCTATTGTTTCTCCATTAATGACTAGCGGGCCTATACTTTGGGTATATATTAAGTCAGGCTCTAAAGCAATGGGATTCATGTACGTATATCCTCCAATTAAATTAATTTGTAAATCATTATTGATTTTTCCTTGTCCATTTACACTTAGTTCAACTCCGCTAATCTGTGTCTTTCCAATATTGACAGATTTAAATCCAAGACCATAAAGTGGCATTGTGGTAGGGTCTCCCCATTGTCCAAAAGTAAACTCCATCATATCATTATAGTTCATTGTGAATGCGGCAATATCTAAAAACCCACTCCATTTGTTATATTTTAATTTTTGTTTAATAGCAATTTCTGAACTCCATCCACTTTCTGGCATAAGTTCTGGATTAGCATATATTTCTATCCCAGAAGCATTTGTTGATACAAATAACTCAGCCATTGAAGGAAATCTATATCCCTGCCCCCAAGATGTTCTTAAAAAAGTAGATGCCCCAATTTCATAATTTAAACCTGCTCTAAAGACTGGGCGAACAATAGCAAATTGATTGATGGAGTCCCCATTAATCAGATGTTTAATTTCTGAATTAAGACTAAAGAACTCAAATCTAGCACCAGATGATATATTTAGTTTACCTATTTTTTTATCTAGTTGACTGTAAGCGGCATGATTTCTCCTAAAATTTTTTCCTTGAAATGTTTTTGAATTTGCAAAAACGATTTCATTAGTTGTTCCAACTGTAAGGCTTAAGTCAATGTTTTCTAAATTTTTCTGCCATTGGTAATCACTATAATATGTTTTCGATCTGTTTGTGTTTTTTATAGAGTCTCCTTTTGTGGCATTATCATTTATAACTTTTAAGTATCTTGTTTTAAATGTATGTCTATTATTTCCTTTTATAAAAGTTATGTAAGGGTCAATATTATATGTGTCTCCATTAGTATTAGTTAGCTCATTATTTAGTGGAATAAGTGCGCGATCATATCCATCCCATACTATAACAGATGCAGTAGTTTGATAAAGAAAGTTTGCATTAAGGCCGTAGCTGAGTCCCTTGATATTAGGGTTTTTAAAAAGAGAGTTGACATTAAATCTTTTTCTATCTGTGGTTTCGCCTTGGCGATAGCCATCATCAAGAAATATATTCCCGCCAACTGAAAGGTCGAAATTTTGAAATTTGTATAATTGTAAAAACTCTAAACCTTTAAACGCTCTTCTCTTGTCACCGTTCCAGTTTAATTCATTTCTTTTAGGGAAATCAATTAAGCCAAAATTCATATTTACTTTGGTAAATCCAGGGCTTATGTTTTTATCTATTTCAGATTGTTTTGGATATGAGGTTCTAATATTAACTACACCATTTAATGCAGAAGATCCGTATAGAGCTGAAGAAGCTCCTTTAATAACTTCCACTTGATTAATGTTTTCTGTTGCTATTAAGTTCCATTGAACTTGTCCGGCATCCCCCGATATCAGAGGCATATCATCAACTAAAACCATAACACGCGTTCCTGTTCCATAGCTCCATCCGCTTCCTCCTCTTATATTTGCCTGTCCATCAGTAATATTTAATCCAGGTATCTGCTCCATAGCAGTTTGAATATTATTTGAGTTTTTGTTTTCTATAAGACTTGGTTTTATAACTTCCATGGAAACAGTAGTCTCTTCTATCTTTTGATTATATTTTCCAGCAGAAACAACAACTGTATTTAGTTTTTCTGAAGAACTTTCTAGAAAAATTTTAATCAATTCATTTTTTTGTGTCTTAAAATCAATCTCTCTAACTAAAGTTGTATAGCCTAAATATTTAAATGTTAAATTAGTTATTTCTTCATTTAATATTAAAGAAAATTTCCCCTCTAAATCTGTTGATGTTCCGGTGTTTTGATCCGTTATTATATTAACACCAATTAAGGCCTCATCATTATCTTTATCAAAAACTATTCCATTAATCGTTTGACCAAAAGAGTTTTTAGTAAATATTATAAAAATTGCAAGCCAGAAAAATCTTCTTATCATCTAGAATAAATATATACAAATATAGAAAACCAAAATTGATGAATTATAATTATAATTTTTATAAAAAAAATATACATTTGCCGTAGAAAACACTAAAACATTAAGTCAAAATATATATTATGAATGATAATCTAAAAAATTTTATGTTGCGGGTAGAGGATCTTAATCCGGGAGAGACTGAATTTCTACAGGCAGTTGAGGAGGTTGCTGAGGCTGTTTTACCAATTCTTGATACAACTGAGAGGTTTAAGGGCAGAAAAATACTTGAACGAATGATTGAGCCTGAAAGAGTTGTTATGTTTAGAGTTCCATGGACAGATGATAGAGGAGAAATTCATGTAAATAGAGGTTTTAGAATTGAGATGAATTCAGCAATTGGTCCTTATAAAGGTGGTTTGAGATTTCATCCATCTGTGAACTTATCAATTTTAAAGTTTTTAGCTTTTGAACAGGTGTTTAAAAATGCTCTTACAACTTTACCTTTAGGCGGAGGAAAGGGAGGTGCAAATTTTAACCCTAAAGGAAAATCTGATAATGAAATAATGAGTTTTTGTCAATCATTTATGACTGAGTTGTCTAGGCATATTGGACCAAATACAGATATTCCAGCAGGTGATATAGGAGTTGGGGGTAGAGAAATTGGTTATATGTTTGGTCAATATAAAAGAATTAGAAATGAATTCACTGGAGTTCTAACTGGCAAAGGACAAGGCTGGGGAGGCTCATTAATAAGACCTGAAGCAACAGGCTATGGTAATGTGTATTTTGCTCAAAATATGTTAAAACTTAAAGGGGACTCTTTTAAAAACAAAACTGTTGCTATCTCTGGTGCAGGTAATGTGGCTCAGTACTCTTGTGAAAAAGCAACTGAGTTAGGAGCTAAAGTTGTAACTCTTTCAGATTCTTCTGGATATATTTTTGATAAAGATGGTATTGATGCGGAAAAATTATCATTTATAATGGAACTTAAAAATGTTAAAAGAGGTCGGATCAAAGAATATGCTGATCAGTTTGGTTGTGAATTCCACCCTGGAAGACCATGGGGCGTTAAATGTGATATTGCACTTCCTTGTGCTACGCAAAATGAGCTTGATGATTCTGAAGCAAATTTATTAGTTGAGAATGGTTGTATTTGTGTGGCTGAAGGCGCAAATATGCCTTCTACACCTGAGGCTGTTGAAGTGTTCTTAAATGCCAAGATATTATTTGCTCCCGGCAAGGCTTCAAATGCGGGTGGAGTGGCAACATCAGGCTTAGAAATGTCCCAAAACTCAATTAGAATGAATTGGAAAAGAGAGGAGGTGGATGCTAAATTAAATAATATCATGAATGATATTCATAGTCAATGTGTTGAGCATGGGAAAGAAGGGGACTATATTAATTATGTAAAGGGAGCTAATATAGCTGGATTTTTAAAGGTTGCTGACGCTATGTTAGATCAAGGGGTAGTTTAAATATTACTTTTTGAGTACTTTGAGAAAAGTGGTTTAAACTTGAAGTCAAAATTCAAATATTTTAATATTTTCACCCCTTTTTTATGTAATTTTGTTAGAATAAAATAGATATAATATGATAGGGAAATTTCAACAGCAACTAAAAGATGAATTAGTAAATATTTCAGAAGCTGGATTGTTTAAGAAAGAAAGAATCATTATTCAGCCTCAGTCCACAGAAGTTGAGGTAGACACAGGAGAAAAAGTGCTTAATTTTTGTGCCAATAATTATCTAGGATTATCTTCTCATCCAGAAGTTGTTAAAGCAGCAAAAGATACATTAGATACTCATGGTTTTGGAATGTCTTCAGTACGCTTTATTTGTGGAACACAAGATATTCATAAAGAGCTAGAAAAAAAAATATCTTTATTCTTGTCAACTGAAGATACAATTTTGTATGCAGCTGCTTTTGATGCAAATGGCGGTTTATTTGAACCATTATTTAGTAAAGAGGATGCTATTATCTCTGACTCATTAAATCATGCATCAATAATTGACGGTGTTAGACTATGTAAAGCAGAAAGATATAGGTATAAAAATAATGATATGTCTGATTTAGAAGCTCAGCTAATTAAATCACAGGATCAAAGAAATAGAGTTATAGTTACTGACGGGGTGTTTTCTATGGATGGATATATTGCTCAGCTAGATAAGATATGTGATTTAGCTGAAAAGTATGATGCTCTTGTGATGGTAGATGACTGTCATTCTACTGGCTTTGTAGGGCCTACTGGCAGAGGAACGCATGAGCATTGCAATGTTGTTGGCCGCGTAGATATTATAACAGGTACTCTTGGAAAAGCATTAGGAGGAGCAATGGGAGGTTTCACTTCTGGAAAAAAAGAAATTATTGAGATGTTGAGACAGAAGTCAAGACCATATTTGTTCTCAAATTCTTTAGCTCCATCAATAGTTGGCGCAGGAATTAAAGTTTTAGATATTTTATCTGATTCTACATTTTTAAGAGATAAGTTAGAATCTAATACAAAATATTTTAGAAAAAAGATGTCTGATGCTGGATTTGATATTAAAAAAGGAATTCATCCAATAGTTCCAGTAATGCTGTATGATGCTAAGCTAGCAGGTTTAATGGCTGACAAATTACTAGAGGAAGGAGTTTATGTTGTTGGGTTTTTCTTTCCTGTAGTTCCTAAAGATCAAGCAAGAATAAGAGTTCAATTATCAGCAGCTCATACTATTGAAAATATTGATAAAGCAGTTGCGGCATTTATAAAGATAGGTAAAGAGTTAGCTGTCATTCAATAAGATTGGTTAAAAAATATTTTGCTAGAGATAAAAAAAGTGTAATTTTGCAGCCCTTTAATAAGTAAAAAAATATATACAGTGGATACATTAAGTTATAAAACAATATCATCAAATAAAGAGACTGCTAACAAGAAGTGGTTTTTAGTTGATGCCCAAGGTCAAACATTAGGAAGGTTTTCATCAAAAATTGCAAAAGTTTTAAGAGGAAAATATAAAACAAATTTTACTCCTCATGCTGATTGTGGTGATAACGTAGTTATTATAAATGCAGCAAAAATTACAATGACTGGTACTAAAATGAATGATAGAGAAATTTTTAGTCATACAGGATATCCTGGTGGTCAAAAAAGAATAACTCCTTTAGAAATGCTAGCGAAAGATGGTACTTCGGTTGTTAAACATGCTATTAAAGGGATGCTACCTAAAAATAAACTTGGAGCAGCTATTCTAAGAAACTGCTATATTTTTTCTGGAGATGATCACGATAAGCAAGCACAAAAACCTACAATTCTTAATTTAAACGAACTTTTATAATCATGGAGATAATTCACACTATTGGAAGAAGAAAGGCATCTGTTGCTAGAATTTACATGTCTAGCGGTAAAGGTGTAATTACAGTAAACAAAAAAGATTATAAAGATTTTTTTCCTGTTGAAGTTTTACAAGCTAAAGTTACTCAACCATTCAAATGTTTAGACTTAGAAGGTAAATTTGATGTTAAAGTAAATGTAAATGGAGGAGGTACCACTGGGCAATCAGACGCTATAAAATTAGCAATAGCAAGAGCCTTGTGTGAGTTAGACCCTGAACATAGAACATTATTAAAAACAGAAGGTCTTCTGACCAGAGACCCTAGAGTTGTGGAGAGAAAAAAACCTGGACAGAAAAAAGCCCGTAAAAAATTCCAGTGGGTTAAAAGATAATATTATTAACTATTGTTTAGCATCTAAACTAATAAGACAAGTACTAACTTCTACTTATTAGTTGCTTAAACTTAAAAAAAAGAACGTAAACATGTCAAGAACAAATTTTAAAGAATTATTAGAAGCAGGAGTTCATTTTGGACACTTGAAGAAGAAGTATAATCCAGCAATGTCTCCATATGTTTTTATGGAGCAGAATGGAATTCATATCATTGATTTGAATAAAACTGTTGCCATGATTGAGGCAGCTACTTCAGCAATGAAGCAAATTGCAAAGTCAGGCAAAAAGATATTATTTGTTGCTACTAAAAAGCAAGCAAAAAATATAGTTGCAGAGACAGCAAAAGAATTAAATATGCCATATATTACTGAAAGATGGCCTGGAGGTTTATTAACTAATTTTGCTACTATAAGGAAATCTATTAAGAAAATGGATGGAATTGACAAGATGAAAGTTGATGGGACTTTTGATACATTATCTAAGAGAGAAAGACTTCAAATAAACAGAACTAGAGAAAAGCTTGAGCTTAATTTTGGAAGTATTGTAAAAATGAATAGAATGCCTGAGGCTATTTTTATTGTTGATATTAATAAAGAGCACATAGCTGTTAAAGAATCTCAAAAACTAGGCATAAGATCTTTTGGAATTACGGATACTAATACTAACCCATCATTTGTTAATTTTCCAATACCTGGAAATGATGATGCTTCTAAATCTATACAATGTATTATGAAAATTATTCACGAAGCTATTGCTGAAGGATTGGAAGAAAGATCTAATGAAATGGATAAGAAAGCAGTAGAAAAGAAGGATAAGGCTAAAAAGATCTCTGAAGAAAGTAAAAAATAATTAATAAAAAAAAAGTAAAACTATGGCAAATTCAAATGAAATTTTCGAATCAATTAAAGGACTTTATACAGAATTCGAAGCTCAACACAACGGAACAACTAAGGCGTCTAAGAGTAGAGCTAGAAAAGCAATTGGTGAATTAAAAAAATTAGTAACAGATTACAGAAAATCATCTGTAGAAGAAAGTAAAAAATAATTTAAATACATAAGTAAAATGACGAAAATTACAGCATCAGATGTAGCAAAACTGCGTAAACAAACCGGAGCTGGTATGATGGATTGTAAAAAAGCTCTTGTTGAATCAGCAGGAGATTTTGAAATGGCAGTTGATGTTTTAAGAAAGAAAGGTCAAAAAGTTGCAGCAAAGAGAGCAGACAGACAGGCTTCAGAGGGAGTCGTAATTGCTAAAAATAATAGTGATGAAACTAAAGCAATTTTAGTTTCTTTAAATTGTGAAACAGATTTCGTTGCAAAAAATGATGACTTTATAAAACTTGCTTACTCAATTTTAGATACTGCAATCGATAACGATGTTAACGATACTGCATCGCTTAATAGTTTAACTTTGGGAAATATGAGTATTGAAGATAAGATTATCGAGCAAACTGGGGTAATAGGTGAGAAGCTTGAGGTTAGTTGCCTCGTGGTTACTGGAGAGCAGGTAAGTTCATATATTCATGCAGGAAATAGACTTGCTACTATCGTAAGTTTTAATGATAAAACTGATATACAAGTAGCTAAAGATGTAGCAATGCAAGTTGCTGCAATGAACCCTCTAGCAGTTGATAAGGAAGGGATCTCTCAAGAAGTAATTGATAGAGAGTTGGAAGTTGCTAAAGACTTAGCTAAACAAGAAGGTAAGCCAGTTGAAATGTTAGAGAAAATTGCTTTAGGTAGATTAAATAAATTTTACAAAGAAAATACTTTATTAAATCAAGCATTTATAAAAGATGGAAAGAAATCAGTTTCTCAATATCTTCATGATCATAAGGATAGTCTATCTGTCGTGGAATTTAAGAGATTGGGGTTAGGAAATTAAATTTTTAAAAAAGAGATTATTTTAATCTCTTTTTTTTTGAATTAAAATTATGAAATACAAAAGAATTTTATTAAAACTCAGTGGGGAAGCTTTAATTGGTGAAAAAAAATATGGTATTGATCCAAAGAGATTAGGTGATTATGCTCAAGAGATTAAGAATATTTTTGATAAAGGTGTGCAAATTGCTATAGTAATTGGAGGAGGGAATATCTATAGAGGAATTGAATCTGAAGGTGCTGGATTTGATAGAGTTCAAGGAGATCACATGGGTATGCTTGCTACAATAATTAATGGAATGGCGCTTCAGTCAGCACTTGCTTCCTTAAATATTGATACAAGATTGCAAACTGCTATAAAAATGGAGCAGGTTGCAGAGCCTTATATCAGAAGAAGAGCAATGAGACATTTAGAAAAAAACAGAATAGTAATTTTTGGTGGTGGAACTGGTAACCCTTACTTCACTACCGACACAGCAGCAGCACTTAGAGCAATTGAGATCGAGGCAGATATAATTCTTAAAGGTACTAGGGTAGATGGTATTTTTTCAGAAGATCCTGAAAAAAATAGTTCTGCATTAAAATACGATACTATTACTTTTGATGAAGTTTATAAAAAGAAATTAAATGTAATGGATTTAACCGCTTTTACTTTATGCAAAGAAAATAATCTCCCTATAAATGTTTTTAATATGAATATTAAAGGAAACCTTCATAAGGTTTGTAATGGAGAAAATATTGGAACTTTGGTAAATTTTCAATAATATTGCATAGATATTATGAGTGAAGAAATCGTATTTTATTTAGATGTTGCAAAAGAGCAGATGTTAGAGTGTATGTCTAATCTTGAAACTAACTTATCAAAGGTAAGAGCAGGTAAAGCCTCTCCTCAAATGCTAAGAACTGTTTTTGTAGATTATTACGGTTCATCAACTCCATTATCTCAAACTGCAAATGTTTCTACTCCTGATGCTCAAACAATTTCAATTCAGCCATTTGATAAAACAATGATTCAAAATATAGAGCTTGCCATTGTCGATGCAAAACTTGGTTTTAATCCTTCAAATAATGGAGAGAGAGTTATTATTAACGTACCTCCTTTAACAGAGGATCGAAGAAGAGATTTAGTTAAGCAAACTAAAGCAGAAATTGAAAAGGCAAAAATAAGTTCTAGAAATATTCGTCAGAAAACCAATGAAGAAATTAGAAAATTAGGTAAGGATGGTTTATCAGAAGATTTAGTTAGAGATGCTGAAGAGAAAGTTCAAGAATTAATTAATGAATTTACTAAAAAGTTTGACGCTATTTTTGTTTCAAAAGAAGCAGAGATTATGACTGTTTAATTTTTATTAACACTTTAAAGATATTTGTAGAATATGTGGAATTCTTTGTCTGAGTTAATTTTAAGAAACAGAGTATTATTACTTGTAATAGTCGCTTTGTTGACGTTCTTTATGCTTGAAAAAGCTACTCATGTTCAATTTTCATATGATAGAGCTAGAATTTTACCTGTAGATCATCAGGTTTATATTAATAATAAATCATTTCAAAACAAGTATGGTCTTAAGCATGTAATGGCTGTTGCTGTTAAGGATGATAAATTTTCCAAACTAAACAACTTTAACACTTGGAAAGATATTACAGAAAGAATTTCAGATTTTCCTGGTGTAGATAATGTATTGTCTATTAATCTTTTATCAAAATTTGAAAAAGATGAACTAAATACAAAGTTCATTGTTAAACCATTTTTTGATAGTCTGATAACTACTCAATTACAATTAGATTCTGTATTTAATCAGCTAGAAAGTCAGAGATTTTATGAAGGAATTTTTGATAATGCAGATAAAGGGACTATTATGCTTGTTACCTTAGATAACTCTGTTATTAGCTCAAATGATAGAAATTACACTATTCTTGGTATAAAAGAAATTGTAGATTCATATTTAGATAAACACGAGGCTTCTTTATTTTATTCAGGCCTTCCATACATGCGAACTATAAATTCAATAAATCTTAAAAAAGAAATATTGCTATTTATTTTCTTGACATTACTGGTTACTTCATTAATACTTTTTTTATTTTTCAGATCCTTTAAGGCAACTTTAGTTTCAATGGGTGTTGTAATAATAGGCGCTATTTGTGCTTTTGGCACTATGACTTTACTTGGCTATAAAATTACTTTATTAACCGCTTTAGTTCCTCCTGTATTAATTGTTATTGGTATTCCCAATTGTATCTTTCTTATTAATAAGTTTCATACAGATTTTAAGAAGAATGGTGATAAAACTAAAGCTTTAAAGGTTATGATACAAAAGATAGGTAATATTACATTATTAACCAATATAACTACCGCTTCTGGATTTGCAGCGTTTACTCTTACAAAAAGTCAATCTCTTCAGGAGTTTGGCTTAGTTTCATCATTAAATATTTTAGGAGTTTTTCTTTTATCGCTGATTATTATTCCTATCATGTTTTCATTCTTTGATAGTCCAAGTTTAAAACACACAAAACATTTAGATAAAAAGTGGGTTCTAAAGATGGTGAACTATTTAGGTTATTTAGTTCAACATAAAAGACGTTTAATTTATCAAACCACGGTTGTCATAACTATTTTAGCTCTAGTTGGTTTATCTCAAATTAAAATTAATGGAAACTTAAGCGATGATTTTAATAAAAAACAAGCATTATACAAAGATCTTAAATTCTTTGAAAAAAATTATGGTGGAGTCATGCCATTAGAAATATTAATTGACACAAAGAAAAAAAATGGTTTATTTAAATCTTATAATCTTGAAAAGATAGACAAATTAAATACAGTGCTAAAATCTTATAAAGAATTTTCATCTCCTTCTTCATATATTGATGTTCTGAAATACGGTAAACAAGTTTATTATAATGATGATACTGCATATTATAGTTTGCCAAACAGTCAAGAACAAAGATTTTTGACCCCTTACTTTTCTAATACAAAATCTGATTTAGATTTAAGTAATATTCTTGTTGACTCTTTAAATCAAGAAGCGAGAATAAGTTTAAGAATAGCTGATGTTAGCACAACAAAGATGGATAGTATCATGAGTGACTTAAAACCCAAAATTGCTGAAATTTTTGATTCTGAAAAGTATGATGTTATTATTACAGGAACAACAACAGTTCTACTTACAGGAACTAAGTTTTTACTAAGTAATCTTTTTATAAGTTTAATATTAGTTGTTATTTTAATTTCAATTTTCATGGCTTGGATGTTCTCATCTGCAAGAATGGTAGTATTATCAATAATTCCTAATTTATTACCTCTGCTAATTACAGGAGCAATAATGGGATATTTTGGAATTTCTTTAAAACCTTCTACAATTCTTGTTTTTAGTATAGCCTTTGGGATTTCTGTAGATGACACAATACATTTTTTAGCTAAATATCGTCAAGAACTTCTGGGATCTAATTGGAATATTAAGGCTTCTGTCTTTGCTGCATTAAAAGAGACAGGAGTTAGTATGGTATATACTTCTATTGTTTTATTCTTTGGATTTTTTATATTTATAGCATCTGATTTTGGAGGAACTGTTGCTTTAGGATTATTAGTTTCAATAACATTATTGGTGGCTATGTTATCCAACTTATTATTACTTCCTGCGTTATTATTATCTTATGAAAAGTCGTTAACCACAAGAAACTTTAACTAAAAAATTAACTTTATGAAAGGTATTATTTTAGCTGGTGGATCCGGAACTAGATTACACCCTATTACTCTTGCAATGAGTAAGCAGATGATTCCAATTTATGATAAGCCAATGATTTATTATCCACTCTCAACTTTATTATATGCAGGTATAGACGATATTTTAATTATTTCTACACCATCAGATTTGCCTTTATTTAAAAAACTCCTTGGTGATGGATCGAGTTTAGGATGTAAATTGACATATAAAGAGCAAGTAACTCCTAACGGTTTAGCTCAAGCTTTTGTTATTGGCGAGGATTTTATAGGAAATGATAAAGTATGTTTAATACTAGGTGATAATATTTTTCAAATGAAAGTTAATATCCTCAAAGAATGCTTAGATGTTAAGGGTGGTATTATCTTTGGTTACCATGTTAACGATCCTGAGAGGTATGGAGTAGTAGAGTTTGATGAAAATTTTAAAGCAATATCCCTTGACGAAAAACCAAAAGAGCCTAAATCAAATTATGCCGTTCCTGGATTATATTTCTATGATAATTCAGTTGTTGCTGTTGCGAAAGAAATTAAGCCATCTGAAAGAGGTGAATACGAAATAACTGATTTAAATAAATATTATTTAAAAAATAAAAAGCTAGATGTTAGAGTTATGAGTAAAGGATCTGTTTGGTTAGATACAGGAACTATTCCTTCTCTTTTACAAGCAACTCAATATGTCCAAGTCATAGAAGAAAGACAAGGAAGAAAAATTGGTTGTATTGAAGAGGCTGCCTTTTATAGTGGTTTTATTAATAAAAAGCAATTATTAAAACTAGCAGAGCCACTTAAAAAAAGTGGTTATGGTATCTACTTAGAATCGTTAGTTAAATAATGCATAGCATAAAGCATTTATTTACAATTATTGAAAAAGAAATTAATAATTTAGAATATTCTAAAAATCCAAAAAGTCTATATGAGCCTATTTCATATATTATGACACTTGGTGGTAAAAGAATGCGATCTATTCTATTGTTATTATCAAATCAAATTTTTAGTGATAACATTAATTCTGCAATTAAGCCAGCTTTAGGAATTGAGGTGTTTCATAATTTTACATTAATCCATGATGATATTATGGATAACGCTCCTTTGAGAAGAGGGAAAGAAACAATTCATGAGAAATGGGATCAGAATACTGCAATACTATCAGGAGATACAATGTTAATACAATCTTACTTATTAATGTTACAATCTCCAGATCTGTATTTGAAAAAAGTTTTAAGTTTATTTTCTGAAACTGCTATTAAAGTTTGTGAGGGTCAACAATATGATATGGATTTTGAAAATGATGAAGAAGTTTCTATTTTAGATTATATTAATATGATAGAAAATAAAACAGCAGTTCTACTTGCATCGTCATTAAAAATAGGAGCAATTATTGGTGGTGCTAATGAAAAAGATGCTCAAAGCTTATATGAATTTGGAAAGAATATTGGTATCGCTTTTCAAATTAAAGATGATTTACTTGATGCTTATGGAGACCCTAATAAATTTGGAAAGAAAATAGGTGGTGATATTGATGAAAATAAGAAAACAATTCTCTTCCTTCAGGCATTATCTAGCTCAAATCATTCTGATAGAAAAATATTATTAGATCTATATAATCCTACAGTTCACTCAAAAAATAAGAAAAGTGCTGTAATGAGTATTTTTGATAAATATGATATTTATGAACAAACCAACAACCAAGTTCTTGCATTTCATAAATTAGCTTTAGAGCATTTAGAAAGCGTTAAGAAAAAAAACAAAGAACCTTTGTATGATTTTGCTAATCAATTGTTAAAAAGAGAGGTTTAAAGTTTTGTGTCTGCTAGCTTTAATTAAATTAAATTAAATAGTTTTACACTTTAACTTATTATTAAAAATGGATAAATTTTCTTTTTTAGGAGCTGTTCATACTAACATGATTGATGATTTATATCAGCAGTATCTAAAAGATGCCAGTAGTGTTGATGATAATTGGCGAAATTTTTTTCAAGGATTTGACTTCGCTCAAACTACCTATTTTGATAAAAGCAAAATCAATGATATTCCTAAGGAATTTAAGGTTATTACTTTAATTGAAGCTTATAGAAAAAGAGGTCATTTATTCACTTTAACAAATCCCGTAAGAGATCGAAGAAAATACACGCCTAATTTAGATATTAAAAATTTTGGACTTAAAAATTCTGATTTAGAAATTGTTTTTCAAGCAGGTGAACAAGTAGGTGTTGGTCCTGCAAAACTTTCAAAAATCATTTCTCATCTTAAATCCGTGTACTGTCAGTCGATAGGTGTTGAGTTTATGTATATCAGAAATCCAGAAAGAATTAATTGGATTATTGATAAATTAGATAATAACTCTAACACGCCTAACTTTAATTCTGAACAAAAAAAACATATTTTACATAAATTAAATCAAGCTGTTGCTTTTGAAAACTTTTTACATAAAAAATTTGTTGGTCAAAAAAGATTTTCTTTAGAGGGGGCGGAGTCATTAATCCCTGCTCTTGATACACTAATTGAGCATAGTACCATGCTTGGTGTTAAGGAATGTATTATGGGGATGGCTCATAGAGGAAGATTAAATGTATTAGCAAATATTTTCAATAAAACTTACAAGGAGATTTTTTCCGAATTTGAGGGAAAACTTTATGAAGATGAATTTATTGCTGGTGATGTTAAGTACCATTTAGGATTTACATCTCTGCAAAAGTGTAATAATGGAAATGATGTTAAAATTAGTTTGTCTCCTAATCCTTCTCATTTAGAGGCTGTTGACCCTGTTGTACAAGGGATTTCAAGAGCAAAATTAGATAGTCAATATAATGGAGATTCAAAAAAAATTCTTCCAATACTTATTCACGGAGATGCTGCTTTTGCAGGTCAAGGTATTGTCTATGAGGTAATACAGATGGCTCATTTAAAAGGTTATCAAACAGGAGGAACAATACATATTATTGTTAATAATCAAGTTGGTTTTACTACTAATTATTTAGATGCTAGATCCAGCGTCTACTGCACTGATATAGCAAAAGTTACACTTTCTCCAGTTTTTCATGTTAATGGAGATGATGTTGAGGCAGTAGTTCATGTGATGAAAATTGCAGCTGAATATAGACAGAAATTTCAAAAAGATGTTTTTATTGACCTACTTTGTTATAGAAAATATGGTCATAACGAGGGTGATGAGCCTAGGTTTACACAGCCAAAGTTATATGATTTGATTTCTAAACATCCTAACCCGAGAGAAATTTATAAGAATAAACTTGTCAGTGAACATGTTTTAGCTTCTAAAGAAATACAACAACTAGATGTTGATTTTCAAGAATTATTACAATCAAGATTTGATGAATCAAAAGAAATTAAAAAAGCAAAAATTACTCGTTTTTTAGAAAAAGAGTGGAGTGGATTGTCAGCACAAAAAAACTTTGATTTTGAAGAAGTGTTTTCTACTTCTGTTTCTGATGAGCAAGTTAATAAACTAGTAAAATTTTTATACGATGTTCCTAATAAAGAATTATTATTTAAAAAAACACAGAAATTATTAGCTAATAGAAAAAAGATGATTGACTCTAATAAATTAGATTGGTCATTTGGTGAGTTATTTGCATACGCAACACTTATAGATGAAGGTTTTGATATCAGGTTAAGTGGTCAAGATGTAGAAAGAGGAACTTTTTCACATAGACATGCAATACTTATAACTGAGGATTCTGAGCAAGAAATATCTCCATTAAATCTAATTAATAAACAAGCTAATTTTAATGTGTATAACTCGTTATTATCGGAATATGGCGTTTTAGGCTTTGATTATGGCTATTCAATTACTAATCCTAACACTCTAACAATTTGGGAAGCACAGTTTGGAGATTTTAGTAATGGCGCTCAAATTATGATTGATCAATTTATAAGTTGTGCAGAAGATAAATGGAAAGTTCAAAGTGGTTTGGTAATGCTTCTTCCTCATGGTTATGAGGGGCAAGGAGCTGAACATTCCTCTGCAAGAATAGAAAGGTATTTACAATTATGTGCTCAAAATAATATGCAGATTGTTAATTGTACTACTCCGGCAAACTTCTTTCATGTTCTTAGAAGGCAGATGAATAGAACTTATAGAAAACCTCTTATCGTGTTTTCGCCAAAGAGTCTATTGCGACATAACTTATGTGTATCACAAATTGAAGATTTTACAAACGGATCTTTTCAACCAATTATAGATGATACTATTTCTGCTCCTTATAATATTACAAATTTAGTATTATGTTCTGGTAAAATATATTATGAGTTACTAGAAGAAAGAGTTAAGAATAAATCTACCCATATAGCTTTAGTAAGGGTTGAACAACTTTATCCTCTCGACACAAAATATATAAAAAAATTACATGAAAAATATAAGCCAGAAAATATAATTTGGGTACAAGAAGAGCCAGAGAATATGGGAGCTTGGTCTTATATTCTTTCCATTTTTAGAGATTTAAATATAAAAAATATAAGCAGAAAAGCTAGTGCAGCCACTGCAAGTGGTTCTAGTAAGAAATCTGCTTTAAGACAGAAAGATATAATTGATCGTGTTTTTAATTAGATAAGATGAATTAATTATACTTTTACATAAATTTTAATAGTTTTTTTAAAATAGTTGAATATGAAATTAGAGATGCGCGTTCCAAGTCCAGGTGAATCTATCTCAGAGGTAGAAATTGCAGAATGGCTTGTTGAAGACGGTGATTATGTTGAAAAAGATCAGTCGATTGCTGAAATCGATTCTGATAAAGCTACGCTAGAGCTTCCTGCTGAAGAAAGTGGAGAAATAAAGATAGTTGTTGGAGATGGTGAGACTGTAGCTGTAGGAGATGTTGTTTGTATTATTGATACTTCTGTTAAAGGTTCTATTTCGAAAAAAAATCAAGATATTTCTACCAAAGAAGATGAGCTAAAGATTGAAAAAAAACTCAATAAGAATATTCCATTAAAAACAACGCCTTTAGCAGAGTCTATAATTAAAAAAAATAATCTTTCTTTTGATAAGTTAAAGCCAACTGGTGTTGATGGAAGGATTACAAAATCTGATGTCTTGAGTTTAATGAATGAAAATTCAAATGAAGTAAGAGGAACTTCTAGAAAAAAAATGTCTTCGTTAAGAAGAAAAATTGCTACTAGGCTTGTTGCTGTTAAAAATGAAACAGCGATGTTAACTACATTTAACGAAGTTGATATGTCTGCAATTAATAATATTAGAACAGAGTTTAAGGAGATGTTCAAAGAAAAACATTCTGTTGGTGTTGGATTTATGTCTTTTTTCTCAAAAGCAATTACTCAAGCATTATTAGAATTTAAAGATGTTAATTCAATGGTTAATGGCGAGGAAATTGTTCATTATGATTATGTCGATTTAGGAATTGCTGTTAGTGCTCCTAAAGGGCTTATGGTTCCTGTTGTTAGAGATGCTGAAACTTTAACTTTTAGAGAAATTGAATTAGAAATTAAGCGTTTAGCAATCAAAGCTAGAGATGGAAAGATTACTATTGATGAAATGTTAAACGGAACATTTACAATCACTAATGGAGGTGTATTTGGTTCAATGTTGTCAACTCCAATAATTAACCCCCCTCAAAGTGCAATATTAGGCATGCATAATATTATTGATCGTCCTGTTGCTATAGATGGAAAAGTTGAGATTAGACCAATAATGTATTTAGCACTATCTTATGATCATAGAATTATTGATGGTAAATCTTCAGTTAGTTTTTTGTGTAGAGTTAAAGAGTTTCTTGAAAATCCAAAATTACATCTTATGAATAATGATGTTAAAAAGGCATTAGAATTATAGATTATTCTGGAGCAAGTTCAAAGGATAGGCCTTCATGTTTTGTTGAAATAAATATTTGACACCCTAGTCGACTATTTTCTTTTACGTTGAAAGCTTCTGAAAGCATAGCCTCCTCTTCATCTTCCATATTTGGTAATTCATGTTCAGAGGTTATGTAACACTGACAAGAAGCACACATTGCCATTCCTCCACAAACACCTATTGTTCCTTCTGGAGCAAGCTCATATGAACGAATGATTTCCATTAAATTCATAGCCATATCTGTTGGAGCAACTACCTCATGAGTTTTGCCATCTCTGTCTTTTATAGAGAGATTAATGTCAGACATATTTAATTGTTTATTGCTTGAACAACAGGTTTTTTTGCTTCTTTTCTAGAACCATCAAATCCATCTATCCCACTAACAGTTGTATACTTAAAAATATTTTTTTTACCAGGGTTTATAATTTTATATGCTGATTGGCACATTAAAGTAGCTTCATGAAAACCACATAATATTAGTTTTAATTTACCAGGATATGTGTTAACATCTCCAATTGCATAAACCCCCTCTATATTTGTTTGATAATCAAAAGTATCAACTTTAATTGCATTCTTTTCTATATCTAGCCCCCAATTAGAAATTGGACCTAATTTAGGAGACAACCCAAAAAGAGGAATGAAATGGTCAAGTTCATATTCTGTCTCAATTTTATCTCTTGATATAACAATTTTTTCAAGCTTATCTTTTCCTTTTAGTTGAGTTATTTCAGCAGGAGTTATAATCTTTATTTTATTTTTATTTTTTAATTCTCTTACCTTTTCAACAGAATCTAATGCTCCTCTAAATTCATTTCTTCTATGCACAAGTGTTACATCTGCATTAATATTAGCAAGAAAAATACTCCAGTCTAAAGCAGAATCACCTCCGCCAGCAATTACAACTTTTTTATCTCTGTAAATTTCAGGATCTTTAATAATATATTCTACTCCTTTATCTTCATAAAAACTAATATTCTCTAACATTGGTTTTCTTGGTTCAAAACTTCCAAGACCACCTGCAATAGCCACCACTGGAGCTTGGTGTTGAGTTCCTTTATTAGTAGTTACTGTAAAGATTCCATCTTTATCTTTTGATATTTCTTCAGCTCTTTCTCCAAGAGTAAAGCCTGGCTCAAACTGTTTAGATTGTTCAAGTAGATTTTCTGTTAGATCTCCCGCTAGAATTTCAGGAAATCCTGGAATATCATAAATAGGTTTTTTTGGGTAAATTTCTGAGCATTGTCCTCCAGCTTGAGGAAGTGCGTCTATTAGGTGGCATTTCAATTTTAATAATCCAGCTTCAAATACTGTAAACAGTCCTGTAGGTCCTGCGCCAATAATAATAATATCTGTTTTAATCATGTTAAATTTCTACTTATGTTACTAAACTTTAATATTTGTTTAAATAAATTCTTCGTAAAATTACAAAGCTTTTAGTTTCTTTTTGATTTTCTTAAGGTATTTTTTAGCCATTAATTGCTACAACTTCTTTAATTTCTTCTCCTAATTTTTGAATAAGTAGTGATTCTATTCCCTGTTTTAAAGTTGCTGTTGATGATGGACATCCACTGCATGCGCCTTTTAACACAACTTTTACAGTTCCTTCATCAAACGAATCAAATTCTATTGCCCCTCCATCAGCTTCAACAGCAGGTCTGATATATTCATTTAGTAGGCCTACTATATTTCTTTCTAAATCAGTCTTAGGCTCTGATCCTTTATTAATGTTGTTGCTTGCTTTAGTATCTTTTATATTATCTTCAATTTGAGCTTTATTTTCTACTTTTATATGTTCGGTGTAATTTTGAATTTCATCTTCATTAAGAATTGTTGTTATAAAGTTTCTAAGTTCAAGAGTTATTTCTCCCCATTCAATATTATCTGTCTTAGCAATAGAAATAAAATTCTTGCTAAGAAAAATACTTTCTACAAAAGGAAGATTGTAGATTTTACTAATCATAGGAATTCTCTCAGCATCTTCCGAATTTATAAATTGAATGCTTTGATCTGCTAACATACGATTAGAAACAAATTTCATTACTTTAGGATTTGGAGTGCTTTCAGCGTATATACTATAATTCATAATCTTTATTTTTACAAAAATACAAACTCAATAAACTATGGCCTTAATAAAATCATTAAAACTTCATTCTCCAAAAATTGCTTCAAATGTTTATTTAGCTGAAAATGCTACTATTATTGGAGAGGTATCTATTGGTCAGTTTTCTAGTATTTGGTTTAATGCTGTTATAAGGGGGGATGTTAATTCTATTATAATAGGAGAAAAGGTAAATATCCAAGATGGAGTGATTATTCACTGTACTTATAAAGAGTCAAAGACTATAGTTGGAGATAATGTATCTATTGGACATAATGCTATCATTCATGGTTGCGAAATTGAAGATAACGTATTGGTCGGTATGGGAGCAATTATTATGGATGGTGCTATAATTAAAAGTAATTCTATCATTGCAGCAGGCGCAGTAGTAACTAAAAATACTATTGTTGATTCAGGAAGTGTATTCTCAGGTATTCCTGCTCGTTTGACGAAAAAAATGTCTATTAAAGATATAGGCGTATTAACGTCTAAAATTTCAGAAAATTATCTTAAGTACTCATCTTGGTATTAATGGTTTATTTCCAGATATCTATTTCTTCTAGCTTTATGTTCTCTTTGAAAAAATAAAAAGCACTTTTTTCAAATGATCTAGTATAGTTTGATACAACGAAATGGTATGTTTTTTCACCATTAGCATTTATTAAATTAGATTTCTGTAGTTGAAGAGTAATAAAATCTGAAATAATTTCTGCTGAGTCTAAAACTTTTACATTGCCTTTATAAAATTTTTCAATTTCTTTTTTAATTAAAGGATAGTGCGTACAACCTAAAATAAGTGTATCAATATTTTGTAATTTTTTATTATTTAGATATTTCTTTAAAATAGTTGCGCTGATTTCATGATTAATAAATCCCTCCTCTATCATTGGAGCTAGTAAAGGTGTTTCTAATGAAAAAACCTTTAGACTTTTTGATTGTTTATTTATTTTATCTTCATAGATGTTTGAATTTATAGTTGCTTTAGTTCCTATTATTCCTAATCTTTTTCCTTTATAATTGTAAGAAATAAAGTTGACTAAAGGGTCAATAGCATTATAGATAGGAATATCTTTTATATGATCTTTTATAAAACTATATGCTGAGGCTGAAGCGCTATTACAAGCTATAACTATTGCCTTACATTTTTTAGATTTTAAAAATAATGCAATTTGTAGGCTATAATTCTTTATAACTTCATGTGATTTTTCTCCATAAGGAAGATGCTTTGTATCGCCAAAGTATATGAAACTTTCATTTGGTAATTTACTTTTTAAAGCATATGCTATTGTAAGCCCTCCTATGCCAGAGTCAAATATTCCAATAGGCTGATTTTCCATGTTTTAAGTAGAAAGTAATCAACTAAGATTTAAGAATTTAAATCTTAAAGATTTAATTTTTTCTTAACTTTAGACAGAATGTTCTCAGATTCTTTTGCAAAAAGAACTGTTCCTAGACTTCTATCAAAAATATATGTATATCCTTCTTCTTTTGCAACGTCTTCAATTGCTTTTCTTGCTTTAGCTAAGATTGGTTCAAGTAATTCTTGCTCTTTTGTTTGTAGAGCTTGTTGAGCATTCTGCTGAAAAGATTGTATTCTTTGTTCAAGACCAGTAATTTCTGATATTTTGTCTTGTTTGACTAAATCATCATAAGAAGCTTCATTTGCTTGGTAATCTTGTACACTTTGTTGATATTCGCTTGTCATCGCTTGTAATTGTGATTCTAAACTTTTTGCAAATGTTTGAACTTCTGCTTCAGCCGTTTTTCTTTCAGGAAGTAGAAGTAATAATTCTTGAGAATCAATATATCCAAGTTTATTTTGAGCATATGAATTAATACTTAAAATACATACTAGAGTTAAAAGTGCTATTCTTTTCATTTTTTATTTTTTTACAATTAATTAATTAGTATCCTAGAATTTCTAGGATTTTATCGCTTTTATCAAGATTGGGATTTGAATATAACATGATTAAATCACTTGAGCTATCAAATATTACAGCGTATTTATTGTTACTAGCTAATTGTTGTATAGCGTCATAAATTTTTTCTTGAATAGGCTGAACTAGTTCTTGTCTCCTTATTGATAATTCTCCGTTAGGAGAGAAATATTTCTTTTGCAATTCTTTAGCCTGTTTTTCTTTGGCCATTATAGCTTCTTCTCTTTTAATCTTCATGTCTTCAGTAAGAAGTAATTGTTCTTTTTGGTAGGTACGGTACATTATATCAATATCAGAGTATTTTATTTCAATTTCCTCTTGCCACTTAGATGATAATAAGTCTAATTTATCTTGAGCTTGCTTGAATTCTGGTATTTTATTTAGAATATAGTCTGTATCTACATAAGCGAATTTTTGCGCAAAACTACTCGTGCTTAGTGTTAATGCCAGAATAAGAAAAGTGAATATTTTTTTCATAATAATTATTTTACAAATTTAATTAAAAAGTTTGACCCATTGAAAAATGAAATTGACCTCCGTTAGCATTAGGGTTTCCAATTACATCATCAAGTCCCCATCCATAGTCTAATCCCATCATACCAACCATCGGAAGCATTATTCTAATTCCTATTCCTGCTGTTCTTTTTACTATAAACGGATTAAAGTTATCAAAGTTTTCCCAAGCATCTCCAGCCTCAACAAAACCGAGCATATACATTGTTGATGATGGATTTAGACTAAGAGCATATCTTAATTCTGCTGTATATTTACTAAAAACAGTTGCTCCAGTTTGAGGCGATAAAGAATTATTAGAATATCCTCTTAATGAGATTAACTCTCTGCCATCGTTCATCATTCCTACTCCACTCATACCATCGCCACCTACATAAAACCTTTCAAAAGGAGTAACTCCTTTATCTTGATTATAGGCTCCTAAAAGACCAAATTGAGTTCTAGTTGCTAAAACTAATTTATCAGTAAAGGCGCTATACCAAACACTTTTGAAATTAAATTTATAAAACTCCATCCATTTGTATTTTTCTTGTTCTGTTAGAGAAGAATAATCATCAACATCATCAAATAATGAATATGGTGGGGTAGCATTTAACGCTAGTGTAAAATGAGAGCCATTCCTTGGGTATGTAGCTTGATCTACAGAATTTCTGTCAATTGTGAAGCTGTAATTAATGTTATTTGAAAACCCATCACTAAATGAAAAGAATGTCTGAGAGTTTGTTAGATCATATCTTGATAACTCAACACCGTTATATACTCTAAAATAGTCATCGGGTTTTTTAAGTCTATTTCCTAAATTAACAGATAATCCAGTAATTGATAATTCTTGTTTCTCAGCTCCCGTAAGTCCATTCGTTGACTCTGCCCTATGTACAGAGAGACTAAGCGATGTTGGTTTTTTTCCGCCTAGCCAGGGCTCAACAAATGAGGCTCTGTAAGTTCTATAATATAACCCATTAGATTGAGCTTGTAAAATTAGCTTTTGGCCATCACCAGAAGGTAAAGGTTTCCATTTATCTTTTTTAAAGATACTCTTAGATGAGAAGTTATTAAAAGTAAGAGAAAGTTGCCCTATTACCCTTCCAGCACCCCATCCTCCTGACATAGAAATCTGATCAGAAGATTTTTCTTCTACAACATAAGTTATGTCTACTTCATTTCTAGCTGGTTGAGGTTCAATGTTAACATCAAATGATTCTGGATTAAAATACTGCATCATAGCAAGCTCTCTTTGAGACCTCATTATGTCTGATCTCTTAAATAAATCTCCAGGTAATGTCCTTAATTCTCTCATTATGACATGATCATTTGTCTTCGTATTACCAATTATAGAAACTTTATTTACTCTTGCCTGCTCACCCTCATAAATTCGTACTTCAATATCAATTTTATTCTCGTTGATAGATGTCTCTATTGGGTTTGCATTAAAAAACAAATATCCATTATCAAGATATAAAGCACTTATATCTGACCCGTCCTGACTTCCAAACAGACGAGATTCTAGAACAGTTTGATTAAAAATATCACCATTTTTAATCCCTAGTTGTCTTTGGAGATCTTCATTGCTGTATACTGTATTACCAATAAAACTAATATCTCCAAATTGATATGGATTTCCTTCATCTAAATTAATTTCTACTGAAATTGTATTGTCATTATTTGGAAAAGTTGTGTCACTTAATATTCTTGCATCTCTAAACCCTTTCTCATTATATTTTTTGATAATATTTAACTTATCTTCCTCATAATTAGATTTAATAAATTTAGAGGATTTGAAAAATCTCCATTTGTTTTTCACCTTAGTTTCCTTCATGCTTTTTCTAAGTTTAGCATTACTTATCGCATAAATTGTGTCTTTTCTTTTAAAGAAGTTTTTTTCATTATTTACTAGCTGTTTTCTTCCAGAAACAATAATATCTTTAATCTTGATTTTATTTCCTTTTTTAATATCAAAAATTAACATTGATGCATTCTTAGCTAGAGAGTCTTTAATTACTATTGATTTAACTGAGTTATTAAGGAACCCTTTATTAGTGTAAAACTCTTTGATTGTATTTGTACTATTAATAATTAAATTTTGAGTGAGTATTTTTCCTCTAATCAACTGTAGGTCTTCTTTTAAACTTGATATGTCTGCCTTAGTAATTTTACCTTTAAATTTAAATTTCGAAAGTCTAGGATATTCTTTGAGGATGATTTCAAGTTTCACAATTTCCTCATAAACAGAGTCAATTTTAATATTAATATCTTCGAATAAACCTTGTTTCCATAGTTTATTAATTGCCGAGCTAATTTGATCTCCTGGAATAGTTATTTTTTGTTTTTTTTCTAGACCAGACATATTTAATAAAACAGATTCACTAAGAAAGTTAACTCCAGTAATTTTTATATCTTCTAATGTGTATTCTTTTGGTTGCGCATAGTCAATCACTTCAGAGATTTTAATTGTATCCTGACTAATAGCATAAAAACTCGTGAGAGCTGTGAAATAAAAGAAAGAGATTATTTTTAGTATTGTTTTATTCATATTTATTATTAGCTGTTCTTCCAAATCTTCTATTTCTTTTTTGGTAATTTATTATTGCTTCCTTTAAATCGGTCCTTCTAAAGTCTGGCCACATTTTATCTGTGAAATATAATTCAGAATAAGCTATTTGCCATAGCATGAAGTTACTTATCCTATGCTCACCACTTGTGCGAATAAGTAACTCCGGTTCAGGAACGTTTTTTGTTGATAGATATTGCTCGAATATATTTTCTGTTATACTCTCAGCATCTATTTTATTTTTAATTATTTCTTTAACGGCATTTATTATCTCCCACTTGCCGCTGTAGCTTAATGCAAGAGTTAGGGTCATTCGTTTGTTATTTTTTGTAATTTCGATAGCTTCAGATAGCTCTTTTTGGCACTTTTCAGGAAGTTTACTTATATCACCTATGGAAGTTAGTTTTACATTATTTTCCATTAATGTTTTTGTTTCTTTATTTATGGTTGAGATTAAAAGAGTCATAAGTGCGTTAACTTCTTGTCTGGGCCTATTCCAATTTTCTGTTGAAAATGCAAAAAGAGTTAGAAACTTAATTCCATATTCTACTGCACCTTCAACCGTGTCTTTTACAGCTTTTACACCATGATTATGCCCAAAAACACGCATTTTACCCTTTTGTTTAGCCCATCTTCCATTACCATCCATTGTAATAGCAATATGCTTTGGCAGATTTTCTTTATCAATTAACTGTGTCATTAGTGTGTTTTTGTTTTGCTTAATAATCACAGCCCTTAGATAGCCCAGGTAGTTTGAAAGAAAATGTTATTGCAGTAAAAGAGTACCAATCATTTTTAAGTTCTTCATCACCTCTTTGTTCATCTTTATCATGAGAATTAGTAGGATCAGACATTTCAGATGCTAAATTTGTAAATTCTGTAGGGTTTCCTGGATATGTAAGGCTCACATCATCCAAGTAATCAGTAAATGTTTTATTCATGCTAAAAGAAAATAATATATTGAAACTTTCACTTAATGACAACTTTAGGCCTCCTCCCATTGGAATTGACCATTGTGTTCTAGAATATTCTTTTCTCTGGGGATATGCAGTGGTTCCTTGCCCTTCAGTGCCTAATGGCTGTAGTTCTACCCATTCCCCATTAGAGTTTTCTGCTAAAGGGTTAAAATTAAAAATTGTAATTCCAGTAAAAAGGAATGGCGACCATTTATGCGCAGGGTTACCAATTTCATATTCTAGAAAATTGAATTCTATTTGGCCTGAAAGTTCTTGTAGGTTTGATTTGTAATGTAATCCTCTGTCTAAATTTATTGCATCAGAAGATATTCTGTCATCCGCACTAATGCTAGATATTTTTAGTTCTGCCTTAATAGAAAATCTTCTATCAAGGTTTCTTTTAGCGCTAATTGAGATTGCTGGCTTTGCTGAGTTGAAATGACTTGAATTTAAATCACCAATATAGTAGGATACCCCCCCACTGAAACCTATTTCAGTACTTGGTTTAAACGTTTGAGCAGAAATGTTTAGACAAAAAAACAATACAGTTAAAGTTGAATATAATTTTAAATTGTATTTGTTAATATTAGTCATATAATTTTTTATTACTAGTTGCAAATATACTTTTTAATGAGGATTTTAAAAAATATACAATTAATTTCTTTTATCAATTCCCCACATTAGTTTATGTCTAATTGTTGAAATAAAAGAGTTGCCTTGAGGCTCTATTAAATTTATTGTGAATTTTGCTTTTTTTATAACCAGCTCAACAGATGAGTCAAAGGCTCGTGAGCATGAGTCTAATGAAACTAGAGCAAGTTTATCTCTATCTTCGACTTTTAATTTGATTACGCTATTATTGTCAATAACAATAGGGCGTACATTTAGATTATGTTGAGCAATAGGAGTAATTACAAAATTATTTGTACCAGGAATAATTATTGGTCCTCCACAACTTAAAGAATATCCTGTTGATCCAGTTGGAGTTGCAACTACTAGCCCGTCTGCCCAGTAGGTGTTTAAAAACTCATCATTTACATATGCATCAATCTTGATCATTGATGATGTGTCTTTTTTTACAATTGCAACTTCATTGAGAGCAAAGTTTTTATTTTGAAAAAGATTATTATCTGTATGAAGTTCTAATAAATTTCTCTTATTTATTTTGTAATTGTTATTAATTAAATCATTTATTGCTTCATCAATTTGGTCAGGAGGAATACTTGAAATAAAACCTAATCTTCCAGTATTAATTCCCATAATTGGAACATTTGTTTTTTTTATAAATGTAATTGCTTTTAGAAGTGTTCCATCTCCTCCTATGCTAAATAAAATATCAACTTTTTTATCTTTAAGATCTACACTATCTTTAAATGTTTCTACATCAAATTTAAATCTTAAACGTCCTTTCAAAAAAGTATAAAAAGAATCCTCAATTACAATGTCAATTTTTTCAGCTTCTAGTTTTTTTATTAAGTGCTGAATATATTTGTCAAAATGCTCAGAAAAAACTGTTCCAAATAGGGCTATTTTCATGGTTTATTTGTTTGTTCCAAAAGGATTTGAAAAATGTAAAAATACTCCTTTTTCTCCTAACTTATTAATTGTGAATTCTAAACGTATCATTTTATTATAATATGTGACATAATCAAGACTTAATCCTTTTCCCCATAACATTGAATTAGATAGAGAGTTTTTGTTATAATGCCTCATATCGTTTGCATATCCTAAATCTGAAAATAATGAAATGTAAAAAGCATAATGAGCTTTCTTAAATTGATCTGTTTTAAAATATGGTACAATAAAATTCTTTGGTTGGACTAAACAATATTTAATTGAGCTTTTGGAAAGCCAAAAATCTTTACCATCAACTACATAAAGCTCATACCCTCTTACATAATCTTCAAAACCAAAAGTCTGTTGAGCAAAATACGTCTGATTATTGTTGAAAGTTTTTCTTGAACGAAAGCTTGAACCTATTGAAAATCTAGTGCCAAAAAATTTATGGCCTTCTATGTGACTATTAAATTCGAAATGTTTGACGGGACTTAATATTTTAAGATTTTTTGCTAGCTGAATATTTAAATAAGTCCCCCTTAATGGATAATTAGCATTATCTCTGTTCTCAAATAAATAATTATAACTAAATTTAAGATAGCTTCCAGATGATTTATTATTATTTAAATAGTATGGATTAAGAATGGTAATTTGACTATCAATTATTGATGCAAAAAATTCAGCACCAAAATTGTGCATTGATTTTATTCCTTTTCTGTAGCTTATTTCTAAGTTAAAATTGAAATCTCTTGAAGTGAAATTATCTTTGTTTTCTAAATATTGTAATTCATTGTTAATTGTTTGGTAATGAGTTTTTTTTCTCCTAAATAATTGAATCTCTGAGTTTAATCCAATAGATTGATTTTTTTTAAAAAAGGGTATTTTGTAATTCAATAAATAATGTTCTTTAAACCCCTGCCGATATTTTAAAATAATTAATTCATTTCTGCCGCGAAAATTTTCAATATTTAAAAATAATCCGTAGTTAACTCTGGATAAATCTTTATAATTACTGGACTTGAAATCTTGCCACCATGAATTAAAGTTTCTTTCTGAAATTTCAAATATAGGATAAGGCCAAATATACCAGCGCTCGACGATATTGATCTTTATAAAAAGATCTTTCTGCTCATTAATATTGTATGATATTTCTATGAAATTAAACAGATTAAGATTTGTTAAATTATTTGTGCTTTTAGTAATTTCTTTTTCTAAATTTTTTAAATCAATATTTTGTTTTGTATTAAAACTTAATTCTCTTAAAATGATTTCATTTTTTGTTTTTTTATTTCCTGTAATTATAATTTCTTTGATGTACAGAAATAATGACTCCGAATTTAAACTATCATTTTTTGATATTAATGTTATATCTTTATTAACATTATTTTGATTTTTACAAAATGCATTATTTGCTTGGAGGAGAATACAAATGATAATGATTAAATAATTGTTGTTCTTTAAAAAAGAAAATAAAAGATTGGATAAATTCACGAAAATTAAATTGATTTCAAATGTATAACAAAGATAGTATTTTTTAATTTTGTTAAAAAATAAAAATGACTCATCTAAGCGTAAATATTAATAAGATAGCTACTATTAGAAATGCACGAGGAGGTAATATCCCTAATCTTTTAGATGCTGCCAAAAGATGTCAAGATTTTGGAGCTGATGGAATAACTGTTCATCCTCGTCCGGATCAACGTCATATTACTAAAAAAGATGCCTATGCTTTAAGAAGCGTAGTGAATAAGGAGTACAATATCGAAGGATACCCATCTCAAGAGTTTATTGATATGGTTTGCGAGACTTTACCTGATCAAGTTACTCTAGTTCCAGATCCTCCCGAAGTATTAACTTCAAATGAAGGCTGGGATACTATCAAAAATTCTAGTCATTTGTCTGATGTTATTTCGGAGTTAAAAAAGCATGATTTAAGAGTCTCTGTTTTTGTTAATCCTAATTCTTCTATTATTGAGGGTGCTAAATTCTGTGGTGCTGATAGAATTGAACTGTATACAGAAGCATATTGTCAGGGATATGTAAAAGATAGAGTAAGCGCTATTCAGCCATATTTGAATTCAGCAATACTTGCTCAAGAACTAGAATTAGGAGTAAATGCAGGGCATGATTTAAATATGCAAAATTTAGAGTTTTTTGTAAACCAAATTAAAAATATTTCAGAGGTTTCTATTGGACATGCTTTAATTTCTGACGCTCTTTATTTAGGTTTAGAAAATACTATTCAAATGTATAAACGACTTTTGTAAATGAAACTATTTTCTAAAATACATGGTGATAAAGGTCAGGATTTAATTGTGATTCATGGACTCTTTGGAATGAGTGATAATTGGAATTCACTTGGTAGAAAATTTGCAAAATATTGCAGAGTACATTTAATAGATTTGCGAAATCACGGAAGATCACCTCATTCGACAGATTTTAATTATGATGTGATGTGTGAGGATCTCTTAGAATATATAATAGCTCATGATATTAAAAAACCAATATTACTAGGACATTCTTTAGGTGGAAAAGTAGCAATGAAATTTGCCTTTTCATATGCTGATAAGATTGATAAATTAATTATAGCAGATATATCTCCAAGAGAATATAATAGTGATTTTCATAAAAATCTTTTAGCAACTTTATATAAACTTCCTTTGGAAGATTTTAATAAGAGAGAAGAAGTTGATACATTACTTTCAACTACATTTGAGGATAAAGGTATGCGCTTGTTTCTTTTAAAAAATCTATATAGAAACGTAAATAAAGATTTTGCATGGCGTTTTAATATTGAAGTTCTTTTGGAGAAAGTAAATAATATACAAGGAGCTGATTATGTAAAAGGAATTTGTGATGTACCAACTCATTTTATTAAGGGAGGAGCCTCAAATTATATAACAAAAGAAGACGAAATCATTATAAATAAACACTTTTCTGACTTTAGTATTGCAACTATTAAAGGAGCTGGTCACTGGTTGCACGCTGAAAAACCTGAAATATTCTATAATGAAGTGATGGGTTTTTGTTTGATGTAATTTTTTACAAAAGTTCAATAATTAATATTAAGCTATAATTTTCTTTTATAATTCTAGAATTTAATTATCTGTCCTTCTTTGGCTAAATTAAACCCTTTTTTTAAAACTTCTTTTTGGGCATTATTACCTTCTTGTAGTAAAGGATTGGTATGGTTAAAGTGAATAAAATGAATCTTTTCTTTATCGTTTTCAGAAAGCTTTGAAAATAGCTTCATACTCTCTTCAACAAAAGGATGTGGAATTTCACTCATATCTCTTTTTAGCTCTCCATTTTTATAAAATGTAGCATCTAAAAAAGCGTAATTCACTTTTTTAATAAGTTCTGTTATACTTGTTTCCCATGTTTCCCATTTGTCAATATCTGGAATAAATATTAATGAGTTATTATTTATAATAATTTCATATCCTACGGTTTCTGAAAATTCATCTCTATGTGGCACTAAAAATGGTTTGATTTTTATTCTTTTATTTAAGTTAAAAATAGAATCTGATTTAATCGCTTTGAGATCGATATTTTCTAATTTTACCAATTGACTCCACGGTCCGTTTTTCTCTAAGAAATTTTTCATTTTTGGCATTGTATAAACTGACATATTATTAGTTCCCATTACTTCCTTGCCAAAATGCATTAAACCAGTATAATGCCCCATGTGTGCATGAGTTAATAAAACACCATCTAATTTTTCAGTTCCTGTTTTTTGCTTAAGGAGTTGTAGTTGCTCTTTTATATTTGGAGTTGCATCAATAATCCATTGCTCATTACTTAGAGGGTCTATAATTGCTAGGCAAGAAGTAGTTTTTTGTAATTCAGGGTTCACCCAAGCTTCTTCACAGCATTTTTTTTCACAATTCATTTGTGGGTATCCAGCATCTTGAGCAACTCCTAAAACCATTACGTAAGGAGCTGTCTGAGTTTGATCCTTTGACTGATTGCAAGCAAAAGAAAATATAATAATTAAATAAATTAAAATTTTCATTTTATAGTTTTTTCAAAACAATGGTATTTATTTTTGTTAGGTTTTAAGCTTATTGTACCTACTTCATTATACCCTATCCGTATGTAGAAATCCATAGCTTTTGGGTTTC